>Ga0126342_10016793_pt1:10000-12714 | contig 12714 bp, 12 predicted proteins | sample Cyp1metagenome_FD_92528 | JGI IMG/M metagenome (GOLD analysis project Ga0126342, IMG submission 92528) | Coral microbial communities from Lord Howe Island, Old Settlement Bay, Australia - Cyphastrea 1 metagenome | ecosystem: Host-associated > Invertebrates > Cnidaria > Coral ...
CCGAACTATGTCACATGTCCATGTTCCAAGGACTTGCAAGCAGCTGGTGGGACTCACCGTGGCGTGCTGCAGCACTCAATCTCCGCAGAAATGGATTGGCAGTTCGGTAGCGCTGGGATTTGACGATGGCTTCTCCTTGCCTGCAACATGGCCATGAAAGAAGTGAAAACAAATATGTTACAGTGACTCATAATGTTCTAATAATGTTATAGTTTGGCATGTTTTGATACGTTTTGGCATGCCTTTGAAGATGCCAGTTTGGAGCTGAAGCTGAGGGATATGAGGATGGTCAGGGCTTCACTCCTGCGGATGAAGCCGAGTTGCGAAAATCCGTGCTGGTGAAGATATTTGACTGGGGCAGGCGTGTCAGAGGCTGATGTGTGATATTAAATTCATAACATGTCATAACATTATTTGAGCACGGCCTGCTGCAATTGCAAGAAGTGATGCCACAGGCACTGGTTGAACATCTCCCAACCGCCGTCAGGTCAGAATTAAACACCTTGGAGGAGCACTCCGAGCGAACCGCGGAAGAGCAGCAGGAGCTGTGTTTGAACGACAAATGGAACTACGACTTTGTTGTTGTGTCATACTAAGCGGAAGCTTGCAGCTACTCGTAGCTGGATTTCGTTGAACCAAAGATTGCTCAAGCAACTAAAGAGTACTTTGCCAAAGCATGCTAGGATCGCCTCGACTTCTGGCGTCTCTATGTTGGCGGCATCCAGAGGCCCCTTTAGGGATCAGGTAAGTGGATGTAAATCAAGAAACCTAGCGGTAGCTAGCTGGAGTTTACTCTTGCTTCAGCAAGGGAGGGGCAGCTCTGAGTCGAACACAGTGATTTTCACGTAAAACCCTCACCCTCCTCCCCCAAAAGCTCCCGGGGCATTCTGGTGGAGCGGTCTTGGAAGCAGATGGTCACGGGCTCACATCCTGCCAGGGGCGTGCTGAGCTCTCGACAATCTGGCCTAACCATATAAAGCCCCATGATGTTTCCAAGTCATATTAGCTTTCGTGCACCCTCCCCTGGGCTTCAAGGTGTGCCTTTCTTGAGAGTCCCCAATTGTAAGTTGTTTGGCATCGATTTGGTAGGGCAGATCCAAGATACATTTGGCGCAAGTGAAGCCTTGCGTGACAAATTTCACAACCGTTTGAGGCTAGCGTGGGAGGCTGCGCGCCAGTACCGCCACCGATACTTGGAAGCAAATATGGTCCATGGGAGCCCATGGTTTGACAGAAGATAGGCGCAGCCTTGGAAGGGTACAATTTTTTTGGTCAGTGATTCCCTGTTTCCCAAATTTCTGGCAAGGGAGCATTTTGCAAAGGCTTTGGCAATCCCAATGGATGGAAAAAAGCTCAATTGGTGGTCTATGACTTCGACTCCATGACCGACAGCGACTTCATTGGACAGGCTGCACCGGGTCCCAAAAAGCAATGCTGCCACCCACCATCAGCTACGATGGGATTGAACTTGGTGCTAGTCTGGAGAGACAGCTAAGTGATGTAATTTCCAAGCTTTGAGCTTTAATTGACCGAAGGAAAAACACACACACACACATATATATATTATAGTTATATATTACAAAAGTATATGTATATATATATAGATACACATACAGATTCAACCTTCGTTTTAGCGAGGTTTGAGTCTTTTGCATCGGTGTAGAATACAGGCATGTGTTAGGCCGAAACACTTCATGGTAAGCGCCTAAAGTGGAGCTGCCACGCAGGTCTTTGCTGATTTGGTGGAGACTCCAGAGACCACTGCTCCACTGCTTACCGCAGACGGCGTCCCTGTTTCTGGCAAGGCTGGAGTTAGAAGTTGCAATCAGCCAAGTACACAGACTCTTCAGATAAAGATACAGATTGATAGAATGATATAGCTTCACAACTCTTTAAGTATAAGATAACCACATCATCGTCATTCTTTGTGTTTTTCTTCTCCACCATGTCTGCTTGTTACTTGTCGGGGCACATGGCGTTATGTCTACTGTACTACCTGTGCACAGAATGGCAGCATTTTGGGTTTGAGAGTGGCCTGCAGGACGGGCCATCGACTCTTACCTACTCCATAACTTGGAGAAGGCAGCCATTTTTCGTTTAATTTCCGGTTTGCCGACTGTTTTCATTTATCATGTTAATTTATGTTAATTTCAAGATGGTGAAACAGGATGTACAGACAGGATAAACAGGATGTAATCGGGTGAAACAGGTTGTTGCCTGTTGGGTTGGCATATCGAACAGTTTGTGTGATTTTCTGTGTTTGAGATCTGAAAGCCGCTTTGTTGCTCAGGTTTGCAGAGCAGAGTCGCTTGCAGGGGGCTTGGAGCGTGCGAATCGTGAGGGCCGAGAAGTTACCAGTGTTGGGAGCTCAGGTGGCTGCAGTGGTAGTAGTTCTGGAAATGCCATGCTGCAAACAGAAAGACTACGCAAACTAGAGATGCAGCTGTCAAAGGATATTGAAGAGAGACCAACTTTGAATATCAACAGCAACAGCAACAGCAAAGGCAGCAACAACGACGACGACGACGACGACAACAACAAAGACAACGACAACAACAACGACAACGACAACGACAACGACAACGACAACGACAACAACAACAACAACAACACCCTCCACCAACCCTCCACCAACCCACCACCAACCCACCACCAACCCACCACCAACCCACCACCAACCCACCACCAACCCACCAACAACCCACCAACAACCC
>Ga0126342_10016794_pt1 | contig 12713 bp, 16 predicted proteins | sample Cyp1metagenome_FD_92528 | JGI IMG/M metagenome (GOLD analysis project Ga0126342, IMG submission 92528) | Coral microbial communities from Lord Howe Island, Old Settlement Bay, Australia - Cyphastrea 1 metagenome | ecosystem: Host-associated > Invertebrates > Cnidaria > Coral ...
GGCGAGCGACATTGACCGTCACTTTGCGTGGCAGGCGTGGCACTTGGTGACATCGACCTTCACTTTGCGTGGCAGGCGTGGCACTTGGCGACATGGACGTGCATTCTGCGTGGCAGGCGTAACACTTATCGGACTGGGCTGGCTCTGATAGCCGCTTGGGTCCCAGTTGGCGCCGTGGACGCTGCCCCTGTTTGCGTAGCAGGCGTGGCACTTGGCGAGCGACATTGACCGTCACTTTGCGTGGCAGGCGTGGCACTTGGTGACATCGACCTTCACTTTGCGTGGCAGGCGTGGAACTTATGGCACTGGGCTACCAAAGTTCTTCGATGCCAGGGTGCCCTGGGTGCACTTCCTCCACGACGTGCTCAACGGGTCGTCTGCTCTCCTGGCGGAGATCAACGGGAGATAATCCGTATAGAATACGGATCATTGGGACATTAATGGGATCTAATGGGAATGGGATGGTAGTGGGATATTTAATGGTAGTTTTTGGAATTTAATAGGATATGATGGTTAAGTATGGTTAAGTCATTTAATGGGATATTAAATGAGAATGGGATGTTCTTGGGAATATGGACATTAACGGGATTTAATGGGATTTAATGGGATTTAATGGTGTACATTTACTGGTAAAATTTTAATGGGAATGGGATGTTAATGGGATATTTTCCATGGTAGATTATTGGTATTTGCCATAGGATATGATGGTTAAGCATCGTTAAGCATGGTTACCATGTTCAAATGGTTACCCTCTGAGAATCAAACGTGGCTGGCTCAAAAGTCCCCAAACGAAATGGAGGCAGCTAGGAAAATCATCGAGCAAAACCGGGACTTTTCCAGCAAGCCATGTTTGATACCAGGGGGCAATGGGAATAAACAAATCAAAATACTGTAATGATGTGGTAAACCGGTAAACCATCACCAAATCTCATCATCTGGGATGAATGAGGCCAAAATGTAAACAATTGTGTGGTAAAGCATCATAATAGTGAGGTTGGAATGAATGTGGTAAACCATAACCAACCATTCTTCAGGAAGTTATTGGATAATTCACAACCAAATAGGTAATCAAATTGGTTTCTAAACTTTCTAATTAGGCTAACGATTGGACTCATGATAAGGTAAACCCAATGACTAAATACAAAATACTGTAATAAGTACCTCCCCCCAATTGGTAAAGAAGTCTCCTTACTCAGCGCAGCGCACTTGCTGAAGATGGAACCGTCACTGACTGGTGAAAAACATCTGTGTGCTCACCCTATGCCCGCGATTCCCGTTGCGAGATGAACAAGTCTCAGGCATTAGGTCCTTAGGTCCTTACTGATTGCAAAGTCATCAGTCAAAGGCAAATCATCGTAGAAAAGTGCGATATACCCTCCGGTAATTTTATGGGTTGCTATGGAAATGTTTATATGTTTCAAGGGTTTACTGATTAAAAACGGAGAAATCCCACAGCAAACGGTTAAATAACAAGAGAGTAACATCCAAAAAAAAACTTGGCAATGGGAAATCATCCATATATTGTGCTATTGGTATAAGCGCCTACATATAATCATCAACCAACAGGGGTTTTCAACACTGCGCGGCTAGCCTGCCATCCCATCAACAATCTGTAAAGTTTTAGCCAGATTTCAACAGCCCAAAAACATGTTTCAGTTGAAAAACATCTGTTTTTGCATGTCACGCATTTTGGATGATTTTCACTGGTCACATCTTAAAAAGATATTGGGATTTCGTTGGATTTCATCAATTTTGGGGATGTTGTTTCTTTGGTTTCCACTGGATTCTCTCGGGGATCTGTTCCACCATGTCTGCATGAGACGTGGGGCCTGGCTGCCTGGCTTTCTGGCCCGGCCTCATACGAGCCCATGGTTTTGGCGAAGCGATTGGACCTCGAGAAAGGCTGCAAATGTGGAATTCATTTCTATATGTATCTGTGCATATATATATATATATCATATATATATATGCATATGCGTGTGTGTGTTTATGCATAAACCATATATACCATACACAACAAATATTCATATGTACATTCATTCAATTTCGTCATAATTTGTTATCTACATCTAAAACAATAAGATAAAGAGAATATAACAATATATAATATAATATTAATATAATATAATATTTTATAATATAATATAACATAATATACTATATGTAAGAATAATGTGTGTGTATGTTAACGGCGTTCCAGTAACAAACAAGGACTTGGTGGGGTATCATCAGGCTACTATCCATTGTCAATCGTACATATACCACTTCATATGGACCTACCTTTTTTTTGGTGGTTTTCTTAGCAGCCATGAACCGGGAATCTCTACCAATCAACCAGTAGACAGGGACGACAGAGACAGTATTTGGGATCAGCGTCCTTCAATCTGGTGGTTTGCTGGACATTCATGGGCATTCATGGGATTTGTACATTATATATATATAATTATATATATAATATATACAGCTATCCTCCAACCGACTGACCAATGGTTAATTGGTGGGTTGACCTTACTGTGACCAACGCGATAAATTTTTCTCCAGGTTTCAACAGTACTGGTTTCGCCAATGGGGTGCTTGATCCATTCGAGGAAGCCATCAGCTTTCAGCTTTGTAAAGTGAAAATGTGGAGTGCACACATTTAATGAACCTTACTGTTGAATAATATAACACCTCCAAGTAAAATCCGATTTGAGCCATCAAAAATACCTGTCCCATCTCATTATACTAGTTGGTTGATAGATGTCCCTGTCCCTACTACCAGTATGGGTTGTGACCAACACGAGAAATGCCAGGCGACACAATTCTTTTTAATAACCAATGAACCAAGGTATTTTAGTGGTTCATTTGGCTTTAGATGATTCTCCTAGAGGATACATGGCAATGCTTTTTCATGTATCGGTTCTGCCCGAATGTTTGGAGGCCACTGCCTGGGTAAAACGTGAAATGTTTTTTTGACCTTTCCTTGAAGAGAACCAGTAACAAACTTCTACCGCAATTCCTTCTCAGAAGGAAAGGGAGGCTGCGTCGCAGAAGGACGAAAGAAAGCATAGGCAACAACCCGAGGGCTGACGCGGCCAGGAAAAAACCACCCTAGAGGCGGGAAAAAAACCTGGCCAATGTGCTGAACCAAAGCTATGCATGGACCGAGGCCACGCCACAAACAAGAACATATTGCCCGAAACCAAGACAGCATGGGCAGCGCAGCTTAGCCGGGCCAGCTGCTGAAAGAGTGGGCAGAAACAAGTAAAGGCCTCTCACTGAAGATGTATACATATGAATTCCTTTTCCTAATCTTGAATACCCCCCAGACCACCACTGGCTTAGTATCGGATCTAGTCATCTTGGGATTTGCATGGCAATATTTTGTATTGGAAGGAAATGATTAATATAATAACTAATTGTTGTATAGTTTGGCCACTCCGTCCCTGAAATCCTAGAAGCAAGTGGATAGACCCCTGACATCAAGGAAAAAAGCGTACAAAGGCCTCCTCCAGCAGCTTGACCCAGAGAATGGGGGCTGATTTCGTCGGGCCAACTTGGCGCTACGAAAAATTGATATAACAGATATCCGACTAGCGTGTCCAGCACCAATAGAAAGTACCATCAACCAGTTTATCAAACCTATGAAGATTATGAAGGTTGCCAGGGATGACATCAACCCCAAGCATCAATATCATTATATCACATACCATGACTTTGGATATTCATTCTTAAGTTATTTGATCAACATCATTAATGTTTGTAAAGCAATGGGAAACCATCCCCAAAATTACCATGTTTATGCAAACGGATTTTTTACCGTCTCACAAAAGTGGGCTAGGGTTGGGGGTGGGGTGGGGTGGGGCAGCAACGTTCATGTACATGTTCATACATTACTCACTTCACATAACGGCCACGTCTCTTGTGCTGCCTTACACGCTTGCACACTACGTCACAGGTACGGGGTTGGGGATGAGGTGGGGCGTAACGTTCATGTATGTACATTACTCACCTCACACAAAGTCAATGTTTCTTGCATCGCCTTACACGCTTGCATGCTATGTCACAGATAAGGGATGGGAAGTGGGGGTGGGGAGGGTAAAAGATACTTTGCATAATTAAAACAAGGATGGGTTATGTTTCTGTCCATTCCGTGCTGCATCTTCATTTTTTATCCGTGGTTTTCGTGTTGACGGAAGGGCTGAAACACCAAGAAAATATTCTTTCCTTTTGCGTTGTTTGCACTAACAGAGTGTCGCAGGAAAATTGTCTGTGCCATCTGCTGCGTTTTGGGAACCAAACTGCTGTAAGGGTTCACAACCCCAATAAAAACCATAAAAATCTATGATACATTTTATAACATAAAAATCACCATTTCGCTATGACAAAACTCCCATTTTCTTATCATTCTGTGGGACGGTGAAGAACATAAACCAGGATGTTTAGGGATGGTATAAACCTGAACCATCAGAAATAGTGGTTGCTTATTGCCTTACCAACATCAGTAAAAAAATGCGACGGGATTTACTATGGTTACTATGGTTTACCCTCTGGTAAACTAACATAGATATGGAAAGATCCACCATTTTTCATGGGAAAATCCACTATAAATGGCCATTTTCATTTGCTTTACTCTTCTACTAACATTAGTCATGATTGTAAAGCATCCCCAAGATCTCTGCCATCCCCATCCCCAAGCCCAAAACCGACGCCGTCTGCCCGAGTGGCTGCCCACTTCTTGCCACGGCTTCGTCCTTGGACTCCAGGAACTTGTCACTGTGCGCGGGCACCGATGGGCACCGGGTCCCATGCAGTTGAATTGGTTGGTGGTTTGTTGGGGCGTTGTAACCCAGCTATGGGATAACCATAGGATAACCCTAGGGATAGCGATGGATAGCGGACTTATCTGGACTTAAAAAAGGGGTTCAGGGTTTACGAAAAACGACGAATTAAATTACGAAGATTGGGGTGATCTTCCAAGTATGGTTTTAGAAACAAATGGCAACTGGAAACACTGGTTTTTAACCGTAAAAAATGTTGGTTAAACCCATCATCCAATACTGGGATATGAAGAGTGAAAGGGGAGGTGTGAAAAATTACACAACTCAGCCATTGGTTGGGGGGCATTACTGCTGCATCTTACGATTCGTCACATTCTTGACATAAAATTGAGAAACACGCTTTTCGATTGAGGATACGTGGCAATGAGGCCACAAAATTTTGAAGATGATATAATTATATAATTATATATATATGTATACATATTATATTAGATTGATTTAAATTATTAACCATATTTACCCAGATTTATTGCTGGACGTACCTGCCAAAAATTGTTCCATCGAACACCATGGAGGCGCACCTTCCGGGATGCGACAGGAGATGAGGCCTGGGCAGTTTGGGATTTCCATCTGCCCTTGGGGCGAAAATGGTGGTTTCCTGAAATGGGGGTACCCCAATAGCTGGATGCTTTAGAATGGAAAATAGTAATAAAATAGATGATTTAGGGGTTCCCTTCACTTTTAGGAAACCTCCAAAAAGGTTCTTCACCAAGAACATGAACTTCAAGGAGAAGTTGGGTAGTGATGAGTCTTGTTTGACATGAATTGGTTTGCTTACGTACACCATCTTCCTTCAAAGTTCACATTTGTTCCTGCTACTATGAACCCACAAAGACATGGTTAAATCCCACTCAATGCTGGCTAAAGCCACCATCAAAAACATCCAAGTTTTGCCGATAAGTCACCATAAATCCACGTACAACTAGCGTTACAATGTTCTCTGTTTATTTCATAAATCAAAAAAAATAACAGTTTTGGTTGGTTACACCCCACATCTTTGTTGGTTAGCGACCCACTTTTCCCACCTTAATGTCCAGCCAAACCGTTCGCTGCCACGTGGCCATTCTCTGTTTGCCATGGCCACGATCTGCCCCCGTAGATCCTGCCAAGCTAATTTAACAGAGGGTAACCATGGTAAACCAACAAAAAACTGTTTTTTTCCCCATCAAAGCCAGGCATTTTTTCGAAATATCCTGCTGAATTGTGGTAAAACAAACATGCGAAAAAATTGCGGCTAAACTATGCACACAGAGGCCGGTTTGCCTGAAAACCAATGTTTGTTTCTTTGAGTTTGGGGGCGCCTTGCCATGCAGCGATTCCAATAATGTTCCAAGTAAGCCAGCACATGCCAGCACCCCAGTCGTGAATGAATACCTGTTCTGTCAGTTCTACCCTTCTTTTTTGCAGCTAAAAACCACCTTTGGAACCTTTCAGGTCGAAACAGAAACAATCGATTTCACAAAAATGATGCCGGGGCCATGGGGTACAGCATTTGCAGAGCGGCTTTCCAGGGCGTTCCAGATGTTTTCCGCCGCTCTACAGTTTCAGGGAGCCCGGACCTAGAGTTGCCTCTGCACAGTTTCCCATGTTGCAACTACCATCTGGCAATCTCGCCCTGAAAACATCCTCGTTTGATGTCCCATGATCCCCCTCTTTGAGAAATGAATAGGTATACTAGGATCATCTAAAACTGGGGTGATCAAAAACAAAACAACCCGCATGTATCCTGGGGATCTGTCAAAATCGAAACGTTCATGTAGATTTTCCATGATTTCCCACCCTTTTGAAACCCAATATGCGGATGATTTTCCATGTCATAGATTGTCCATATGTTTTCCATTGTTTTTCTTTGGAAAATATCAAGGTGGTGCCCCATAGTTAGCTAAGTTGGTTTATAACTCCCATAACTATGGTTTATGGCAGATATAACTATAGTTAATGGGGTTTATAAACCAACTTACAACTGGGGGGCACCATCCTGATTGTTCAAGTTGGATTTCCACATTTGTTCAAATCAAGGCCACCCGAATCCGATGCCTTGGTAAATGGGTGCAGCCCGGCCTTCTGCTCGTTGTGCAGGTCATCAATGATTCGATACCTGAGTGGGAAGTGAGCATCAAAAGAATCTGCTCTTAACTTACGGGAAAACTTAGATGTATGCTCGTTTGTTTTCATGATTTCCAATAAAACTATCTGCAAGAGTTCGAGTCGCCTCCAATGGAACGGAGGATGAACTTGGCGTTTTTCATCCATTTTTTGGAAGTTTCGTTGGTAGCTGTTGGCGTAAGACCGCGTGATGTTCCGTTGTCCTGGCCCTCGTTGGTCGGTGGGCTGGCCGCAAATGAGTTCATGTGCCGTCCGATTCTTCTGGATGAGGAATGATGAGGGTATCACGCAAATCCCAAACTACGAGCAAATCCCAGACTACGAGCAAACCCCAAATGATGAAGCAAATCAGGGGGAAAAACGTAAAACGATTAAAACGTAACCACGCCTACCGGCACAGATCAGAGAATCCAGTCTACAATTATGACCCATCCCATGTACATTCATCTCTATCTTCCAGGTGCTCCAACCCCAAGCTGCCAACAAGTGAGGCCCCGGACATGTACACGATCAAAATTCCCATGGAAAGAAGCACCAAACCCACCTCATACCGACGGGCACTGTCGATTGGATTTGGTTGGTGGGAAATCTTGGCAACATGCGCACTACAAAACCTGAACATTGCCCACATTTGCACACAGTGTGACATTTTCTGCATGCACATCTGTAAACCTAGATGTACTATATAGTCATCCTGGGGTAGATAGAATATGGGACATGTTCAATCCTGATTTTTTAATAAAAAAACAGTTGGAATATTGATCAATTTTTTGGTCCCTGTCAAAACGACCCGGAGAAAAATGAAAAAAAACAAAATAGAAAAACATGAAAACATAAATGGAATATCAAAAAAATAGATAAAATAGTTCTTCAAACCAGGTAGAAGTAGCTGGAATATTTCTCCCAACAACAAAAAAACAAAAGCAACACATAGACTCCACAGGAGCTACTGCCCTGGGGATTCCAAAAATACAATCCCATACTCTACGCATCTGTTCGCACAAGATATGAGGCGGTCCTGTGACGAAATGTTGGCATTTCACATGGAAAATGCATTGCCGAGAAACCCCTTTGTGGAAAAGGTGTTTTTTCAATAGAATAAAAAGTAAAAAATCGATCTGGGTAACCTGTTCCTTTTGAAATTTGAAATGAGAAACCTCTTGAGCTACACAAGAACTGTCCAGGACAGTCGTGCTTTCATGTTTTAAGTGTGTTTTGCCTTTTCCTTTGATGAAATACCTCTGGAAATATGTTATGGATATGAGCTGCCTAAGTACTACTCACTCTCAAGTGCAGGTATGCTTGGCAAATAGCTGGCAACAGCACACAGGTTGTACATTTTTTCCGGACAATTTTACCCCTTCAAAAATGCACGAATACAAATCCATATCGTGCTATGTTTTATTTCTATTTCTGAGTCTGCCAAAGGTTCCAACAATTCCATATTCTATGTATATCGTCACGCGAGGTAAAAACCAGTCCCGTAACATCCTGCAACGAAACGTTGGCATTTTACATGGCAAACACATTGTGGAAAACATCAGTAATGGAGGGGGACGTCTTCGTTTTTTTAACACAAACCGTAGGAGGAAATCGGTCAATTTGGGGTTTGGGGAGCCTGACAATTTTGAATTTTGAAATTTGACATAAAGAATCTATTGGGCCGCAAAAGAAGTGTCCAGGGCTGTCGCGTGTTCGTGTTTTACGTTTGTCTTCCCTTTTGTTTTGATGAAAAGCCTCTGGAAATATTCTATGCATATGTCTTTGTGACCGAACAACCTCAAAATTTCCTGACCTGGCCCGTTCTATTTAGGCGCGTCTCTGTGCTACTGCGTATTTATATTTTATATAATATATAGAAAATGTTAAAGAAATAATTCTACATATATGTATATATTTATTTATTTATCTATATACATATAAATTATTATATGCATATGATATGAATTATATATATTATATATTCTATATTAGTGTAAATACGGATATATATATATATATGTGTAAAGCATATATAGATAGAGATGATATATTATATGTGAAGATTTGTAATTATTATATACCATGTTGGAAACACATTTTAAACTACATGTTGTTCAGTGATCTTGAAGTACACTGTTGTTGGATGGTGATTACGTGGACCAATTTTGCCTTTGATGGAAATAAAGTAATATAATTTAAAAACGTTCCCACTGCCCCTCAAAACCACATTCCAACTATATATGTTTTCGACATATTCCGAGTGTGTCTTGTTTGGTCTATCTAATCTATCCACCCATTTAATTATCAACGTACCCACCTATCTACCTACCCATCTATCTTTTTAACTATCTATATATCATATATCTATTGTCTATCCAAACGTGAAGGTACGTGCATACAGACATACATGTTCTTCCACGTGGACTCTAAATTCCAATGATATGATGACATGTTTCTGTCGCTCAAAAGTCGGCCATGCCCCACCCGCGCCCTAGATGCCAAGTCGCCATGATTTGGTTCAGGTGGGGCCGGGTCCGCGGCACCTGAAAACGCATCATGTTCTGGAAGCAACCCTATGTGTTTCCAGCTCCCTGTATGGTATGTTTACCCCACATTTGGGTCATGTTAATCTTAAACTTCTGACATGCTGGTACGGATGTTCCTTCATACATTGAATGGAGCAGATCAAATGGAACGCTACTCAATGAGATCGTTGACGGAATTTGAAGTTTTGACGGTTGCTACCAATCACATAATATTGCTGCTCAAACCAAGGGAAAAAATGATGGATTCTGGAAACCCCCAGTCAAAGCACTGTGCAAACCCAAAGGTCTTTACATTTGAATGCTTGAAATTGCAACCCCAAAACAAACGCCAAACATGTGGTAGTTCACCCTGCAGTTCTCCAGGCGCGGATTCAAAAAGGATTTCCCCATGTCAGTATTGGAAACAATTAACCGTAATCCTTAATGTCACTTCCAAATACATTATCATTAATAATGTCATTCCTATACTGTTTATGTGCGCCGCTTGCCGACACACCGCAACATAGTCAAACCGATCCCAGCATGGCGACGCTGGGCACCGCATGGGTTCCATCGGGTTTTACGGCTGATCTCACCATGAAGAAAAATAACGACCTGCAGCAGCTGAGAGGCATGCAGGTGCCCGAACACCACTTGGTTTCTGCAATGGCATTTAGGGATTTTATATCAAACAGTGATGAACTGGGGGGTCGTGTTGGTCAAGGTGGTTAATGGATAGCGTGGGCAATAGTGACAACACACCACCACTGGAAAAGGCATTCATTACGGAAAGCTCCCGCAATGGACTAAACGGATGGCTGAAATGATATTGCCCAACAGTGTGAAAAGAGAAACGATTAGTAACGTCCGCAAATTTTACTACCTCCGGCGCTGGTAAAAATCAATTGGCCACACATCGCTGTAAGCAACAGCACCTAAGCCCTTGGCAAACAAATTGTTTGTTACTACCAAATCACAAATCTTGTTAGTTTCAAAAGACATTATTCCCTTAAAAATATTTAAAAATTAAAAGGTACCCTGACCATCCTGCCCTATCACACCAAACAACAAAACAAACAGCCAGACTCAGCAAAATCCATTATAGAATGGAACCATTATAATAGAAACCTGCATGTCAGGAGTCAGGACCATTACCAAACCAGGCACCGTAGGCAACTTACACGCAGCCCACCCTGCCTCTGAAGATGGGAACGCTTTCAAACAGTTCGGTATCCAACACTTTGTAGTTTATTTCGTTTGTCTTTTTGGGCCATGGGTGTGACATGGTATGACATTGATGGCTCATGACTGTCAAATGTTTTGACTTAACTTGAGGTGGTTTGGCGGGCATCAATGCTACATAGCATTCTGGGCCATAGTGGCCTACTTGGAAACAGTTGAATGGGAATGTGATTACATGTGTATTTTCCATGTTTTTAAATCACCTAGTTTTTACCTTTCCACGGCCAGAGCTTCAAAATCGCTGCGGAAAACAGTATCACTTGCGCGTTGGCGCTGCGAATGCAGCAGCGTCATTGACGGGAAACACTACGTATAGAATGAAAAATTACAATTAACCAGCAATACCAGCAGTGCAAGCGCAGATTTGCGATGCAAGCATCTGAGTTTCAATATTGATTGCTGAATACGTATGTTTGCCCAATCCTCAATTGAAACAAATTGCCCGAAATGTTCATTCAACTTTGCGATTATGCGTGGGGTCCATGCCAGGGTCGATCCCAAGAAATAAAGGTGATCCAACTGCACTTCAACTGAACGCAAAACAAAATAATTGGAATGGGATTGAAATTTAATTCATTTAAACCATGTCACACTGTTTTTTTCCATCTGCGTTGACCGTGAAACATGAACATCACATAAGTTCCAACGTTTTGCAAAGAACGGCTCGTGAAACTTGTTGCAAATGATTTGATTCTGAATATCGACATGTTGACATTGGGTTTCTCTTGCTCTTACAACCTGCGCCCAGGACATCTGTGCGCCTGCTCACGCTTCAAAATTTTGATACTAATTTTTCATCCTCTCAAGTTGTTTCAAACCCCCGTAGGGACCATTTTAAATTCCAAAAATTGTTTCTAAAATGGAATCTACAAGGGTGGTCTTACAACCCAATTTTTTGGCAGCTATGCCGTTTTTGGGTTCCAAAATGGGTTCGAAAATGGTATCTTCCAACTTTAAAAGGCATGTAAAAACATTTTAAAAATATTTTTTGAAACCATCGCATTTCAGGAAAAAAACGATGAGGAAATCTGCACCCCAAAAAAATGAATAACATGAGGCGAATCAAAAAAAAAAAAACACTGCAAACAGCACTCCATGAGACTCCGCAACATTTTTCAGTGGGTGGCGGCCACAGACGGTCGTATCATTTACTACCTATGGAGCCAGGTTTTTGCCCGCGCTCTGTGCGATTTCTTGCCAAACCATTAAGGTACACCCGGGCCCGAACCCAAATGCTTTCAGAATGTCCCCTAAGCCACCCTTTTTCACACGAATTTAGTTTTGGACTCGTTCCATTTCCCGTGCGATTGTTTGTTTAATTTTTTGCCGACATGTCCAACCAGATAAATGTTCAATAAAACAGCAAACTCCTACATGCAGTTTTTTCAAAACAATACTGTTTGTGTCAAAAGAGAAAAACAAGGAACAAATCATCACATGCGGAATCAGCAAGCAGCTGTGTGTCGAACTACAGCTGTCGCAGCTATCACTTAGAAAAATGCTAAGTTTGCCTACCTTCATCCGGACACCACTGACTGGACACGTGTTCTTTTGGGACATTTGGGGAGGCTGGGCAGCTATGGCACAGAGATGTCACCTTAGACAATGCACCTTGAGGATTTATCTTTGGGAAAGGTTCTAGAATGTTTTCCTGCTTGGCCAAACGTGGGAGGTACCAGCTACTGCAAGGGGAAACCATTTTGGACCATTGTATGCTTAGATAACTTACATAATTTACATATGAGCATTTGTTGCACAGGCACTGGTCCACGTGTACAAGAACAAAAGATTGCAAAAATAGTTTTTAGCTGACTTGATTATCACTGAAATTCATTGGTATTGGGTTGTACCTGCCTACCAACCCCTGTAGGTATTTATCTTTGGGAAGGGTTCTGGAATGGTTTCCTGCTTGGATAAACGTGTGAAATACCAGCTACTGCAAGGGGAAACCATTTTAGACCATTTGTATGCTTAGGTAACTTTCATTTGTTCATTTGTTGCACAGGCATTCGTCTACTTGTAGCTGAACAAAAAATGA
>Ga0126342_10016795_pt1 | contig 12713 bp, 14 predicted proteins | sample Cyp1metagenome_FD_92528 | JGI IMG/M metagenome (GOLD analysis project Ga0126342, IMG submission 92528) | Coral microbial communities from Lord Howe Island, Old Settlement Bay, Australia - Cyphastrea 1 metagenome | ecosystem: Host-associated > Invertebrates > Cnidaria > Coral ...
ACCATCATTTTCATACCCCCCAAACGGCTATTTTTTGAGGCCTAATACAATTAATTATTTAATGATCAATATATTATTAAGATTTATTGATAAATGATGTAAGAGGCGAAACAAATACCAACCTATTTTGGTATCCAGTTTCCAGCTCGTCACGAGTCGGCGTTGTTTGAGGTCATGGAGTAGTTGAGTACCCAACGTAATCCCCAGTCAATGACGGCCAAATCTAAAAGTTTCCAAAGCTCAGCGAAAAAACTGACAGCTTGCTACTCCAACTGATGACTGACCCATACTGACCCACTGGATAGTATCCCCAAGCATCCCCGGTCGGTGGGTCATGGTCAACTTGGGACCTTCACCGGATCACCGTCCCGAGGCCTCCCCAGTGTCTTGATATGCCTGACGAGAAGTCACACAGCAAGGCACAGCAAGTGTGGCCGATTTCAGCCATCTTTTCATCCGCAGAGCCAGCTCGCCACACACAAACTTAAGGGACCAAAATGGTATTTTGATGTATTGTGATGTGATGTATTATGTTCAAAATAACGACCCTTCGGCAATCAAACAAGGCAACGGGACATCCTCTAATCATGGAGCGTAAAATTGGAAAGTCATCTATCACGTTTGATTACCAGAGGATACCAGTACAAGATGAATCAGACTGAAATGGTCATAATGGTTCTCATAACCAGAAAGTCCCGGCCATGCCTCTTGCCCGGGCACCCCACGAGCAGAGCTTTGTGGGTAGCCTTGGCAGTGCCATGAGGACACCGGAGCCAAGCTTTCTTCAAGTGATGCTGTGGTTAAACATCCCGCGAAACATGGCCGGAAACACATTGACATATATTGACATGTTGCACACTGAAAAAGGCTCCATTGAGTGCGATTCTATGTATCGTTAGATATCTTTAGATTGTGCAAATACTCAGCAGGGGCCTTTCCCTTGGAAACCGCTGTCCCCCTAATATGGTAGCTATCTCATACCACAGCCCGTTTCCAGCAGAATCGACTGACTCAAATGACCTACAGGTACTGCGCCTCACGGTTTAGAAAGACTCAATCGTTTGTTGGCAGTTGAAAAAAGCAAGCCAGCGAGGTTAAACACTCAGAGGCTGAGACAGGCTAAGTCGATTTAACAGTTCCTGAACGAACACCCAGTAGAAGAACTTCACATAACTGCTCTTTTGCAAAACAAGACATCAGAAATAATAAACATGTGACATTCTCATACATTCTCCAAGCAAGTGCTGCAATGAAACACGAAAAAGAGCTGAGAAATAAGAGTCGCAGCTACGAAGTCCAAGCAACCCATGGGGTCAGGAGGCACCGATTTTGGACGGCTGGCAGGCACCTGGCAGTCTGGCAATTAGGGATCGATATCAATTCGCAACCGTTGTTGGGGGATATGAATCATGAGTATGGTCACTGGGATACATAACTATTGACATCTATCAACTATATTGGGATATGAAATAATAATTGGCTGTTCTATTATTGGGATATATATATACCTATAAACTATAATGGGATATTGATATGTCATGTGATTTAGAACTAGTCATTCTCACTCAATTCATCCCATCCCCCATTTATTAAACACCCCCGTTCGAAACCATGGTGGCATCCTCGGGATGGGATGATTTGGGGGGATACCATGAGCCAACCACGGCCGATGGGATGATGAAGGGACGATGGGGATGTGATCACGGGATGCCATGGGCATCAATTTAAATATGGGAATACGGATTTTCTGTGGGAATCTCACCGATTCAATAACAGGAATAGAATTACTGGGATTGTGATGGGAATATACTTGAATATGATGGCCCTGGGGTGGTTTTAAGATGAAAAACCGAAGCGATCATCCCAATTAGTCCAAGTGATTGGGCACTTTTATTGGGGAAACTAATGCTGAAAAGTGGTAACACTCGAATTCAGCGAAACACCAGTATGCATTATGGACGAACATGATTCAGGATGAATGGTGCGTATGATTCTGGACATGCTTATTTACATATACAGATACAGATGAGGGTGAAAAGAAATCGATGTTCCATCATGTTTCCATGATTCCAGTCCAATTCTTTGCTTCTTGTCACTAACATATAATATGCTGGTTGAATTTAGTTTATATATAACTTAATTATGTACTTATTTATATATATACTTATATCTATATATAATTATTAATTATTATATATAGAGAGATTTCTCTCGGTTTCCATCCAGCGCGCCTGTCGGGGTACTGAAGGCAGCGCGGCAGGTGGTCCCGACCTCTGCCAACCCAGTGGCAACCCCCTAAAAGATAAAATTTGAATGAAATGCGTAAATCATAGAGATCTAAATTTAGATGATCCAAATATATCCAAATGATTTTAGATGTTTAAATTGCCATTTGAGATTAGCGGGTATACCATGGTATACCCATATTTCGAAAAATGTCCCATGACACAGCTGATTCACATGGTTCACTCATCCTAAGACCTTGACTCGATCAGCGGCGGTGGCTCTTCTGCCTGCGCACAATGATCACAATGGCTAAAAATGGGATGGAAACATGGAAAAATGATGATCAACGATGGGATTTCCAGAGCCCGGTCAATTCTAATCCTCATTCGATGGTTGGACCCACCCTCCAGTACTCAAAAATGGATTGCTGGAAAATCCACTATTTATAGATACTTTTTCCCATCTTTTAACCTCCATTTGGATTTTCCACTGCCACGATGATCATCCGGAACCTCAGCTTCAGATCGTCTCTGGTCAACGAACATACCCAAACATAGCGCGAACGTGTCGCGGGCCTGGCGGTGACAGCTGTGATCCAACATCCAGTGTCTGCGGAGTTGGGCCTCATCATCTTCGAATTCAAAGGCATAGATGGTCTGTTCCTGCTCAGGATCAAGAAATGGATAGAAATGGTGGTTTCCTAAAATAGGGCTATCCCCAGTCATCATCCATTTCTGTTTGGGATTTCCCATTCGAAATCATCCAGCTATTGGGGGTACCCCATGGAAACCACCGTATGGATCAGTGGAATCAGTGGGTGCTCACTTGCACATGGATCAAAAGCTGTCATCCAATCCGGTCAAACAGATTGAAAAAAACAGATAGAACATTCCCACATATCCATATACATAAATACATAATATTATATATATATATTACATTATATATATATATATTAAATTATATATATATATATATACGTATATATATATATCTTATATTATATACATTCCAGGAATCTCCGATTCAACCACTTGAATGACCATTTTGTGGCTTGATTCTTCCAATCATTAGGACGGTTCTTGAAATAGTGGATCCCCAAGTCACCATGGGGTACCCACATGACTTAGGAAACCTCCATTCGACAATCCAAGCGTCGTCTTCCAGGAGTAAGGCAACACAAAGATCATGCAGAGGCAGGTCAAAGTCCTTGGAAGCACTGTAAATCCGCTGCATTGAAAAACGTGAGACGTAAATCTGACGGAAATGTGTCATGAAAATGTGGAAATTCCGTTTCAAACATGTTCAAATTCATCTTTCTTTGTGACCTGCCGCATCTGAATTTTGCATTGGTGGTTGCACCTCATTTCAGGGCTCTTGTCGAATCGTGTCCACAATCATCGTGGTTCAGTTGTAGCCAAGCATCCACAGCTTTTTCCGCACCCACCGAAATCCTTGACTATGCATCAGCTGGCAACTAGGAGACCGGCTGTTTTGCCATTCTTCCAACAAACTCACTGGGTGGTTTACAAAGTTCCTTCGGTTGTCAGTTGGGTAACCCAAAAGTTGAATCCTCTTTTACAATCACAATTTATCACGATAAATTTCCCTATGTCATGCTTCAAGGATCTTCAAGGGACCCAATCGTGGGCAACTCGCGTTCGGTCCAAGACGCTGCATGATGCTTTCGAAAGGCACTCGCTGCACGCGGCCATTGGCGCGAATTGACCTGGAGCCGTAGCTCGTGGCGAAAAAACATCCATGGAGGATTTTCCATTGAACGATACCATAAAAGAATGTAAAATAGCCTCTGGTAAATTAACAGTTGGACCCTGAAAATAACCCATTTTTAGTGGAAACTAGTCTTCCAACCCCGATGACTGCCAGGGTCTATGTTAATTTACTGGAGGGTAATACTAAAAACGCATTCCTTTGGGGGTTCCTTTCAATATGTTCAAGCAATGCAAAGAGGTAACGGCAAATAAATCGCAGAAGACTGCGGCCACACAAAACAGCACGGACATTGGATCAAATCAATAATTCTCAACTCCATGCTGTACTAGGAAAACATGGACATGTTAAAGGCCTCCGCCGAATTGATACTTCCACAACAAAATCAAAAAGACGTCAAAACCTGCCAAGTTTTGACATCCACTCGCACCCACATCTGTACATGGATGAGTGCAGTGGCTGAGCATTGCTGAGCCAAGTCACAAAGCAGTACGGGCTTTGTCCATCCTGACTTCCACAGGCGTTGGCATGAGAAATGTCTGGGCTTTGATGCTAGGCTTCACGAGCCGTGTCAACTGTTTTCTCCAGGATGATAAAGGATGTCTTCCAAGGAATCCACAATCAACAGCACATCTCAGGGGATGTGGGATACACTGGTACTTTCATCAACGCCCGCGTGCAAGGAACTGGACAGTGCTGGTCACGCCGGATCTGGAATGCTCGAGCAGCAAAGGCAAATTTCGGCCTTTCGCCAAACCATCCTTGCAATGCTCGAGAACTGGGGTGATCAATGCAGGAATTTACATGCTAGACTGGGCTAGACTTGCAGAAACCCAAATGGATCCAAACGCAGTTTTTGCCCTTCAAACTGGCAAAACCCGCCCAAACTAAGGGTTCAAGGAGTATTACAATATGTTACAATGCAAAAAGCCAAACGACTGCACACTGGGATCAGATCCCTGGCAAAATCCCAAAACCATGTACCTCCGAGGAGAAACATGTGAAAAGCCATGCAATCCCCTCAACGTCAAGCTGACAAATCAGGATATATCAGGATATGTAAATGGATGTTCATCCTTCAAGTTATATGGTATCATAGCTTTTGATAGCTTTTGATCCATCCCCCTGACTCACTGGACCTAGAAACCCTACTGAGACACAACTTCTGCCCAGGTGCAACAAATGCATTGATGATCAACTGTGCTGCCTCCTCTCCCATGGCTTCAACGCAGAAGTCCAAATTCAATCGTTTTTTTTTTGTTGAGTCCCCTGGTGGGGTGCTATTCGATCACCTCTGGCTTCGAAACAATAGCTGAGGATGAGCCACAAAGAGCCTATAATAATGACTGATCATTGATAATTGATTAAAATCAGTCGAAAAACCTGCTGGAGCTGAGTGGAAGAATACGCCGACCAGTCTTTTTTTCGATGCGAAGTTCTCCCATTGGACATCCTTTTAAATGACTTCTGGGCCGAGAGCCTGTGTGGCAACAGCGGCCACAGCGATTCAACACAACCGTCCTTTATCTCTAAAAGTTTCCACCAGTAAGTTAAGGTAATACTTTTAGATACTTTTAGAATAAACTATATAAGTTACTGTTTCAGCTATTGAATACCAGATCTAATAATTGAAAATAGAATGTTCAGCAAATCAACTAGATCTGGAAAATACTACTGTATGCCATAGGCCCACGTCTGAAATCCTCGATTGGCAAGAAATTTGGAAAAAACAAATAATCCAAGAATAGGGTGCCTCAAAATAATCCAAGGGTGTATCATCATCATTTGCCCATATAAATTGCCAAAAATAAAAAGGGTCCCGCCTGTAAAGCTGAGGTTCAGATACATGGCTTCGGCTTGCCATGCCTTGGTGAAACAGCTCAACATCTCTGCAGGATATGGGATGTAATCAGGATATAATGGAGATGTACCATGATGTACGAACATATCGTGCCATGATTAGTCAATATTGATGGGATGAATGGTTTATGGTCATCCATTCCATTATGGGAATCCTTATAATCCGTCTGGGGGATTGCATCATGACAAACGCATTTCGTATTGTACTGTCAGTAATGTTGGATGGACAATAGTAAAGCGCGTGCAATAGCTACGAATAATTTTCAGAATCTGATTTTTCAGCCCCTATTGATTTTGAATGGTCCACAAAGGGTACCCCCTTGCAGGCCCTTGCATTTGCAATTAAAAATTGGAATTAGCACTTGCAATAAAAAACAACCCTTCTGGCTCTAGCTGATTTTTTTCCCTTCTTCCTTAGTGTTTTTAATTGTGGTTGAATGGTTTTAAATTGTGATTGCATGCTTTTCAAAGAAAAAAACAAAGCAAACCTTTACCACATCAACAACTTTACCTTGTTCAAAAAAGCTGGTTTCTTTATCAAAATCCTATTTAAAAAAATGCAAAAAACTGGTCCACAAAGGGTACCCCCTTGCAGGCCCTTGCATTTGCAATTAAAAATTGGAATTAGCACTTGCAATAAAAAACAACCCTTCTGGCTCTAGCTGTATTTTTTCCTTTCTTCCTTAGTGTTTTTAATTGTGGTTGAATGGTTTTAAATTGTGATTCTCACCAAAGCCTATCAGAAAAGAGAGGATTTGACAAAACCTTACAGAAGCCTTGGGGAAGAGTTGAGATTTTCGATTTACTATTGCAAAGCAGACCCCCCCCTTAAAAAAACAAAAAAAATTGGGGGGGCCTTTACTATTGTCGATGTAACATTACTCTACTGCTGCAAACAGCCGACAACACTGCATGTTTTGGGTTGTAGGGTTTACCCAAAATCAATGCAACTCGCTGACAGTTGGTTCCGTTCTGCCGCGCGTCCTGTTGCAAATCTGGGCCGAGTGGCAGGAAACTTGTTCTGCGGCACTCCAAGATCAGCACAGCCCTGAGGAACGGAAAGTGGTAATCAGACATGTCAGTGGAAAATATATCAATTTATGGACGTTCATTGATTTTCCCAGCTATAAACCTCCATGATAAGGGTTTTTTCTTACCGGAGGGCACATACTTTCAATAATTTTCAATAAGAACTTTCAATCCGACCTTTGCCAATGGCCCAAGCTGCCTGTGTTCCAAGCAGGTAGCAATCCGCTCCATTGGATTGAAGCAGAAGTTGGCGGCCGTTCTCCTGGTGAGGCAAAAAAACGACCTACCATTGAAGTTCGCCGATATGAAAAAGCTCCGATCGCTCCGATCGATTCGATTTATTTTTTTTCAAAACATACTGTACTCAATCATTTGGGGATGGGTCAAAACCTATTATTACCATATTTGGAAGAATCAACATCCATTAACCAGCTATTTTAGGTACCATCCGGGTGCCAGGGTTTTTGACTCACAACCATTTCAGGACCCTAGATCCTCCATCTTCACTTCAGAATGGGCCCAGCTGGATTTCCCCGGAACTCCTCCTCTCGATGACCGATCTTGAGACCAGCCTGTCGGTCTGTAAAGATCATCTCGAAGGAGTGGACGTAAGGCTTCCTAAGGTCCATCTGCTGGGATGAATGTCACTTGTGGGTGTCACAGGGTAAAATATTGACTTGGGCTTACCAAACAAGTCGCAGAATCCAAAGTTATGCAGATCTCAGTTTTTCAACCATGGGAACCCCAAGCATTTCATCCAACATATCCATACATACCCAACATTTCACCCAGCAGTGGATCAAACTGATACTCCTTAAGGGTCCCCACATCCACATCTGATGTGCGACCCCAGCGGCAGGGCCATGGTGGGCACCAAGGTGCTCTCGATGGCCGCATAGTCGTAGCTGGTTTTGATGAGGCCATGGTCGATGGCTGCAATCAAATCAGACTTCGCCTGGCGCTTGACTATACCCTGAAGATACCCTGAAGCAATCTGGTCCCGGATCCCCGTTGGGTGGTCAAATGTGACCATGTGGTAAATCATGTGGTAAATCCAAAAAAGGGGATGCATCAAAAGCCCATTACTGCCATACCAATTTTTTTTGGGGGGGGGAAAACTTACGAAGCCACATAAATTCCACCAAGGTAGCCATAGCATGCCATAGCCATATAATATATATACCACTGGTTTTTCGTATAAGGGGCCCATCAAACTACGTGCCTGCATGGCAGCTGCCATCACAGCTTTGGCTTCCGCTGCAGCTGTGCGGGCCGAACCCTCCAGCAGATACCAGGCTTGGTCTTCCTGCGAAGGTGCGGCACTATGTGATGACCAAACCATAATTATGGGAGTTGTGACCATGAAAACTTAGGGGTTTATCATGACCCATAGGATCCATGTATGGTATATATGCTAACATTGGGGGTATATTGATGGTAAATGTTACCATATATAGCATACATGGATCCTATGGGTGATTTACCATAACAAATCGGGGGTCAACCAAACAAAGGGTTTTCGTTTAGAGTTGAGATTGTTGAGACAATAGAAATTGGGAGTTACCAACCAAAATGGGGGGTTCATCGGCAGAAAATGGGGACATGAAACAATATTCAATATTCACAGTCCAATGATAAGTTATATTCAAGATCCCTAACCTGCATCTTTGATGCTTCTACCAATATTTCAGCCATCATTTTCTGTGATAGATAGACTTTGAGGATGACACCTGTCTCGACATAGGACTGCACCCGATTGTGTCGGCTCATTCCCATTGCACTTTCAAGAGATCAGATCCATCATTTTACCCTCTGGTGAACTAACATAGCAATGGAAAATCACCATTCTTAATGGGAAAATCCACTATAAATGGCCATTTTCCATTGCTTTTTGTATGTTCACCAGAGGGTATCTGGTTTTCTGTGCTTGATCAGGTCTCCAGAAAGATTCTCCAGATCAGTGACTCCCATGGCATCCCATACTATCCCATGGCAGTGGCCCAGCCAGTGGCCTCCACAATGCCCATGTATCGCACCGTGAACACGGCACTGACCATGGTCGAGGCGATGATCCATAGCACCAGGAAGGCAGCGGAGGCGATAGAGCCCACCCTGGTTTCGGAATCCATGGAAAGCTGATGGCTTTAAAACAACGACAGTTTTTTTGGGGGGTCCGGTTTTTTGCGGGGATTGTTTATTTATATAATAGGATACATACAAACATAATCAAACATATAGATATCTATATCATGTACTATTGTTACTATCATTATCATGATCATTATTCTTATTATTATCATGTGTATATACATACTATTACACACTGATATTGAAAGATATGGAGGTGGTGAGAAATCATGCACTCTTTGCACAAAGACAAGCCTTTTCATCCTTTTCACACACAATGAACCTGTCAATCACAAGACTCAAGACTAAAAGTATCACCTCTAGCCGTCTCTGGACGGACTTTCTGAGTTTGTGGCTGGATCACATCGATGCCCTTGTCCTTCTTGGATTCAGCCTGATATCATCAGATGCACATGAAAATGTCACTAGGGGCGATTTCTCCTCTATCCAACTGACCATCTTTCAACACAACAAAACATTCACCACACTTCACCACCTATCACCCACCCATCCACCCCTTCATTCCATCCACCCATCCTGATCTGTGTCATCAACCATCATCAACCCACCAGCTATCCCCATCCCAGCCATCTAAATCCATATCCATCTCAAAACATCCTATTTCTTCTTGCTTAAACATGCTTAAACCATCAAACCCTGATGTTTTCCCACCAGGTTTTTTGGGCCCCCCTCAACCAAAAATCCATAAAAATCCCATCGGATCCCCTGCGGCCAGATCGGCGCCTTAGTTTGCTTGTTCTTGGCGATGGTCAGCTGCCCCGCTTGTTGGAACTTCGCCAAGGCGAGGGACTTGGGTTTCGCCTTCATCGCCTTCGCCCAGTGGGGAGCTGACACACAGAGGAAATTTTCCCATGCTCCCAGTGTTCCGAATGTATAGTCACTATAGTCCCATTCCCAGGATGATTCTGATTTGATTCCCTGATTCCCATGATATTCGCATCGTCGCATCATTCCAAAATTCCAAATACCCCGGGCCAAATGGCCAAATTCCGCTGTCACAGCGGCCTCTTCTCACAGAGTTTTTCTCCGTCTGGCAGTGCAACGTGCCCGGTGTGCCATGGGTGCCGTGAGCGGCAACGCTGACACCCAGTCGGGCGATCAGGGGTTCCAACGCTGCAAGAACAAGAAGCAAAACAGACTTGGCAAATTCTGGGGCTTTGCAAATCCAGTCCCAAGGTCGCATGGTTCATGGTTTTTGCATGTTCCCACTTGACAATTCTGCTGCTCTTAATTAAGTGAAATGGGGCCTTGGGGACGCCGGCTCTTCGGATCCCTAAGCTGAAACTGCAAACTTTTAAGCAAACTTACCCGGAAGGGTATTTCAAACATGGCTAGCTGGGAAATCCCCGAACTAAATGGAGGTTTAGAGCTGGGAAATCATCTATCAATGCCCGATTCAAGCGGTTGTATCCTTGCTGGTCAGGCCGGGTTGTCATGATAGTGAAATCCAACTGCAGCTGCGGAGACCAACGAAATGGTCAGAGTTCTTGGCTCAAGTTTCGAAGTTTGGTTTCTCAATTTTTCCCGGGTGTGCAAGGCATGCAGATTGAAAAAATGCTGACGTCGCAAAATACACTGACCCTGCACATCGCACACATTTTCCTCCTTTAAGACTCATGGACCTTCAGCGGGACAATCTGTGTGCAAGAGGTCTGCCAAATCTGGAGGAACTGAGACATAGTGGAATGCATCCATCCAAAGACCCAGCAGCTTACTTTGCCTCAGATGGCTGCAGTTGTTGGAGCCCAGTCCAAAAGTGCGGATGGGCTAGCTTTGTCTTGAATGAATCCTTTATCCTCTTCGTCAGAACTTGAGAAATCCAGCTGGGCTTTGTCCAAACAAAAAATCCGCGTACTCCAAAATCCAGAGTTTCAAGCCTCATAATATGTTCATATACATAATCATACATAGACATAATATATGTATATGTGTGTGTGTGTTTTCCCATGTTTTCCCCAGCAAAATGGCCATAACTCTTGGGGCCTGCGATCCATCCATCCTCGCTCTCCAAGGAGCAGTGTGGAGTCTGTGCTGTGCGTCACAGAGTCAGAGGACTGTAAACAGCCAGACATCCAAGGCTTGCGCATGGCTCCCCAGTCGCCACTGAAGTGCAAACTGGCCTCGGAGAAAAGCTGGATGAATGCTGGGTGAATGGTGGATTAATCTGGAACAACTACAGTATATATATATATAAGATATAGTAATAATATGTAATAATAATATAAATGATTCACGAACCTGAAATAAAGCTAATTGGGGATGATTCCCCTTATTATCCATCATTCCAGTGATGTCCTAGTGAGGCCGTTCAAATCTATCCAGATGAATGCTGGATCCTGGTATTTATCTCTGGTAATAAATCTCCTGCTGTACAGCAGCAATATGCATTGCATGCTGCTGGACATTGATGAAACACTGCCCGAAAAAATGCCCGAAAAAGGCAAGGAGAACAGCGGCAACACTCAAAGACTCAGCAGCTCTGCAGAAATTGATCACCCTCAAAGGTCACTTTTAAAATCAAGCATCGACAGTGATCCCGTGCTGTTCCAAGGGGCATATTTCTCCGCCTGGAGCTCAACGGCATCAACGTTCCGGGTAAATTTGTTGTAGGCGTCCTCAGCGAACGAAAGCTTGGCTGATGGAGTTGGTTGGATTCCCCGGGATATAACCTGGATACCATCAGAAACCATGGGGGTTCCCCATGGTTTCCCTAGTAAACATGTCCTTTAACTCATGATTTTGGGCTTCCATTTTAGGAAACCCCCAGCCCAGAAGGCCCACTGGGATATTCCGACTAAAATATTCCCATCATCCCCAGGGATCCCATCGTCCGACGAGGTTCCGGCAGCTCGCTTTTCCAACATCCTACATCCTCATCATCTTCTCGCTCGCAGGCTGGAAAGGCTTGGTTCAGAAAGGACCTGGGACCAGAAACAGCTGGGGATGACTTCAATCCCACCCTATTATGGTATATAAAAAAGGGGTTGGTTTATGGCATTGGCTTTATTACATATGTATCACATATCGTTGGAATCCTAAGTATGCCACGGTGGAGTCATCTTGAGTAACAAGAAGCCATTGCGGTAGCTCGTGAAGGTGTTTTCCCTTTTGGAATTTGCATTTTGATCATTTTGGTGGTATACAGTATACCGTATAATATATACCCCATTTCCAAACACACCCATGAAGAAGGCTGAAGAATGCTGAAAAAAGTGCACTGTAAGACTTCCTCAAAGTGAGTTTGTTGCTCCCGAAATTAACATCTTAATGGGGAAACTCATGGTAAACCATGACAGAACCATGATAAACCATGATAAACCATGATAAAGAATGGAATTCTCCGGGGTTCCAAATTTTCAGACAGCCCCGAAATTGACATCTGACAGGCCACTGGATGCCACCAAAACCAGCATTCTGTGGCGCTTGTCTCAGCCTCAGAGGAGGCATCCAAAATCGAGGAGACCCGGCCTGGTAAACATACAAAAAACTATGGGAAGATCCACCATTTTCAATGGGTAAATCCACTATAAATATCTATAAATGGTCATTTTCAATAGCTATGTTAAATTACCCACAGGACGAGGGTATGGCCCGGACCATACCCGAGAGCGGAGCTAGCAACCCATTGGTTCCATCATTCCAGTGCTAGGGGATTTCCTTGTCATAACATGTCCTTGTCATAATCTCCCGGCCCCATGGAACATATACGCATACCTCCT
>Ga0126342_10016796_pt1 | contig 12712 bp, 10 predicted proteins | sample Cyp1metagenome_FD_92528 | JGI IMG/M metagenome (GOLD analysis project Ga0126342, IMG submission 92528) | Coral microbial communities from Lord Howe Island, Old Settlement Bay, Australia - Cyphastrea 1 metagenome | ecosystem: Host-associated > Invertebrates > Cnidaria > Coral ...
CATTGAGGAATTCGCTCGTTCCGGAATCAAATATCTCTTGCTGAGCCATTCTTGACTATGATCGTTGCATGAGTTTCTGTGCTTACAGAAGCGAGGTGCAAGATAGTGTGAACATGTGTGATCTGGGGCATGCGTGGTCATCTTCCGGACTCAGTGCTGAAATATGCTGACTATAATATTGGTAGACGCTGATGGGGCTTTAATGACTTGTCCATCCTGGCGGCGCTACTATACTTGATTTGCTCGGTCTTTTTGCAACGTTGGACTTCTTTTATCTTTCATATGCACTTTTTGGCTTTGATGATTCGAGCTCCCTCTTCTGATGACTATTGAGGAATTCGCTCGTTCCGGAATCAAATATCTCTTGCTGAGCCGCCTAGTGTGATTTTATGATGATTGAACACACCAGCTCTCAATGGTTTCTTGAATGTGTGCTTTGGGCTTTGATGTTTGACTATTTTTTCCGGCCTTGAATATGCTATGCTAGCCTTTGATTACCCAAGATTAGCCACTATAAAAGCATGTTTGTCCGATTTTTAAGTGTCAGCGAAGCCTTCTTGGTAAACGGAGTCAGCCATTCGAGGCTGTTCATATCCTTGTCCTGTTAAGCGATGTTTCCGTAACTGTAAACTTGGTTTGGCCTAATCCAACTTCCGAACTTTGCTGACCTTAAAGTGAATCGAAAAAGAGGGAGCCAAATACCTGACCCAGAAAATACTTCATTTCACTATATAATTATATATATATATATATTTGCTGATAAAACATGTAGTTTCAAATTCAGGCACAGCCAAGCACCCAGCAGTATTTGTGCGCTTCGCTACAAATTCAACTGGGATCCCAAGGTATCCCAAGATCATGACTGGCAAAGACCTCCGGTGTTGATTGGTGACTAGATTCTTCTTGACACGGCATCTCTCCAATAAATTTGCCTTCTGATATAACATAACATTACCTCCGCAAGTTCCACCTAAGCCTTGGTGTCGTTCCTGCCATGTCGTCAATTTCCGGTGATGAAAAAGTCATGCATCCACGAATCCACGCCATATGCTGTGCTGAAAGCATGGTTAAGGATGGTTAAGGGTGGTTAGGCTCCATGTCGCAATCAATGTTGCACTGTGAAAAACACCGGGCGGGGCGGAGATTGAGAAGCGACATGCAGAGGAAACGGAGCGCCGTAGGCACCGGCAGAGCTGTCAAACGTGAACATGACGTAGGTATACCTGCCAAAAAAGTGAAATGAAATCCTATGTTTATTTAACATAGCTTTGAAACATCAAGTTTTAATGGGAAAAAATATGGTACCCGTAAATCAATGTAAATCAGTGTAAATCAATGTAAATCATATGTAATCAATTCAATATTATAGTCACAATATATAAACGGGTTATTTTTCATAGCTATGTTGAATTACCAGAGTGTAACCAGCAATTTGTGATTTGATCATCGACTTTATGATAGCTAAGTTGGCGTATAACTGAACTGGCAGGGTTCACTGTGGTTTATGGACGGTAGATATATATATATAATATATATATATATATATTATATTATATATATATAGGGGGTGGGAACCAGCCTGTGGGTCAAAATTGTCAAGCCTCCGGCCATGGATGATTTATGATGATTTAATGCAATGAAGAAATTGGTGCGTTTGTTAACATCAACATTGTTTCCAATCCGAATATTTTATCCCTCCGAATATTGCTGTGAAACGATCAGTTCTGGAAACTTCCACAGCCCCACACTTTGAGCAGGGTAAGAGCTGAGCAAGCTCCACAAGAGCTGGCGACAGCGATGGAGGATGGCGATGTGTTCTGCTGGACAGTCAGGAAGGACTTAATTACACTCTGGTAAACATACAAAAAACTATGGAACACCACCAAATTTTATGGGTAATCAACTGTAAACGGTCATTTTCAATAGCTATGTTAGTTTACCAGAGGGTACATGATAAGTGATTGAATATCACATTCAGACCATCAATATATTGGATAGTTGAACTGGTTGATGGTTTCAAATATGTTCTCCATCCAACAAATGGGATGGCGGTTCCCATTGACAACTTGTTTTTGCCGGGGGTGGCTCAACCACCAACAAGATATCACAAGTGATAAATGACGACGGTAGATATATTTATAATCACAAGTACTGTTAAATTAAATGTTCATTTGAATGATGAATTGTAGCTGTTTATAACTACGGCTTTAATGATGATAAATGCTGATGAATGGTGATATAAATGGCAATATCACAGGTCATTATTATATAAGGATTAATGATGTTTCTAACATGATAAATCATGATAACACGTAATAAAACATGATGATAGATTATGTTGGCTCATGGTTGATGATACTTTACATGATGAGCAATGATGATGAAACTGATGTATGTATACATGTTGATATTGTGTTTATAAATGAATGATAGATGAGGATTAAACTGAGTATGAGTCATGATTTCCAATGATACATATACATGATTATGTAAGTGATGTGTACATGCTTAAATGCTGTATACGTGATTATTCATGATCTATATGATGATGAAAGATAAACTAGGTGATGTACACATGATGATTCAACTGATGAAAATGATATAAATGATGCAGGCATGATGAATTACAATCAATGATGAATGATGATTTCAATGATGTACAATGTATAGATGATGCATTAAATACATTCAAGTAGTTATAACTGATGACTTCCATGATGTACACATGATGATTTAGATGACAATGAATGGGTAAAACATATTGCCATTAATGACACATTTTTTTCTGGATGATGTTTATATGATGATTTGACTGATGACTTAGATGATGACAACTGAGAGTGAGTGCGTAAATTGACACGAAGCACTAAGCGTCAGGATTGGAAATGATTCAGAATGAGAAATTGGACATTACATGTGTTGCATCGTTTTGCGAATGCCATTGATGGATCATAATGGATCTTATGAGGTTTCTTAAGGCGGGTAGCCTTAAAGTTGGACACTTTGATATCACCATTTGGGGATGACTAAAGTATCGAGTCTCCAGGCAGGTGACGACGATGCCATTCGCGCTCTACTGGTTGAGGTGGGCATAGCGGGCAGCATAGCTTGCCGACCTGGCGGTAGTACCGATTTGTAAAGTCTGCAAGTTGTTTTGATCATTTTAACCGATCATTTTAACCGATCATTTTCAGAGTGTCACCATCCAATTTTTGGGGGGGTTTTGAGCTTTCACCATCCAGGTTTCCTGAATTTGCCGGAGTTTTTCAGCGTTTCACCGTCCATTTTTTCAGAGCGCAGTCATTTTGAGCCGATCCTGTGTACACTTGACAAAGTCCAACAAGACCCGGTATAGGCGCCACCAAACCTACACTTGCAAGATCTTGGCTGATGAATGGTTGATGATAGTTTCTGGCAATAAAGATAACTAAACAAATCCCTTACTGTGACCCTCTAACATCATGTACAATCATGTGCAATCACTTAAACGTGGAAAAAAACAAAGCCCATCATCTGAAAAAAAACAACAATTATCACCCATAGGATCCATGTATGGTATATATGCTAACATTGGGGTTATATTGATGGTAAATGTTACCATATATATAGCATACATGGGTCCTATGGGTCATACATTATCCCAACTATCCGCAATTATCAAGTCTCCCGAGCCCATGACCTTCCCTTCGGAACGAGGCCTTGCTCTGCGCGGCCGACGCGCAGCTGGCCGAGAGCTTCTTGGCAGAGCCTCGGAGCCCAGAGCGCCCGATCGATCCCTGCTCTTCCACGGTGATGTCATGGGGATGTCGGCTATGTGCACTACATATCCTGGTTGGTGGTTTTGGAATATGGCTTTTAAGACTTTCCATGGGAATGTCATCATGCAAAATGATGAATATTTTTCAAGATGGTTATTGCACCACCAACCAGTATCATTTGGTAATGATATGGTAATGATAAGGTGATTATATGTGATGGCGATCTGATGAATAGAATGCTGGGAATAGAATGGGTACTGGTAAGGTTTTTTTTTAAGCATGCATATATATCTGGAAAATATGTATATGTTATATGTATATGTAGCTACCATAGAAGACAATCAACCAATACCAAGCAATCAATAACAGCGAACGTATGGGAATATGACGACTAAATAGTATTTAAGTATGTATTTGTATCACTTTAGATCCAAGTACCTTCCCCGAAAGTGTTAGGAGTATGATTTGCAGGGTTAGCGGTACCTTTTCAGGAGGTGTTTGGATCCATAGTATATATACGTATATATATATATATATATGTATGATATTAGTATATTAGGAGATAGCCAACCATATAATAGCCATGAAGATGTAGTGATTTCACCACTGACAACAAAAAAACATTTCTATGGTGTCTTTAATGCTGATATCATGGTAAACAGTTGGAGAATATTGGAGATACTTATGGGCGTGTTTGAACATGGTGTATAAAAAGGGGTATTTTTATTGTGGGATTCGACCAATCATACTGGAGATATTGTATGGGGAATAATGGGGTATCACCAGGCAATAATTAATACCCTCTGGTAATTTAACATAGCTATTGAAGATGACCATTTATAGTGGATTTCCCCATGAAAAATGGTGATTTTCCATAGCTATGTTAGTTTACCAGAGGGTATGTGGAAATGCCTTTCCAAAACCTGAAAAACATGTCCAGAGGGACAATGATGATCAACCGTTGGAGTTTGGCGAAGTTTCAGAGAAACTACGGGGGATAGTAGAAAAAATGTAGGTCGTTAACAGCAGTTTTAACTATTTAACATAACCCATAGGATCCATGTATGGTATATATGCTAACATTGGGGGTATATTAATGGTAAATGTTACGCCTTGATACCTCAGTCTAATGGGATTTAGACAGGACATTGATATTTCGGAAGTTTCGGTGCAAGGGAATCCATTTAACTATTATTAGTTTGGATATGTTGGGGATATGTTTTCAAACTGCATGATTGTTTATCCCCATTATTTCTTAGTGTGGCCATGGATTTTCTTGCAGTGGTTACATCCATATCTACTTCGCCCAAGGGCGAACTTCAATCACTGGATTGGTCATTTTATGGGGAAATCTACGGTACATTTTCCCATGGATTTTCCCTTCTGAAATATCGGTGTTTCCCTGTAAACATCTTAAACCATCCCAGTGATTCAAAAATGGGAGATGATCAAAAATGGATTTTAACATGGTTTAATCATTTCTTTCATCATCCCAGTGATTCAAACATCTTAACGCTCAATTTTCTCCACATGGCCAGCGCAGGTGCGAGGAGAAAGGCCGCAGAGCGGAACGCGATGGCGCCCTGCTGGAGCCACTTGGTGAAGATGGTGATTTCCCTCAACGGAACCGTGGTAAATTCCGTGGTAAATTCCGTGGTAAAGTGGAACATTATTGGTAGTTAACATTATGTTCCACTATGATTTAACATGATGTTCCACTATACTACAGTAATTGTTGACCACTTGGTAACACTGGTCAACAATGGTTAATCATTGGTTAATAGTGGAACATCATCTACTTAAATGGGCCTTTTTTTGGTAATGGTTTATAAATGATATTTACCCCAGGCCATACAAAAAGGATGTGGTAAACCCATGGTGTTTCACCCGTTCTGAAAATGATCTACATTCATGGAGGTTGTCCCACAATGGATCCTTCATTCTTCTAGTGGAATTGTCCTGGGCATTTACCAATGTTGGGATGATATTTGGTGCCTTTGGAGACTTATCATCAGTAAACTAACATTGGTTTTTGGAAAATCAACCATTTGTATCCATTTGTATTAGGTGATTTACCTATTACATAATCATACCGTTAAAAAAAAAACAACGCTGAATAGAATCAACCAAACACGTTCAATGCATGGATCATGGACATTGTCGAGGTAAATCATGTTACGACTTGGCCATATTGACTATGCTTATCATGGTCAGGCTTGTTGGCGATAATACCTCGAGATGGAGTACTGGTTTGTGAATTACGTTAGATATGGTGAGATGTTCCACATATCTTCAACGGCATTGAGTCAGCTCGTTTCAAAGAACGACCCTGAAGGTGTATGTATATATATACATGTGTTAAGATTGTGTAAAGTCATTAAAATACATTGCAGGTTGGTGGTTTCAAACATTTTATATTTTCCATACTATATGGGATAATCCTTCCCATTGACTATGATTTTTCAGAGGGATTGAAACCACCAACAAGATGGTATGTTTCCAGACCCAGAATTGGCTTTACGGAAGTTTATATAATTCGTTTAAGGTGAAACAGAAACCTTCTCTTATGGATTAGAAGGGGTCAAAACTTATGATTTTCCATGCGATGTCGGCGATACAAATGTATTGGATGTAGGCTAGAGGAATACACGGTGTCTTATCCATCATAGCCATATTTGATGGTGAAAGCCAGTCGCTGTTCTGTCCTTTTCCCCCAAACCAATTCATTAAATCCATTCATGATATGCCATGAACTCCAACTTGAGTAGCTAGCTGGGCCGGTACAGTATTGTTTTTGACGAGTTATGGGGATGTGATTTGATGTCACGGACAAGAATGGGATGCCAAGCAGACTGTGAATTGTGCATATTATGATGGAGCAATGGCGAAACAGTAACCAAGGATGAGGAACCAATTTCTCTTGGGCTATGTCCAAGGATTGTTTTGAGATGCCCCAAACTGTTTCGATTCGTAGATGGCCAACGAGCCCTTGAAAGTGATTGTTGGTGGTTAAGAGTCGCCCTTAATAATTAATAAGCCTTCATTATTGGAATGTATTTTTTTGGGGGGGTAGAAGCGCCTCAGGTTTGTGTTCGCCGACCTCGACCGACGTGCAAGAGACACCCAGCATGTTTTACGGGTAGAGTCTGGCCGTTGTATTGAAAGTGGGGATTTAATGAGCGAGGAATGATGAACGATTTGTATAGATGAATATCCCTCCTGAATAATTATGGGATGCCAAAGAACTCCGTTTCCACCAAAACCGCTGGAGATGGGTTTTGTGCGGCACCTCATTTTCTGCCGACCCTTGAAGCCTTGGCTGCCCTGCAGCAAAAGAACTCTTTCCATCCTCTTCCCCATAAAAAATGATTCTTTTCACAAGTGTAAATCACCCGAAATCTGTTGGTAGCTATCCCTTACTGACAAGGGAACAACAAATCCCCAGGATCTCAATCAAACATCATCTATCAATGAGGATGTTCTTGAACTCTTCCATGGGGAAATCAACCCTAAATCAAACCCTAAATTGACACCCTAAAGAAACCCTAAATGAAACCCTAAATGAAACCCTAGATGAAAGCCTAAAGAAACCCATTTGAACGTTCAGAAATCCTGATAAGAAATCCCGATAAGAAACCCAGTAAAGAAACCCTAAATGAAACTCTAAAGAACCCTAAACCTAAAGAAACCATAAGAAACCCTAAATGAAACCTTAAATGAAACCGTAAATGAAAACCTAAAGAAACCCTAAATGAAACCCTAAACCTAAAGAAACCCTACATGAAACCTTAAATGAAACCGTAAATGAGACCCTAAATGAAGCCCTAAATGAACCCCTAAATGAACCCTAAATGAAACCTTAGATGAAACCCTAAATGAAAGCCTAAAGAACCCTCAAGAAACCCACATCAATGTTTAAAGTACCTAAATGTAGCAAATGCCATGCAAATGAGAGGTTGAAGTGCCAAAATGTAGCAAATACCATGCAAAATGGAAAGCGAACATGGCCAAATGTAGCAGATACCATGCAAAATGCAAAGTGACCATTCCAAAATGTAGCAAATGCCAAATGCCATGCAAAATGACAGGTTCCACTTCCAAACTGTTGCAAATACAAGGCAAATGGAACCAGGAAAGAAAGCAAAAAAAAAAACAAAACCTGAGGCAAAAACAAACACCAACTATTCTACTTTCAGTATTCGAGCACCCCGGATATACAGTATGGGTAGAGGGATCACCTTTTCCTTGTAGATTTCTGGTGGTTTCTCAAGATGATCCCATCCTCCAAGGCCTTCTTTCAAGCATCAGTGACGCTTGCAGCCTTCTTTGCCGATCAGTGACCCTAAAACGACGGCCAGTTTAACGGTTTAACGTCGTTTTGGGCGAGAGACAGAATTTTGGATGATGCAGAGCTGGAAGCTAAGACCATACAGTGAGTGCTTTAGTGACATGTCTATGTATAATTATGTACATATATGGGAACGATGTATATGATAAGTATATAGGTTATGATACAGTATGATAATAGTATGTTCGTATAATATCGTAATAGATCCTCCACGACTGGGGAGCTTACCAAACACCTCACTCAGCAGGTATTCGATGCATGAGGGAAGTGACTTCAAGTTAAAGGCTTTGGGGCTGTGGTGACATGTTGGGGTTGAGACGAAAACCTGTGATTTTTCTTATGTGGATGTGTCTGATAATTGTGTATTATGGGGATATGATAGGAATATACTGGGTAAGTATATATATATATATATATTACACAGTATTATACATATGGTAGGAGATAACCCAAACAACCAATAACCATTAAAATATTGTGATTCACCTCTTCTGATAACATGTACCTTAACTAAACTAACTATGTTTTTTGAGGGTGAGATATCATATTAAACCATTGCAGATATATTTATGGATGTGTCTCTCTACATTGTGTTAGTAATGAGTATATGGCCTGGGCTGTTCAACCAAGAATAGCGGATATATTACCCTCTGGTAAATTAACAGTTGGACCCTGAAAATAGCCTAGTTTTAATGGAAACTAATCTTCTAACCCCGATGACTGCCAGGGTCGAACTGTTAATTTACCAGAGGGTATATGGGAAATAATGGGGTATCACTAGCCAACACTATGACATCACTATGATTGTTTGGTGTGCCTGAAAATGAGTATACCCCCAACAGGCCACTTTGGTAGGGAAAATGATGATTAACCATGACATATGGGGTACAGTACCCAACTTTCAGGCCAACCATCTGTGCGACGGTCTGATGACAGGATTCCTATTATGGAACGGTCCGTACACCATATATATACATATATACCATGACACTGCTGTCAGACCAGCTTCCGGCTGAGGATTTTTCCGGAGAGTTGAACCATTCATTGAGTTGAGTCCAATGTGTCAAAAGAAGTGGAACAGGCCCATTCAAACATGTGCCAAATTCACCAATTTCCAATGAAACTATATAAATTATATTCAATATTATGAATTTTCCTATATCATCAGTCATTCAATTTTAAATTTTATTTAATTTTATATGTGTGATGATTTTGTTTCGTCCCTAATTTGTGGAACCGCTATTTATTGCTCTTATCTCCATTTGTTGCTGACTTGAAAATAGCAGTATCCCAAAGTAGCTGGGAAGAATGTTCAAAACCATTCAATGAGGTGGTCATTTTTGGGATACCCCTATATCATTCATTTTAGGGTACTACAGGTACCCTCTGGTAATTTAACATAGCTATTGAAAATGTTGATTTATAGTGGATTTATCCATTGAACATGGTGATTTTCCATAGTTATGTTAGTTTACCAGAGGGTACCCAACTTTGATCCATACCGGTTTTTGCGTCACCCTGAGTTGACCACCGGAAAAAAAAACAGGTAACACGCTCAAAGTAGGTCAAAGTCAAAATTTATTGGCGTGTGCATACAACATTTTCATGGGAACATCATCATTTTTTTGGGGGTTCATGATCATGTGCAATTTTATTTATGTGTTAATATTCTGATCTATTAGAATCGATTGTATTTTTCGAAATATCTCTGTATAATAATCTATTGTATTGATCTATTGTTATTATGAATATTCAATAATATTCACCTGTGATGCAACATGGTTTTGGAATGTCTCCTTGGTCTCCCCTGCCCTGTTCGGTCGCCTTCACCTCCCCTTCGGGCCTTGCAGGTGGTGAAGGGGGCCCATTCCGTGCTGGTGGCCTTTCGAAGTTCGGACTATGCCGAGGCCCCACCTGGAAGAAAGTTCAGTTTTGGTCATGTTTCATGTGGATGTGTCCTAAAATGGGGGTACCACCAGTTTTCATCCATTTATAGATGGGGATTTTTCCATTATAAAACATCCAGCTAATGGGGATACCCCCATTTTTTGGAAACCCCCATGTGAATTTAGATGTTCTGCCAGTGAACATGATCTCAATATATTGATCTCGTTGTTTGTTTTGTGTTCATGTTTTCATATATTTCCCCAAGTCTGATGCGCTAACCAACGACCAGATACCCAAGAACCGGTTCGATAACATGGTTTATCTGGAAATCAGTTATGGATGAACCAGGTCAATATAGTTTGGAAAGGGTTTTTCTCTTCTTGGTTGGAGGGAGGTCGTTTGGGTCATTTTTGATATGGTTTTGAACTACGCTTAGTGGATTCTTTTCGTTAAATATAGTTAACTGTTCCATCAGTGATAAACAAACTGATTATATACAATCCCAAGTTGACACTTTCAACGTTTGAAGAAGGGAATAATAAAACATGATAAGACTCAGCATAAACCATCTGATGTTTCAGTTGTATTCCCATTTTGAGGGGGTTTCCATGGGTTTCCCCAAGTTTGACCCATCCTCTTCGCTGGAATCGTGGGTTTATGTGCAGGCTGTGAAACAAACAGCCTCTGCACTGGCGAAACTGTCCGGGGTCCCATTTTCTGGGTGAAATCTCAACTGTGTTGCCTATAGTCACTCCTGCGGCAGGGAGCGATTTGGAGTTTTGGGTATCCATATTCCCTTAACGGGGAGCCAAGGAGCTACTAAGAGTTTCCCAACCATATCATATCATATGAAATCTTGGTTTGTTACATGTTCTGATTTAAACACATTCAATTTGTTGCTTGGTTACCTTTTTTCTGACATCTTCTTGGCGCACCAGCGAGGTGTGCCACCGGCTCGATGTCATCCGTGGCAGCTGCGGCCATCAAAGGCGCAGGGGACATCAGTCCTGAGGCCTGCTATACGGCGAGGATTGCGGTGGAAGATGACCCATGACGGATCCATGGTGCTGCTATATATGGTAACATGGATCCCATCAATATACCCCAAATGTTAGCATATATACCAGCACCATGGATCCTATGGGTGATGAATGATCGGATTATCCCCAATGCCGCCGTGAACTTTTCACGTTAGTGAATGATACGATGATCGTTCACCCAGATACCTGTGGGCTCCACTAAAGAAAGTGTCACTTGTGATAGCCGGTGAAACTAGAACCAGGAAAACATTGCACATTAACAGGGAGATGATGGGGATATGATGGACATATATATATGAATATGGGGAATATAATTGAGCTAATATATTTTTGAGCTGACGCTCATTGTCGGCTCCGCCGGATTACTCGACCCTCCATTTCATCGCAGTATGGGCTTGAAAGCTATTGAATGAGGACCTGCTTCAGAAATATATTCCTTAAGTTTTTTGGAACATATTTGTTGGACATAGACTGTTTTTTTTGGGAGCAAGTGAGTTCCCGAAAGCTCCTACGAAGGGTTTTTCCTAAAGAACTGCTGCCAATTTCAACTTGTTACTTCGTGTAAAGGCGCCTCTGTGCAAAGACTTCTCTGTGTAAAAGTTTCTGTGTGTAAAAGTTTCTCTGTGTAAAGATTTCTTTGTGTAAAAAAGTTGCTAAAACTCTGTTATTTACAGGGTTTCGTTCACGTCACTACTTCGATTTTTTCAAAAACACGTAAATACCAGCGTTTTTTGCGTTCATCAAGGCAAAAAATCGGTTCAACAAGTGCAAAAAATGCTGTAATTTACAGGATTTGGTACCGTCACGGGCAAAAAACTGTGTAAATACCAGCGTTTCAGCGTCCAAAAGTGGCCAAAACACCGCTCTTTACAGTGTTTCGTGCCTGCCACGTTTTCTAGAAAGTGCAAAAACACTGTAAATACTAGCATTTTTTGCGATCAACCCGCCAAAAATGCTGTAATGTTGGCTGCGTAATAGTAATTAACCCCCCTATATATTTTTTTTTTAGGGGGGGTCAACCTTCCTATAATAATTTTTGGGAATCTATAGCTGGGATCATGATATGTATCTGATAGATTCTCCATGGTTTTGTTGGGTTCCTGATAGATTCTGAATAGAATAGATTTGGTTGGGTTTCTGAGAGATTGGCGAAGAGTTGGCAAGGCGGAAGTGGACATGGAAGTGGGAGCAGAGGTGGTGGAGGCGAAGGAGGAGGACGAGGAGGAGGAGGAGAAGAAGGAGAAGAAGGAGAAGGAGAAGGAGGAGGACAAAATTGGAGTTGCGGAAAAAAGTTTCCACTATTGCCATGCCTGGTGCAGGTTTGTTATTGCTATGCTGGGGCTTGCAAAGGGGGTACCCTTTGTGGACCTGTTTTCTTGCTTTTTTTCATAAGGGTTTTATAAGGAAATCAGCTGTTTGGTAATTGGATCAGATTTCTGGAATCTAAGCTTTTGCTAATTAAAAGTGAAGGCTGCTTTGAAAAGGATTTGCTTTACTTGACTCTTTTGGCAATTCTTAAAAGTAAATGGAGCTAATTGACTTTTAGTATTGGAGAGAAAATTGGAGTTGGGAAAAAAGTTTCCACTATTGCCATGTTGGGTCCACTATTGGCCATGCCCTCTGGACAAGGTCTGAACATGACTCTTTTGGCAATACTAAAAGTAAATAGAGCTAATAGA
>Ga0126342_10016797_pt1 | contig 12712 bp, 12 predicted proteins | sample Cyp1metagenome_FD_92528 | JGI IMG/M metagenome (GOLD analysis project Ga0126342, IMG submission 92528) | Coral microbial communities from Lord Howe Island, Old Settlement Bay, Australia - Cyphastrea 1 metagenome | ecosystem: Host-associated > Invertebrates > Cnidaria > Coral ...
CTCTCCAGCTTTCAAGTCTTCCAAGGAGCAATTCTTCAGAAAAAGCTGCCGTCTCAGGGACCGGTACGCCATATATCTCTTGGCGCTCCAACCGTATACCTCCATGGCTACAACGTTTACCAGAATCGTCCTGTTCCTTGAACCAGCCTCGAAAATTCAAAAACGGGTCCAGATGGGTCAAGCTTCCAAATGATGCGACGACTTGACGACCAAAACCTCATCGAACTTCAAATCCCACACCTGATGACTCACTTCACTACAAAAACTTGCATGTTGCACCCCCCACATGCCGTTTTTCCACAATACCTAATGGAAACCATACAATCGTCATCCATTTTCCTTCTTCACATTTTGAAATTTCCTCTTGGTCCACGGCTTGGCTCCCTCACTTGGGTCGAAGTCTGCAAGGGCAAAGTGTAGCCAAAATAACCATGGGCAAGTCACATCTGCAGCATGTCGTTCTAACAGCTCTAAACGAATAACTTTTGCGTGGCGCACAAAAAATGATGCACCACACCTTAGGTCTTTGTGATGATATGTGGTGACCTCTATGCACATCACAGTTTTACAAAAAAATCAGCACCTCAGCAACCTCTTTTTTTTTTCAGAAAGTAACGTTGTGAGCCCTTGCTTTTTGCAGGGTTCTGGAAATGAGGTAAAATATCAAATCTGGATGATGAATCTGTATGTCCATTTTTTTTCGTTGCCACCATTTTTTTGAAACATGTTCATTCTCCCTCCTGTATCCGCATAGTTTGAGCAGGTCTCTAGAGGATGGAGAAACTGAAAAAACTGGAAAAACTGAAAAAGTGAAAAAAACTGAAAAAACTGAAAAAACTGAAAAAACCATTACTTTCAGATAGATGGCCCTCCCCCCTCGATCTATCTGAAAATAATAGTTTTTTCAGTTTTTTCAGTTTTTTCGGTTTTTTCAGTTTTTTCAATTTTTTTTAATTTCCGGAAAAGCTTAGCGGAGCAGTTCGGAGCAGTGCGGACGCTTTCGGAGTCGCCTCGTGCAAGTTATCAGGGGTAGTCCATGAGCAACCCTAATCCACAATAGTGTGGTTTGTTTGGGGGTACACTATTGTGTCCAGATGCTTCCTGTGGTGTTTTTTTTTTCAAACAATCTCTTTACCTTTTCCTTTGCTAAAGTTGTTCTTTTACTTCCTAAACTTTCTTAATTAGCGTCTTTCATTTGAAATTCTCAGAAATGCCAAATTTCCCAAAATATATGACACCTTATTAAAACCCAGTTAAAAAACATCACTCAAACAAATTTTCAAGGGGGTAGTCCATGAGCAACCCTGGTACACAATAGTATGGTTTGTGTGGGGGGTACACTATTGTGTCCAGCTGTTTCCTGGGGTGATTTTTTTCAAACAATCCCTGAATTGTTTTTCCTTTTCTAAAGTTTTTCTTTTACTTCCTAAATTTTCCTAATTTGTTTCTTTCATTTGAAATTCTCAGAAATGCACAATTTCCCTAAATATATGATGCCTTAAGAAAAACCCAATTGAAAAAGATCACCCAAACAATTTTTCAAGGGGGTAGTCCATGAGCAACCCTGATCCACAATAGTGTGGTTTGCTTGGGGGTACACTATTGTGTCCAGATGCTTCCTGGGGTGTGTTTTTTTCAAACATTCCCTTTACCTTTTCCTTTGCTAAAGCTTTTTTCTTTTATGGTATTTCTATGGTATTACTTTTGGATTTCTATGGAATTCCTTTGGGATTTCCATGATGTTTCTATGATATCTCTGGAGGATTTCTTTGGGATTTCTAAAGGGATGCTATGGGAGTTCTATGGTATTCTCATGGGATTTCCATTGGATTCCTATGGATTTCTATGGTATTTCTACTGGATTCCTATGGAATTTCTATTGGATTCCTGTGGGAATTCCAAGGTATTTCCATGATGTTTCTCTGATATTTCTATGGGATTATTATTGGAATTCTCATGGGATTTCTTTGTGGTTCCTATGCTATTTCATGTTATTTCTATGATCTTTCTATGGGATTTCTGTGGGATTCCTATGGGATTTCTATGATATTTCTATGATCTTTCTGTGGGATTACTGTGGGATGTCAATTGACAGTAAATTGAAATCAAATGAAAGTAAATTGAAATCAATTCAAAGTAAATTGAAATCAACTGAAAGTAAATTGAAATCAATTCAAAGTAAATTGAAATCAATTCAAAGTAAATTTAAATAAATTCAAAGTAAATTGAAATCAATTCAAAGTAGATTGAAATCAATTGAAAGTAAATTGAAATCAATTGAAGGATAGCTAGTGATGCCAATAGTTGCATACTTGGGGTTGGATCTCACTTAGCAAAGAGATTGCATTTCCAGTTATATGAACTTTATCCACATATCTGAGCTTGTATAGGCTATATATATATATATGAGTTAACAACTTACTCAGTAGGATGCACATCTAAGTAGAAGAGATGAAACTAAGATTGTGGTATACATATTTCATTATTGTTGCATACATATGTTATCTAACAATAAAAACCTCATAAAACACCGTAAAAATCAGGGGCCCACAGCGTTACGCTCTCGGTGACCTCTATGCACATCACAGTTTTACAAAAAAATCAGCACCTCAGCAACCTCTTTTTTTTTCCGGGGTCGGCGGCAGGGGCGGCAGCTCTTAAATATAATTGTATATACAAGTATATCCAAAGTTGGATCAACCTTGGCTTATTTGTTTTTTTGATCCAAAGTATATGTTGGGATCGCCAAGTTGGGAGAGGCCTCAAAAAAATTCAACATGCCAATGGAAAGTCCCGTTGTGGCATCTGGCACCGAGTCACATCTTCTTTCCAACCACCCTTTTCAGCCGTCTCCTGGCGATGTTTGAACACCACGTTGGTGATTTTTTTGTGCCAGAAATTGGTGAATTGGGGATGGGTCAAAACCCTGGTACCGTGCCGTGAACCCCAAGTCATAGCTGGGGTTTATGGATGTGAATAACCCACTAAAAATGTATCTATAGGTATTGACCCATACCCAATTAGCTTCGTCTGTGATTTTGGGAAGATGAAGATCAAGTGAGTAAGAAAAAATGTGAAGTGGATACAGCTCACAGTGCTGCACATGGAGAACATGAAACTGGCACTCGCGCTGAGTTATATACACGTCTATTGTTGTCAGCGTCTTCTATAGTGCCCAAAACCTTAGTCATTCCTTTGGTTGATAGTTGATAGGGGTTGCCACACTAGACTAGTTCATGATGCCCATTTTGCCAGTTGGACTAAGGCCCGATCTTTCACCACGAATTTGTGGGGGCTCGGCGGGCTCGGTGTAAAAACCTGATTGCTTTCCAGCTCGCATCCTCAATCTCGTCAAAATCGAACATGCTGAGCGGGCTAGATTGGGCACAGGATCGCAGGCGAGGCAGTGGAGTTGCGACTTTCCCGATGATCACATGAGTGTATTGAGCTATGGCATAGCAGCTATGGCCGCCGGCCCAGCTATGGCCGGTTCTCTGAATTTGCAATCCCAGTTGATGCGCTTTTTCTGGAGTCCGGTAGGTTTAGGGTGGCCATTGGAGGCGTTCACAAGGCACAACTTGCCATGTCTGAGCATTCTGAATGCCAGCGGAATGTGGAGACTATGCTGATGATTTCAGGCACTTACAGCCATCTCGCGATGGTCATCCAACCATTCTTGGGGATTCCAAACATGTTAGACATAAACCCCATGGCTGGATGTGCATCTCGGGAATAGTGGTTACTATGATTCCCCAGCTGCATATATGGGATTTTCCGTATGTGTTTATAATATATCACATCAATATCACATCAATAATTGAATACATGTTTATAATTGTGTTCGTACATACACTACACTGCGCTGCACCGCACTACATTGCATTAAATATGTATTATATATATATATACATATATATATATATATTGTATACATGTATATTGTATACATGTATATTGTATACATGTATATTGTGTATATAGATTATTGTCCGCTTTGGATAATTGGGATGCACATCCAAGTGGTGTTGCTTCCATCGCTCGATTTTTTGCAGTGGCAGTGGTGGACCGGACAGGCTCTGGTGACGGGAGCAGATCGCTCACTGATCCAGACGGAAGTCAATTGTCAAAGATGCATGGCTTCCCAACAAGAGATGAATGAAATGTAACAGAATGCTGGAAACATCTGGAAAAAATCACTGCTTCAGAAACTGTAAAAGAATGTGATTCTGTCAAAATTTCAGTCAATTTCTGTCCATATTTTTTTCACGCTTTCAGAAGGTCGGACCAGAAATGTCACCCGGTTTCGGCGGACTCTCCAGAACGGTCCGGAGAGCCGATTGTGCCGCCATGGCCTGCTGCGCGAAAGCCAGCCGTGTGCCGCCTGGCCACGGCTTGTTCTGCTGAAAGGCCCCAGGTTCCGCATCTGATCGAAGTGGAATGGATGTTGAATGGATCCATGGATTAAATATGATTAAATGATCCATGGATCATCTGGTATAGTCATGCAAAGACATAGGACATAGGACATAGTCATACTTCAACCGCTTCTGGATAATCTGTGTGCCATTTAGGTCCAGTTAGATCCATGGAATCCATGTAGACTCTCTGACGATGTCGAAAGCGAAACATCTTCAACCATTAACAGTCAGTAATAAAACGGAAGAAGGTTCAATGTCAACCAACCCAACTCACTTTTGATCAAAGTCAGTAATAAAGACAACACTAAAATCCAACCCTTGAAGAAATGCCACTCTACTAGAACTTGATGCGGATTCGGAACCACTGGGTCTTTATTTGTAGCTTCAAGGACTGTAAGGATGTGAACTTTCCTGTTCTACAAGCGCTTCGCTTCATAGGCCTCCCTCAAGAACACATGACATTCTCACTGCAAACAGAAAGATTAATGAACGACTTATGGCAGATATGGAGGGAGGACGCGGAGCAGCAGGTCGCAGGTCGATGTTCATTGCAACTGGGGTGTCTACACAACCGTATGATATATTATGTTGTGTACATACATACCATACCATACCATTCCATACCATGCCATACCATACCATACCATGCCATCACATCACATCACATCACATCACATCACATCACATTACTTACATACATACATATATACATATATAGATATAGATATTCATATACAGTATGTATAATATATATATATTGTACATATAATTGGGTTTGTCTCAAATAGGGAAAATGGAGATACCCCCTCTTTCATGTCCATTGGGCAAGGAGAAAAATTGTGATAAGCCACGGAAGATGGAAGTTCACTTTGGGGCTCCAAATTTTGAGATTCCATAACAGTTGTAGATGGGAAAATCCTAACTGGTACAAACCTACAGGTGAAATGAACTCGGGAGCACTCCAAAGTCCTCATGATTGCTCAAACGCCATCGGAAGTTGGGGTACAAACCGAATCCAAATGGATTTTGGTGCCGAAGCTGGGTTTTTGTGACTGGATTTCCAAGGAAAAAACGGAGCTTTGCTCTGGTTGAAACTATCAGCTTCTTTTTTTAGGATTTGGAAATATTTGGAATACTTTTGTAACTCGCTGTAAATTCACAAGCTGAAACATCGGCATCCTGCCACCTACAGAGCTTTATTGGCCGCTGTCTCTCGGGGCCGCTGCCAAGTCGAAACTTTGAACATCAGCAGGACACTTTTTGGTCTGCTTTGGCGAAGATCTCCGAAGCATGTATTGGCTGCTGAGCCGTCGACCAAAACACGGAGAATGAGAATCTTTTCGGATCAACACTGGGGTTTGTCTGAAAATAGTGTACCCCTACACCCAATGGTTAATGATCATTATCCCTACTAAATGGCTATAATTGGGGGTATACCCCATTTTCAGACATACCCACTGAGAACCAGTCGATGAACAGATCGTTCTTCAAACTCGCTAGAGTTTCTCCATTTCCTTCGCTCAGCTCAGCATTGCGGCCACGGAGACTCGCCCGAGAAGGCCACCTTGGTCAAGCACGACCTGGCCGATGGGGATGGGGGAATGCAAGCATCAAAAAGTGGAGAATTTGAGCATCAAAACAGGGAAATTGAGTGGGTTTAAGATGGTTTAAGCATCAAAAAATGGATTCTAGTGAAATTATATAAGCATAGAGAACGGGTATGCTTCAAGACTTCTGTTGTAATTTTTGCAATCTTCTTCAGTGCAAACTGTTCCCAACCCATATGTATATTGTGGATTTACCACCCAAAAATACACATGTGGGACCTATCCATGAAGCATCAGGGTAGAATTATGCATGTATATGAGCATATATATATATGTATCCGAATCCAAAACTGATATTAGATAAAATCACCTCAGATATAATCAGATGGATATGGGTCAATTTATTGAATCCCCAATCTTTCTGCTTTCCAAATGCTGTTGGGAGATTTCTGGGATCGGATTTCGACCGCCTGGGAGGTGAAACCCTCATTCAGCAGCAGGCCGCGAGTTGAGAGAGCGGGTTCCAGGCTGGGCAGTCGCCTGGAAGTCGCGAGTGTCGCGAGTCGAAGATGTCGAAGTTCGATATGGGAAAATTCGGCCCAAAAAAAATGGAAGAATCCAAGTTTGGGGTGCCAACTGCACAAATGTCTAGCTTCCAGCTGTGGGGACAACTGGGTTTTCAACTAAGAGGCAAACGTATCATATCTACCAAAACTATCAAAACCTCAGAGGGTGCACTTCATCTGAAAATCTGCCAGCCCGCTGTCCAGCCATCTCCAAGTCTGCCCGGCACAAACAGGCGCCCCGCCTGTGTGAAATTGCGCAAATTGCACCGAAGGTCTCATAATCTGCTTACGTAGGCGACGCCTGTAAGCCATCTGAAACTGGTGGCCGGAAATTGGCCGTACGGTGGTTTTTTTTGCAGGCTCCCGAGGTCGGCCCACGCCAGGGGCGTCAAAAATCAACGAGAATTTTTGTTGCCTTCTGGAGACTATCATGAGTTAGATTTATCATTGGAATCATGTGAAAATCCTGCTGAGAAGATTCACAAAAATTATCTGAACAAAACAACATGCCCCCAACTTTGCGGTGCCGAGGCATCTGAGAGTCTGCTGGATATTACTTCTCTGCCAAGAACGAGCTACGCTCGCCGGTCGAACGGCCATGCCAGCCTAAGATTCTGGGGGAACCATAACGGCAGAGTTGCAAACACAGCAGTGGTCTTGAAGTTCTTGTACTTTGGGATGTCAAGCATCGTCTCAACTAGCTACTGGTTGCGGTTGCAGGCCAGTCAGTAGTGGGATAACCGCAGTCTGAGAACTAACCTGTGTGTAAACTAGGATTGATTACTAGTTACGATTCCTGGGTCCTAAGGGAAGGGTGCCCGATTGAAACACTAATCAAGACTAATCCCATCCAGTTGCAAATCCTTTGAATCGATACACTACCAAACCAGTTGCTGGGGTTCTTTATCAACCTTTATCAACTGTGTGGAAGGGATTTAATTCTCTTCATTCTAATTCTAGCGCGCAATCTCAGGTCACTTCTCTCTTCGACTCAAATATGGCTTGTCACTCAAAAACTGGTGCCATATGGTGCCAGTTGAACCTGCGAAGACCACTGCTGCCTGAATTACGTGTGTGGGCACCAGGACAACTCTTATTCAAACACAGGATTTCCAGCTTTTATGGTTGTTTATCCATGTTTGTCCCTTTGATGACCTGTTTCCCTGAGAAAAGCTGTCCTGCTCCCGTACTGGACCACTCCGAGCATTGGACCTGTGCACATTCAGCTGCTGTTGGCCAAAACAAAACGAGAAACATATCGTCTCTGCTTCAGAATTCTGACTTGAAAAAAACAATGATGTCTTTCAACTGGAAAGCTGGATTTAGATTTCTCAGAGAAAAAGAAATGATGAAGTCTATTGATCGACTGAGAATTTCAGGGATAGTGCAATGTCTCCTCAAACCCCATAATTCAATCGGGTAAGATCTCCAATGAACTCACTGTTGGTGTGAATCCGCTGGTTTCCTCTATACCAACATTCCAATTCCTATCCCAAAAAAACTCCTTAATAGTGAAGTTACTAGTGATATGTTACTGGTAACTTACCAAAATCCTGAGAAAAAAAAAAACTGGTCAGTTCGGATCGCTTTGAGCGAGCGCCATTTTCCGTGGCGAACGAAAAAAAAAGCGAACGGCCAACCGCCAGCTGAAACGAATCGACTCGGTGGCTCCGTGACGACTTTTTTTTTGTTGGTCCCTGCATTTCCCATCCACGTGCGACGAGTCGCTTCTGTGGCTTAGCTGTCGCCCAGCTGTCGCTTCTGATTTTCCAAACGTAAAAAACCGTTACGCAAGAATGTGTGGTGCTGTTTCCTCAGCGATTTTCGGCTGGGAGCCGAGTTGGTGAGTTGGTCAGCACATGGACGGGCTGGATGAATGAAGACTGAGCCTCTTATCGCCTTATCACACTGGATCTCCCCGCGAAAGCGTCTCATCGGTCAGCAGTAAAGCAGCCATGGAAGAAATTGACACAAAAGGGGTGAGCTGGCAAAACCAATGGGTCACCAATGGGCCCAAGATTTGTAACCTTCTCGACCCAAGAATTTTGGTCTTACCGTCTTACCTCTTATGAGTTGAACAAAGCTCCTGGCAGGAACAGTTTGAACCTGACTAGGTGGTCATAACTTATGCAGAAAGACATGAAATGGCTATGGAATTATGGAAAGTGCAAGAATCATGAATGTATCATGATGTATGATGATGTTGGCAATTCGATCCAGGCTATTGATAAAGCTGCGTAGAGCCATGAGCCATCCCGTCTGCGCATTGGCAGACCGCCATGGTGGCGCGACGGGACGGTCAAGGCCAGTGATTTACATAGCGGATGTTGCCGCTCTTTTTGCTTGGCGAAGCAAGCAAGTTGTAAGCGTCAGCCCCACACGGAGAAAGGGGGGGAGGAGCGCCCACACGGAGTCAAACACCCGTTCTGAACTTTGGTGGCTGTGAACTTTTCGTGACGTAGACGCAAAAAACAAGCAGCCACAGGCAAAATGAAAAATGTGAACTCCCCAAAGCCGTTCGATATCTTCATTTCTTCATTACAGCAAAACGTCACAGTCCACTGTTGCCCACAGAACATGCCAAACTCACCACAACGCCAATCCTTCAGCAACTGTACCACTGCAGCCCAGCAAAGCAATTCATCGATTCATCTTTTTGTTCTCACATCCCCAGACATCCACAGAATGGCATAGAATGGCATGGTTGCAGCATGTGCATTGCCTCGAACTTTGGGAATATGTGTAGCCACTACTATCAAACTTTTTTGTGGACGAAAAAGGAAAAAGACCAGTTCTATGGTCCAGTTTGAGGTCAATCTTGAATATATTTCAGCAGCTATGGTCCTATTGTCAATGCATGTCAATCCCAGGAAAGAGACCCTCATTTGACTAAACGCACTCCAAATCCCTGCAAAGCTTCTTCGGGAATGACAAAAACGTCACTTGGTATTCCAAGCTGCATCTTTTTGCCCTGGTCATTGCCCAACCCTGAGAACCACTGGACATCTTCCACTTCCCCATTGCGGGTGCCAGAAACAAAGGGGCACGTGTCTGTTACGAATTCGAATCATTTCACCATGCACTCTGTATATCTCTGTATCCAGTCTGCAGTTAAGTCTGTCAGCTGCATCAGGCGAAAGCAAAATGCTTCTTGGAACAATGGAGCCCAAGCGAGTCGCAGGGGCTCAACGGATTTCCACCTGTTTTTTCACACCAAAACCCCATCGGATTGGTCAACGTGCTCTGGGAAGGGCCGGGGAATTTCAGGAGCTCCCCCGAGTCGTCACCTCCCCACGAGCTCGCCACAAGGGAAGTGCTTCCCACCTTTGAACGCAAGCCAACCGAGAAAAACTCGTCTGTTTCTATACGTTTCCATCATTTATCAGAAGTAAACCGGCCTCAAATGATACCAACTTCTGAAGTATCTACAAATTCCCCAGCTGGCTTGCATTCATCTCGAAATCCTCACCTGGCACAGCGGTCTCCAGTGATCTTTCATGATGCAGAAGCTGAAGAGTCATGATGATGACCAATATCATGGTGTGCGTAAAAAGAATATAGCCAACATTGCTAATCATTGCTTACTATCTATCTATCTATCTATCTATCTATCTATATATATATATACATATCATCGTTACCTTCCTGGAAACTAACATAAATGTAGAAAACCCCCATGAATGTAGATCATTTTCCAAACGGCCAAAAAAGGGCTTTCCACATCTACGGTCATGTTCAAACCAGGCTATATCCACTTATTTCCCCAGTGAAATTTTGAGTTTCCCCTAAAAAAACACACATTATCCACATCAAAAATCCCAAAAAATATCACATGATTATTCACATTATATAGATATAATATTGTATCAAAAATCCATTCTTATCACGATGATCCATTGTTGTCCACATCTATTATATCCCCAAGATATCCCACGGGAAATCCCGTCGGCGATAGTTTCGCCGCTACACAAAGCCGCGTGCTGCTCACCTCAAGCACCGCAGCCAGGTCCCAAGAGGAACGAAATGCCTCGAGAGGAAGCATCATGTGTGTGAGTTTGGTGCATTTAAAAATTTATAGTGCATTTATATAGTGCATTTATATAGTGCATTTATATAGTGCATATACATATATTTGTATATATATACACATATATTTGTATGTATACATATATATATATGTATATACATACATTGGTCATAAAATGACCAGTCATAAAATGACCAGAGCTGGTTCTGCTAATAGTAAAGATCATTATTCACATGTGTATATATATAATTCTATATACACACACATCCCTTTAAGCTCTTCAAGTCGCTCCCTTCAGAACAACGGGCTCAACTTACCATGTTGTCCAGGTTTTTGCAGAACAATGGATTTGAAATATGTTTTGTTCTGGAATGTCTGCTTGGAGATTAAAAGACTATGGGATGTCATCGGACATGGTTACCCTCTGGTAATTTAACATAGCTATTGAACATGGCCATTTATAGTGGATTTACCCATTGAAAATGGTGATTTTCCATAGCTATGTTAAATTACCAGAGGGTAACCATGGGTAAGTGGGACTATCATATCGGGATCTTACGAATCCTCTGCATCCTCTGCATGGCATCATGGGTGGTATACGAATAGGATATACCAGAAAGTGATTGGATCTGGGCGGCTGGCAATATTCATGCTTATGAAAAATTGGGTGGTACCATTCTCAAAAAAAACAATAAAACTTATTGGAATAGGACATCCTAGTACTTGATTTCAACTTGTGGATCAATGCTGGCTTGGGGTCATCCAGTTTGCAGATCCAAAACGTTGATGATTCAAAGCTGTTTTGACTCTCCCAAATCATCAACTCATGAATGACAGAAGGTTGGTGGTTAGACATTCGAAAATACGCGCACAAGACCGGCATTTTTTTGAGATATGCCGGATATGCCTGGCACGATGCAGTCATCATTCAAGGATTCTGCCTGGTAACCTGCTGTTCCCACCAAAATATGTGGTGTTTACGGAGGTTCGTGTTAAATTTATGTGGAAAAAACACATGGCCCAAACCCAAAATCTTGTGGCACAGCTCCGAAGCCCTGGGGATACCACCCTCAGGTCCCAGAAAGCTCAAGTCTTCCTTGCCAGAGATTTCAGGTTTTCTCCCTCAGTTGTAGCCAAATCAACAGCTAAGCTTTGGCTTCTCATGATGACTCACTACAGTATGTCCTAGAACAACATCCTCTAGTTGGTTGTTCTTGTGCATCACTGTCATGCCGTTGTCACGACCGTCAGTACCCTTGCACCAAAAAATCGGTCCTGCAGTTTGGCAGCATCTGTCTCCTGAAATGTTTGACAACTGCAATCTAGACAGACCGTAAAGAGATAAAAGATGAAACAACCCTTTCGGCAAATTTAAAGCAGAAATCATATGAGGATGGGTCAAAACCCTATCCCCCTGGTGAACATCAAAATAGCTGGTAAATGGATGTTCATCCCACTAAAAATGGTATTAATAGGTATTGATCCATACCCATATGAAATAAACTGTTCATAACTGTTCCTTTTCGATGTGAAGGGAGTTGGATGACCCTGATTACCCACTATTTCACTATTCCTGACGGAGCCATGCCTGCAGGCCACTCATCGAGACATAGCATGGCCTCAGCAACAGCTGGGAATCTCAACACAAAGTCACACGGTGATAGCAACAATGTGAGTGTTGATAGCTGACAAAAAGCTACCGTGAATTCTGGATATATTGGATATGAAATATTCTTCGATATATCTACAGAAAAATCAGAAATCACCAGAAAAACAAAACCTACCAGATTCCCCAATCATTTAAAATTTTGACCTGACAAGTCCGGCATTCCGAGGCACTGGTACTTGTCATCCAACTCGGCATCCATGTGACCCAACGCTGCATCTGCCAGCGATTCCAACTCCTGCGGTGCAGTCCAGTCGGTCCGTTTTTCCCCGAGATCACCTCGTTTAATGCTGAGTTTCCATGTGTAACATCTACGTCATATATCATCTGCATATAGTCTGTAGATGTGTAAGTGTGTGTGTGTGTATACATATACATATACATATACATATACATATACATATACATATACATATACATATACATATACATAATTTTATATATATATGAGCCCGGTCCCCGGACCCCCACACCCCCCCCTCCCCCCC
>Ga0126342_10016798_pt1 | contig 12712 bp, 14 predicted proteins | sample Cyp1metagenome_FD_92528 | JGI IMG/M metagenome (GOLD analysis project Ga0126342, IMG submission 92528) | Coral microbial communities from Lord Howe Island, Old Settlement Bay, Australia - Cyphastrea 1 metagenome | ecosystem: Host-associated > Invertebrates > Cnidaria > Coral ...
TGGAAACAACAGTTTGTTAAGCCCGTAGTCCTTTTAATCAAAGCCTTATACGGTCATCCCGATGCCGGAGGCCTGTGGGAGCAACACCTAAAAGTCATCATCAAGAACCTTGGAGGGCAAGAAGTTCCAGAATACCCAGGAAACTTTTACTTCCCAGATACTGAGTTACTTCTGTCAACTTACGTAGACCATTTAACTCTAGCTGGGCCTGCCGACCAGCATGATGCTTTCTGGAGTAAGTTAACTTCTGTGGTAGACATAGAACCCCCAGAGCCCATCTATAGGATTCCTGGACGCAACCATGTTGTTATCCCACTCTCCAAGACCGAAGGTCATGAAAGGTGTGCAGCCTTCCAATCCCAAACAGGCATGGTTTTTGATATGGCAGACTACGCTCAGCAGACCGTAGATTTGTATAAATCAATAACCGGTGTTTCAAAACTCAAGCATGCTGCTACGCCATTTCCACCTGAGGGATCCATCACCACTGAGGACGAGGAAACTAAAGGGGAACTAGCTCCCAACGCATGTAAGATTTTGATGAAACGCCTGTGGTTAGGTAGACTTGCACGTCCCGATATCATCAAGCCTATCAACGATCTGGCCACAAAGGTCCAGTCGTGGTCCAGGGGGGCGATAAGAAGGTCCTAAGACTAATCCAGTACATAGCCTCAACCCCACACTATAGGTTGGTAGGTACAATTCAGGATAAACCTGAAGACCTCGAGCTTAGACTATTCGTCGATGCCGACTTCGCCGGCGATAAGTCAACAGCACGCTCAACCTCTGGTGGCTTTCTGGCTTTATCTGTCTGGCCCTAGTTCCTTCTTCCCGCTTGCGTGGATTAGCAAGCGCCAAACGTCCACTTCTAGATCGACCACGGAAAGCGAAGTAGTGAGTCTGGCTCACTCGCTTTATCAAGAAGGCTTGCCTGCCTTACAGTTATGGGAGCTGTTGCTTGCACGCTCAGTAACACTCCGAGTTCACGAAGACAATCAAGCAACAATCCTAGTTGTGAAGAAACGACATAGTCCCAAGCTTCGCCATATAACTAGAACGCATAAAGTAAATCTGTCTTGCCTGTCTGAAATCTTCAAAGATGACTCTGCCCTGATAGAGTACATCAATACGGATGATCAGGCGGCGGACATATTCACCAAGGCATTGCCTCCACACAAATGGGCAGCAGCACTAATCCTCCTAGGAATACGTACTGACCTTCCCTTAGACCTTAAATCCAATGCATAGGTCGCAGTGAGCATCCGCTCCCGCGACAGTAGATGCGTAGGTGCCTGCCAATGCGCAGTGCGTGTGGAACAGGCGAGGGGGGTTGAAATATATCGACCCCTGAGCCCCACCATGCATAGCATGTGCAGGTAGGTCTAGTGTAGGTATGCCTTAGCTATGAGCCCAATGTAGTTTCAAGTAGATATCTCCGATATGTACAGATATTGCACCTACTACTTAAAAGCAGTAAGTAGATAGAGAGCCGTAGTTAGAGATGAGTAGGCTTAGTTACCCCTTACCCTAACAACCACCAGGGTTCGGGTTAATTCTATGTCATCGACGCGATGGCTTAAGTGCCCCGAGGTAAACGGGGGCATTTGGTATTTCATGCAGGGTTCGGCGGATTGGGATTCCTTGTTTTGCTGGGTTCTCGGTTCGACCCCCTGTTTGACTATTATAATATGTACACACACACACACATATATACATGGTATATTAAAATATGTACACGCACGTATATATATATATGGTATATTATCATATGTACACACACACATATATATATACACACATATATATATACATATATATACATATATATATATATACATATATATATACACATACACGTCTATGTATGTATATATATAATATACACATCTTAAATTTGCCAGGTTTGCCCACAATAGCAAGGCACACATGTAGCGACAAGAACGGACATTTGTGAACAAAAGTGTCACTATCCAAGGTCGTGAGCTGGTGGAGAGGCTGCAAGAAAAGTTGAAGGCTGGACGGAAGTTTGGGCTACCTTGCAGTGGAATAAGATGGAAATAGATGGAAGAACAGCAGCATAACAGTTGCACTTGAACATTTTGGGCGTAAACAATGATTTTAGATTTCCTCAACGTGCCGATTTTCTTTGGGGCTTTGCCTGATTCCTAGATGTCAATCTATATCGTTTTTTTGATGTTTTTTGCACTCGCGGCATCGTTCCCTTAGTTTCTCGAATTTGTGCTGCGTTGTCCTTTGTTTGAAATTTGTGACAGTTTGTCCTTGGCCTGTGTTTGGCCTGTGTTTGGTGCTGAGTGCATTTTCTGTTGCTGGAACCACTGGAACCCAATACAGTCAATACATGTTCTGGGTTTCCGTTCAATCCGTTCAACTTCAGGTTCCCGACAGTCTCAACCCTCTCTGATTCGGATGCGTGACCCCCGGTTCCCCACCTATCTCGGCACTGATATCCAACTTGATCCAACTTGTAGCTTGGGGATCTAGTTCTTTCAACTTTTACATTGTGTGGCTCTCTTGAGATACTGAATTTTGCCGGGCACCATGGCATTGGATCTTTTCCCAAACCATCCCCAAGTAGCAGAAAAAAAACAAATCCGCAGAAATACCACAAATCAAAGTTTTGTCTTGCTGTTCGCTGTTCGCTGTTCGCTGTTCGCTGTTCGCTGTTCGCTGTTCGCTGTTCATTCAGTATGTCCGCCTGATCCACCTGGTGGGCCGGTGGTTTGTCGTAGATTTGGGATGCGCTCTGTGTCCGACTCTCTCTTGGGGCGTGTGCTGAGACCATTCGGGTTGCACTGTTGCACTGCATCCGAGGTCAAGGATTCCGTGAATTCCGAGAATTGACTGCATCACTGTTTCTCAGCAGCCAGCTCTTGTTTTGTCATTTGTGTACCGAGGCTTTGAACAACGAACTAGCTGCTCGGAAGGAAGAGGCGGACAGATGTTTGCGCCCCAGGTTATGGGATACACAAAGATGGGTTGAAAGATGATTCTGAAGCGTGGCAGAAACGGTTGATTTTGCCCGGAAAGCTACACAGGTCAGTGGCTAGCACCATGGGAGGCTTTAGTCTTTTCAGAAACAGTCTGTATATCGTCGGGATTCTTTTTCCGTAATTCTGTTTGATCCTGTTTTGTTCATCTCGGTTCCCTGTTTACATTGGACATGCCTCTGCAGCTCATAGGTGCCGTGTTGCTCCAAGTAGTCTCTGCGTGTATGTTTGGGATGGTTCAATGCGTTCCAATGTACATCCAAACCAGTTTTACATCAACGTTTTACTATGTTTTACTATGCTTCACCATGTCTTACTCTCTTCTAAGCATTTGTCTTACTCTCTTCTAAGCATTTTCTTTGCATTGTCTAGCGATGTTCTCGTTGATGTGTCACGTGTATGGTTTGACTCTTGTGCATTACCTTCTGTTTGCGACAGAGTTCCATGGGCGATGCATGGGATGCATCACGTTTCGGTACGATTCAAATCCGTTCAAGTCCGTTCATGTTTCAATTGATTGTCAAGTGCCACGTCCTTCCTGGATGTTCCTGGCACTGCTTCAATACCTTCGTCTGAGTCTCAGTTGAGGCAAAAAGGACCTCCTGGAAGAGCAGGCCAAAAATCGTCGCCTTGCGGAAGCCAGGTGCGATGGCTTAGTGGCCCGGATGTAGAAGGGACAAGCGGTGAAAGTCAGAGAAAGAGTTGTGTGTGAGTCATACAATGTCGTATGTAGTTATATTTGCCGCGGCCATGGTACAAGCTCCATGAAGCTGTATGCCGGAAGCAGTAGAAGCATTCAATTTTTATTCATAATCTACTCAGAATGCACCTACACTGTAGCCATATGATATCTCGTAATGTCAGTAACATATTACTGTTAGGACCTGTTCTAACTCTTTGTCAATAGTGCAGAGGCGGGGGCAGAAAGCTGGAAAGGAGGCGGGTTTCGACCTTTCTAGCGGGACAAGGACTTATGAAGCAAAGCACTTGTCACTAAGTTTTTCCAAGAACCGGACTGCAGGTGGCGACCATTCAGGATGATCAACAGAGAGAGCAGGCTGCATCTCAGAAATCGGATATTTATTCGCAATTGCCTCGTGTTCACGCGTAGCAGGCGTAGCATTACGTACATCATGTTACATCAATCACTTGCCACATCACTTGGCACACTCAGCATATCACTTGTATCACGTTGCCTGGTTTGCCGAGATTTGTCGAAGTGTCGCCAGGAGATGGACCTGCAAACGGCGAACGTCCGACGCTTCATGGAGAGCACCTTGCAAGAGAAGGTTCCAAGACGCTCCAAGTTAGAAAAGTCATGAAAAGTCATGAAAAGTCCTAAATTGACCAAGCTACACCAGGTGGTACACCATGTGGTACACCCCAGTTAGCCTGTGGGTTTAGCCCGTCCAGCCCTTCCGCGAGACTTCATCAATTCCTTCTGTGAGATTTGGGCTAGCTAGGTAGTCATCCCGTGTCATATGACAGGTGAAGCGTGATAGCACGCAGAATGAGCGGGGATCTTAGTTTAACGTGCTGACTGTGTTCAATATTACCATATGGATCACATGGTCGGTATCGTTCATCTCTGGGTTCATCTCTGCGAGGCTCGGAATTCGCATTTACGATGAAGTGGAGCTGATGGTCGAGAAGCTGCAAGCTCAGAGAAGTGAAAACGGCTTGGGATGGACAGACTCGACAGGGACTCGCAGCAATTGTGTCCCAGCTGTATCCCTTGCTGAGCGCTAGAGCTTACAGACGCCACAGTTTCAGCATACATGGCTGAGATCAAATATAAATCATTTAGGTCGGCTGATGAACAAGCACAGGAAAGCCACATTCTCAGGCTACCTCTTTTGTCTTTATGTCTGGGGAAAGTCACCAACAGTGTGCTTCAATCTGAAAACAGGGAGAATGCCAGCGCCAAAAGATGTTTGCATATGGGGGTTTTGAGCTCCAAGGCAAATACATTGACACTGTGCTGGTCACTTACTGCATCCCCAACTCTGAGCTCAAGTACAATCTCAGCTTTCGTGTGGTGAGGGAATCCCAGTGCCTGGAAACGGATCAGAGGATTTTGCCAGGTTCATATTACTTGCTCCAGACTCTCCAGACTTGCTCGGTCCATTTCTGTGGTCCTTCAAGGCTTTCATTGCTCTGCACACCCATGCACACTCATTCACACCAGCCAATAAACTTCAATACCTGCACGGTAGAGGCAACATCCAAATCGCATAATATTTTTTGCAACTCTTCATCTACTTAAGTCGCTTCGCGACGAAGATCGCCTGCTCCAAAACTTGAAGGTGCCGGTGTACTGCGTGAGCTTCTGATCCAAAACTTTTTGATGCGAAACAAGTCCGATACAAATAATACAAACTCAATTTTAGTGCAAACACATTGAGCGCAAATCCTTGTGGCGTGCTCAGTGTAAATATAAACCTCTTGTGATCTGAAGGAGATTTGATGCAAATAGCAGGGTGTGGCAACATTCTATCTAATCTATTTAGAAGGCTTGAATCAGTAAGATTCTCTTGTACGGGCTTCAGTTGTAACCAAAAAATGCCAACCAAGTGCATGGTACTCGAGAGTTATGTGAGCAACAGTCTGTTTGAAAACCTTGAAGTCTGTATCTTCAACTGTTTAGATTCGGACTTTCGACAGCCCCAGGATTTGACAGGGTTGAATGTGGGCACCACGTGCCCCTAAATGGCTTCAATATTAAGACAATTAAGCTCAAGACAAAAAGAGCCAACCTGCAAAAACATGCAAAAACAAAGAATTTGAGCCCAATTGATACTGTACCAAACGTGGCCTCGTGAGAAAATGCTAGTGTTTCACACGCATCGAGGAAAATGCTCCGCAATTTCGGTGCAGGATGTTTCTTTTCCATATCTTTTCCACATTTTTCCTTGGCAGAGGATCGGAACATGAAGACAAAGAAACTGCGTGAAGATGCGTGTTTGCATCAGCCTCAGAGTGAAGTCGACTCTGAAGCCTGGTCTAGTCTGGTCTCCCAGTACCGCAGTTCTGGCAGGCCAGGTTGAGGCATGTAGAAACTGCACAGAAGCTGAGCAGAGGTACTGGGGTCTCTCAGAAGTTGAGTTTATCCTGAAGACGATGAGCAATGCCAAAGTCCACGATGAGCTAGCGTGCGGCGCTTACAATTGCAGGCTGTAAAGGCAGTGGAGAATGGAGGAGAACATGAACCTACAACATCCTACAGCGAAGATTCAATTTCAAGCATATTTATACAGGTTGCTTGGATTGAGCAGTGACTTTCAAAGGACCATTCCCATTTGACATGATTTCAAACAGTTGGCATTCGTAGATATCCTTGTAATTCCTTGTATATCCCATGCTGTATTATCTCCAGGGCCCTGGACATTCGTCCAGCATCCTCTAGCACGTCGTCAGGATTCAGAGCTGCTTCCGGGAGAATGAAGATGCGCACTTCAGCTTGGTGCAAAAAACCCCGCCTGCACCTGAGCAGTCCCGAGCAGTCCCGAGCAGTCCCGAGCAGTCCTGAGCAGTCCGTAAACTTCGCATAATGTGGTTGCTATATTGCAGTTATGCTGTGATATGCTGGCAGTTATTCTGTGCAGCTTGGCACTTGGACAACAAAATCACGAAAGCTAGCTTCTGCTAGCTGAAGTGCCTCTTGCTTTAGCAAGGTATTGGGGGGATGGAATCTCCAATCGCGAGAAACTTCTCAGTTAACTACCCCCTCCCTCCCCCCTCCTTTCACAAGCAGTTTGGTCGTGGGCTCAACCCCTCCCGGGACGCGGATCACTTGTATCCACCCTCTGCACTTCGCACTCTGGAGTCCACACTTTGCACGCAAAACTTTACCTCCCCATCTTACACGTTCCACACTCGACATGTTACACTTACCTGTTAACGCACTTTACACTCCACACTTCACATGCTAAACTTTACACTCCATACTTTACACTCTAAACTTTACGCTTCACACTTTACACTCCACACTTCGCACTTTACACTGCCAAGCTAGCTTTCGTCCCTTACCCCTTGCCCTCAAGTTTACTTCTGGTGCACAGAAGACTGGTCAGTTTGGATGGATGAACTTGCCAAGAAATATTCACCAGGTAATAATTTGCAGTTTGTAGTGCAAATGCCTTGCAAAATCTTGCAAAAGTAGTTCATCAAACTTTGTACTTGAAATCATTGCGATGCCGTGGCGATTACTTTTGCAAGCTTGGGATCCCTTGGCTGTGCTGGTCAGCGAGGGCTCTGAGAATGTTTGTGTTGGTGCTCTGTCGTGTACTATTTGTACTGTCCGTTGGAGTGCTGCCGGGTTGCTGTAGTTGCGTGGAGATGCAGCGCTTCGCCTTGGGGCTGTTTATCATGACCTCAAAAGACCCGAAAAGGAGGCTGACACGAAGAAAACTACAGGGGGCAGTTTCCTTTGTTAATCCTTTGTTGACATTTTGACAGGAAGAATGCTACACTGATGGATAGAGAGCTCTTGCATATAATGCCCAAAGCTGGTTGGAGCCCAAGCTGCGATGTTTAGAAAGGATGCTGGAACATCTTGGAGCATTTTGGAACCAGATGCAGAGTGGCAGAGTGGGAAAGAAAGGTCTAGGTGCACCGTTGCACCAAATGGGTTAGTTTTCCTCGAGGCACATTTGCACCTATATACAGAATACATAATTATACATCATATATCGATAAGAACATTGAAATCCTTTGCAATTTCCTTCCGTCTTAGGCCGCAAGGCTCGTCGAGTGGCCAAGCAGAGTGCCAAGCGAGATGAGGCGAAGGGCGATGCAGCCACGCGCACAGGCAGGGGAAGAATTTCAGAGCCAGAGGCGATCAGAGACGATCAGAGACGATAGTTCAAAGAAGTTCAATGATACAGTAGTCATGATAGTTCCAAAAAATGAAAAATGAGGGCCACAATGTGGGACATGTGACTGGAAAGTCGTCGAATGGACATTTGACTGAAAAGTCGTCGAATGAACATTGTCTACAATTTATAGATCGATCATGTTTGATACTTTGACACGGACCGTGGACTGCCAAGAAATGCAACGATGTTAATATTTTTCTTGCACAATCTCAGACTCTCAGGCTTGAGGCTCCAACTTGTCAGGATTAAGTTATATTAACATATATTAGCTTGGTTTTGTTTTATCTCCATTTTTTTTTTACAGTGCAGTGTTTGAAACGACTGTGTTCACCTTAGTTTCTTAATATTTGTTAACACTAAATTAATATTGATATTTGTTACCTTTTACTAGTATTATATAAATATTACTAAATTAATCTAAATTATATGATATTGATATTTATCAACTTTTACTGGTACTAAATAATATATATATATATTTATTAACGTTTGTGAATACTAAATTAAAGATCTTTATTAACCTTTATTAATGCTATTTTGAAGATATTTATTAACTTTTATTAATATTAAGTTATCAATATTGATATTTGTTAACTTTTAGGAATACTAAGTTAAGATTCATTTGAATATTCTTCAATGTTATCGATGTTTTCGTCTAGTGTTTGAGGAATGTTTTTATTTCTTGGCTCAGGTGTCGGTGATCTCGCGGAGCAGATGCTTTTGCTGCCAGGCCTCTTCAGGTGACCCACGAGCAGATCTCGAATCTTCTCGACGCCTTACTGAGTAAAGTTGATTAAAACAATCATTGCAATATTGAAAGATATTAAAGCTGATTGAAATATATTGCAATATATTGCAAATATATTGAAATATATTGAAATTCGGTTGAGCCACAACTGGAACCTAAGTCTACTTGCATGCGCGGCCATACATACAGTAGACTAGACCTCGAAATCCTGCATCATCCATATTAGCAGGTTTCTCCCAAGCTTATCATGTACGAAAGATGTTGCCCATTTCGAGCAAAGTCGTGAGCATCAATCCTGCAAATGTAGTTCTCAACAGTCTCAACATACCTTGGTGATCCTTGGTGGATCAACCTAATGATTTGAAAAGGTGTTAAGCAAGAGCGTGAAGAAGGAGTGGCAGACATTAGAGCCATCCCAAAGTAGAAGTCTTTTGGAAGAGGACTGGTTTCGCCTGTGGTTTTGCGCCTTTGCGAGGTACATGACACAGCGAGACAAGAATGTGAAGCAGTGTGTGCCTTAAAATCCTCACTGCTTGTTTCTGTGGCCCTGTCGTGCTGTTGCAAGGTCAATAAAACATAGTAAAACCAATACAGCATTCCAAAATGCTAGGAAATATTGCATCTGCTGCTCTTTGTCGGGCTATCGGGCCGCTGCTATTGCTGTCACTGTTGCTGGTGGCTGTGGCAGCGACGGCTGTGAAAGCAGCACAGCATCACAACAGAAGCAGGAAACACGAGCAAACCTCAACCCGAAGGTAGCACGCAGGCAAAACAAGTAGACACGAAATTGACCACCTACTGTAGAAACAGCTGGCAGTAGTACCAACAAATCCGGCAGTATTGCACCATAGTCGCTGAAAACATGCTGGACTTGAACAGCAGACAGAGTGCAGTATGAATTGTCATGCACAGTACCTTGTTGCAGCCAGGTACCAGGTACAAATAGCTTTGGCTTGTCATTTCTGTGTTATGTTTGCGATTCTCATCACATTTTGCTGAATTCAGACCAAACATCCTCAGTTCCTCCACTTTCGTCGCTGGAAAGTCATTCAAGGCATTTGCAGCGGCTGAAACTGCGAAATATCTGTGTCGGGCTTCTTAGCTTGCAGGATCAAATGTGTGTTGTCTCCTCAACAAAGGCTGTCTAATGTCCAAGACTTGACATGAGGATGTGCGTGTGTGTATGTGTGTGTATGTGTGAGAGACAGCGCCCTCCAACTCAATCCGAGATCTATCTCGCTGTCTTGGTGATGACCATTGTTGACATTTATATGCGCATTCCTCCGGCGCTGGCCTTCAACTGCAGACAAGGACTAGCATATTATTTTTTATGCGACATTAGCTCTGCAAAAAACACGGCTGTGAATTTTGACTCCTGAAGCTTCAATTTGTTGATTCCAACGTTTGATTGGTTTGGAGCTCTTTACCTCATGCTATGAGCGGGTCATTTTCCCACAAGCTTTGTAGGAGTGTTGGAGCTCATGACAGAAGGCGCAGATGTTCAGCAGTGATGGAAAACGACCTGATTTCTCATCAATGTGTTGATATTGATGGTAGCTGCCGGTAGGAGGGCACCTTTCCCTTTCAATATGTTCAATATGCACACTCGTGTATTGTTTGGGGTGGTTTCCAATTGAGAGGCGATGGGCAAGGCTTAAGCTTTGACGACATCCGGTCCAGTGATCAGGTTTGGCTGTGGTTGGGACACCCTGACAGTTTGGAGCAGCGAGTGCCATGCAGTAACCATGCGCCACACCTTGCATTACGCAGGTGAGTGTGCTTGACAGCCTGTTCATTCCTTTTCCTGGTCGGGAGCAGCAATGCATCAGCAAAATGTAGTATGAACAAATATATTAATATATGGAATGATTGGACAGGCCTTGCACGTCAATAGCAAGATAGGCAGCGCCACAAGTACAAAGTCAAGGACAACGTAGGCCTCCAATATTTGCCTCCACCTCAAAGCCTCAGGGGTGTAATCCCAGATTGTTTTCGTTTCATACCGCTGCAAAGGCCTGCAAGTGTAAAACCTCAACCGCAACCACCCACCCCCGACCCAAACGTTTCGGACCCCTGGTTTGCTCTCAGTGTAAAATCCTCAGCATATCATTCCTTGATCTGCCCAACCCATCCAACCCAAAGGCCCAAAGATGTCATACCTGAACTCCGCTTTGATTGGGAAACCCTAAGCATATCAATCCTTACTATTCCTTTACCTTTCCTTCCCCACCCGTCGCCCTTCGACATAAAGGAGTGGTACTTCTGCATCTCTTTCATTCCCTGCCTCCCACCACCCCCAAACCCAGAGTGTCATTCCAAGAAAGTGGTTGAACAACAACTCTTGTTTGGGGGGTGGGGTTCACACTCAAAGAAGAGTGTGGGTACCACAGCTCTAGCTTGTGGGGTTGGTAAGCCGGTGTTGCGCCTCCCCTTTCTTTTTTCTTGGAATGGAACACATTTCTTAACCGTAACCTAATTGGAGTAATTGCTGGTCGAAGTGAGCGGTTTCGCACCGTCGCATGTGATGCATTTTTCTCTACAGGCGTAAAGTGCTTAAGGGATTGTTTTTGCCGGTTGCAGCGTGGTAGTATCCGGGACAAAGATGAAACCATGCGAAATTATTGCCAAAAACAAGGGTGAGCTCAGTAAGACCATAGGAAAATGACGGTTCCCCTCCAAGCATATCTTTGTAAATAAGCACTGGCCAGGATGATAGCCAATTTGCCCGTTGAGGCCCACCGCAACATCCATTCTGATGGCGGAATCTGAAAACAACGTTTTGAAGCCCCAAAGCAACAGCTTCGGACCCCCAGTGCCCAGAAACCACCTTATACAAAGAACATTGACATCATATAGCACCGCAAAAAACATGATTTTGGCTTTGACTGGCCTTATCACGAAAGCTAGCTTGTGCTAGCTGAAGTTGCTCTTGCTTTAGCAAGGAACAGGCAGGCACCAGGACCGTTGGAAACCTTGCAACTTTCAAGTTAGACCCCCCAGGTTTGATCCCCTGGTCCCCCCGAGATTTCCGGCTGGAAGAGGGTCATCATCCTCATTTTCATCCTCATCCTCATCCTCACCCTCAACCTCAACCTCATCATCCTCATCCTCATCCTCATCCTCCTCCTCCTCATCATCATCGTCGTCGTCGTCATCATCATCATGATCATCATCGTCGTCGTCATCATCATCATCATCATCGTCGTCGTCGTCGTCATCATCATCCTCATCCTCATCCTCATCATCGTCATCATCATCATCATCATCATCATCATCATCATCATCATCATCATCACCATCACCGTCATCATCATCATCATCATCATCATCATCATCACCATCACCATCATCATCATCATCCTCACCATCATCATCATCCTCACCATCATCATCATCATCATCATCATCATCATCATCATCATCATCATCATCATCCTCATCCTCATGCCCATGCTCATCATCTTCGTCCTCCTCATCGTTGATCAGCATCCTCATCCCTGGTCCCGCTGGGCCATGGGTTTCCTGCAGGTATAGGGTCTTCAGTATTTCATCTTCAGGACGTCATGTTCAGTAAACCAACCATCAACTCTATAAAATCTTCATCGGAAACTTGCCGGCTTCCAAATGATAATGATTGTCTTCCTCTTCCTCTTCCTCCTCCTCCTCCTCCTCCTTGTTGTCATCATCATCATCATCATGATCATGATCATGATCATCATCATTATCCTCCTCCTCATCCTCATCCTCCTCCTCCTCACAATCATCCTCATCATCATCATCATCACCACCATCCTCACCATCATCACCATCACCATCACCATCACCATCAGCATCGTCATCATCATCATCATCATCACCATCATCATCATCATCACCACCATCATCATTTATACATGTCAAAGGGAACGTAGTGAGAACACACAAACAATCCATGTGTGGGACGCCACTATGGCTCAAGACCCCCACGCGTGAGCAAAATAAGTGTTCGCCGTCCGCCATGATTAACGGGTCCGGGAACTACCAGTGAAGCGGGTACCAATTGAATTACAACATCCAGAACAAGGATCGATTTGTTCACA
>Ga0126342_10016799_pt1 | contig 12712 bp, 15 predicted proteins | sample Cyp1metagenome_FD_92528 | JGI IMG/M metagenome (GOLD analysis project Ga0126342, IMG submission 92528) | Coral microbial communities from Lord Howe Island, Old Settlement Bay, Australia - Cyphastrea 1 metagenome | ecosystem: Host-associated > Invertebrates > Cnidaria > Coral ...
CAGCGGATCTGACTGGAAGAAGGACAGCGGATCTGACTGGAAGAAGGACAGCGGATCTGACTGGAAGAAGGACAGCGGATCTGACTGGAAGAAGGACAGCGGATCTGACTGGAAGAAGGACAGTGGATCCGACTGGAAAGATGACAAGAAGTCCTGGGATCAAGGAAAGAAGTGGGGCCAGGATCAGCAAGACAACAGCTGGAAAGGCGGCGGTGGGGGCAAGAAGAATGACTGGGACAGCAACCAGTCCAACCAGTCCAACGACTCCTGGGGCCAAAAGAAGCAGGAGAAGCAAGACTGGGGCCAGAAGAGTGAGACCTGGGAGGACAAGAAGGGCTGGGGCCAGAGCAACACCAGCACCAAAAGCTGGGGGGCTTCGGACAATGGCGCCAAAGCCTGGGGTAACAACCAAAACCAAAACAAGCGCCAGTGGCCTCAGGAGAACCAGGATGATGCAAAGAAATGGCGTACAGATGCTGCCCCCAGCAGTGCCCCCAGACCTGGTGCCTCCATCAGCCGCAATGCCCCATGGCGAGGTGCAGGGAACTCCAAGGCTTACGAAACAGAGCCTGAGACGCCCAAGGAAATCTTGGATAGCTTGCCTGGAGGCTACCCTGACTCCATAGATGACTGGTCAAAAATCCAGAAGAAAGTGTGGCCAAATGCTCCTCAGATACCAAAGGGTTGGATCCGGGTTTGGTCCAAACGCCATGACTGTGAGTACTACCTGCGCTTAGAAGACAACTACGCAACCTTTGAGTACGGGGAGGTCAAATGAATAGCGCCACGTGGTGTCTTCGATCTCAATGCTCATCTCAGTCTTGACCCATGCATATAAAACCCAAGCTTTAGGTCCTTGGGAGCCAAAAAGAAAACAGTGCGGCAAAGCTTTGCGAAGCTTGAAGTGTCCTCAACCGTCTCCACTGTGCAGATGTCAAGTGAAAGCAAAGGGTCAAACAACATGATTTTGTGATTGGTGGAGGTTGTTTCATGCTGAGACAGCTGCTGAGGTTAGAACGGGATGAATCTTTACGTTCTGCTGCTTCCCAGCTTGTGCATCACTCGTGGTTGAACGGCCGTGGCCCAAGCAGCAACGTTTGGCTTTACCATTGCGATTCCATTCAACAACGGTACTCGTAGGGCCAAGCTTGAAGGCAGACATCACATCTCATTATCATTAGTATGTCTGACTCCAATGCGTGTCCCGTCACAGGAACTCAGAAAAGGGAGAAGACCATGATTCATCTGAAGCTGGTCGCAAGCATTAATGTGTACCAGATGAAACCACTTGTTGTGAGGTGCAGATGTATAGTCAATTAGAGTCGGCAAAGCACATGTGCCGGTGCCGACAAACACACACCTGACAGACATACACACCAGGCACACGCGCAACGGATGTGCTCGGTGCAACGCTGTGACCCAAGGGACTCCTCGGCAGCTTTGCAATCCGATAGCTTCGTGGAGCGGGTCGACCACGGGATCAAACGCAGGCCGACGGGTCTCTCGTCAGTTTCGTAGTTGAAGGATCAGCGATCCTAGCTTTGATAGATTTTGATAGTTTCATGTACTGGTTCAGATTGGCCCACTGAAACCATGATCTTCGATCTCTTAATGTGCAACAGTTTCTCCAGTGGAGGCGACTCTCTCTGCTCGAACGAATGGAAGAAGGACACGTGCAAAAGGTCATGAGCCGAGACAAGGTCGCTGAGACACTTGATCCTGTTGAGTTTGCAGCTTGGAAGCTTCTTATCTTGGGGCTGGTGTTGGATACTTGGCCGGTGTTTCCCAATCTTCTGTGGCCAACTGCTCCAGGGAGTGGTGCGACATATCTCCTCCCAGCTGAGCCTTGCTGGCACCGGTGGATTGAAACTGATTGAGACATGAGTTGCTGGAGATTGCTGGAGATTGCTGCAGAGTGGTGGGTTTCAACCAAGGAGCTCTCATGGCGAGTTTACAATTCAAGATCGTGGCGGCATTCGTCGCTTCTACAGATGGCTTCCTCGTTCTGAGATGAGGAGACACCAGAGCCTTCGCCGTGCCCTTGATGCATTCGAGGGCTGATATCAAGCACATGAAGTTTGATTAGCGCATGGTTTTGAAAGGGGAGTCAACTAAGAGTGTCAATTCATGCGACGTACCATTTTAGATCACAAGATGTATCGGGTGCATGGCAAGTCGTTTCGCAGAACTAATAGTGAACAGATGCTATCGACCCAGGTTTCAGCCAAGCTGGGCTGAGATGCCGTTGGATTGCACTGGGTGCTGTTTTTCTTGGCGAAGGGTGCTAGGCCAAAGACCACCGAGAAACTGCCTTGGGGATAGCCCAGAGCCAAGGATTGAGCTTCCAAAGCTGGAGCTGCCGAAGCTTGGTCGAAAACTGCTGTCTCTAACAGGTACCAGGTAACACATGTATAAAAGGGTAAGAACATGTGCTTGAACACTCACAGCTCAAAGAAGATGCTTGTGGTCCAAGAAGACCAGTAGCGCACTGGGACAAATCCAAAAAGTTCAGACTACGGAGATGCCTTCAGTGGAAGTTCTGGAACATCTGACTTTGTGAAAAGGAAACGCCGGAAACGCCTGCAAAACAAGGCAAATTCAATTTAAAAAACACACAAAAAACACATCAAAACTTTTGAAACACATCAAAAACGCATGAAAACAGAAAAGACCAGGGAAAGCATTTTTTTTTTCGCCGAGGCTTTTCACCAAGTTCCTGGAGGAGCACAGCATCAAGACTGTTACCTGACAGAACCCAATGTTCGCCATCCAGAAATGGGTAGAAATGGGGCATTTCCATTTCCATCAATTTCCCAACTTTTGGCAAAATTGGACCATATTACCATTTGGTTATGACTAACATAGCCATGGAAAATCACCATTCTTAAGTTTGGTAAACAATCTATAAATAGGCCATCTATACCATGGCTATGTTAGTCATAACCAGATGGTAAATCATCTGCCAATCGGATTCCGCCATCCGAAGTCATCAGATCAACTGGAGCTGAAAAACCTCGACACTGAGGCGCTCTTCGGTGTAGGAGAGGCGAAACCACTGGAAGCCCTCGTTTCAGAAGTGCAAAGCGGAGCTTCACGACTGATGCCACTTGGAGTATGAAGTTTTGTTGGGGGTTTCTGATGCCACTTGGGACCCCCAAATCATCCGTTGAACTCATGGTTTTTATTGTTTTTTACGCCATTGGATTTTCAGGAAATTGGTTTTGGGGTCTTACAGAGAAACGGTTATAAGTTATAAGTATGTATAAGGGAGATGGATCATAAATCATGACAGGATTTGGGGTGGATGAAGATCCATAACCACCAGCCATAGATGTTCACCAGGGTGCAGTACGTGCTTCAGGTTGGATGCTGCCGAGCACAAGATGCTTGTTGGCACTATGGGCTGCACCTGCCACGGTTCATGGAATCAGTCATTCAAAGATAGATCAACTTTTCCAGGGATAGGCAGAGACATGAAACCTGCAGGACTCCCAAGAAATGGCAGCGGAATGGACGTAACAACGTAGTAGTTTCCATGCATCACCACATAGCAATAGCCAGTTGTTTGCCTGCAGAGCCTGCTGGATGGAATACTTTTTCTGCTCATTGCGTACCTGTCACTGGTTACATCATGCCAATGCGTTCCGCACACTAGGGCTTACCGCACAATCTCTTTCTTGAACAGAGCGGGCAAGGCAGCAAGTGAACGGCCTGCAACTGTTTTTGACTTGGTGCTCTCGTACCTACCTTTGCCTTCCATCATTGTCCCCAGACATTTTCATTGCTGAGTGCAATGTAAACCCTGCAGGGAATCCTTGCCGCCTACTACTTTCTTATTGCACGTTTGTGACTGTTCATACTGCTTCCAGATTTCCACCTAGCTTGTAGTGCCCAAGTTCTTGGAGCAAGCGCTCAAGTGCCACCTTTGCCTTTCCCAAGGAAGCTGGTGCGCGTTGTGGACGTTGTCCTTTTGAAGCTGTTTGTACTCCACCAAGTCTTGAGCCGCGGCGATGCCTTGCATTTCTTCTGTTGTTGCTGGAGACCCTTGGAACTCAGGACGAGCAGGAAAGGTTATTGGTTGACACTGAGGACCCGGGGTGGAAAAGACATCCATAGACATCCCTGGGCATGGGCACGTCTCTCTTTTCATGTCGCTTCCTCCGCCTTCTCTGTAATCTATTAATTGGATCCTGGTGCAATTAAATTAGGTCATTCTCGTTTCTGAACCAGGGGTCTAATCAGTGATTCATGTAGAGTGATACTTGATGATTCTTGGTTCCGCTACCAAATGGACAGCAGGAACAGAATGCGGATGGACGTTCGAGATCGTTTTGGCAATTGCCAGGCAGCAAAAAGGACAGTTTGAAACGTCGGAACTTAGTTGGAACAGGTCTTGGTTTGGGGAGGATGTGCCTTTTGGATCCTTTTCGCAAGAAATCATGCACGGATGTTAGTTGCCACGCTACGGTGCAAACTTGCTGCTCATTGTCCGAGGAGACCTACGAGAACGTGGCCCAAACTGCCCGCCGAGTATTGGAGGATCAGTTTGCTGGAACAGGTGAGGCTCATGAAGTGGAAATGCCTGCAATCCGGCCAGGAGACGTTGAACTTGGACCCGAGTATTGTCGCTTGGCATATGCATGGATGAATTTGCATGATTTTGGGCATGAGTTTGCATGATTTTGCATCAGGTTCCCGACGTTGTTTCGCCTGAAGCCCAAGGTGGATTTGCAGCTCCACCATGTTGGTCTACAAGAGGAGGAGCAAGGCTCACATTCGTTCCCGGGTCTTTACACTGTCTACCGCCGCCCAGCTCAACTGGAGGCTTTCGGTAGCAGTACCCAGAATTCCACTGATTGAAATTGCCATATACCTTACATATACCCTCATATACATCATATACCCCGTTTCAGAATGTTTCAGACACATTCTGTGTACTGATGCCATGGATTTTCATGACCGCCGAGGAAAAGAAGTGGTCATGGGTTTTGTGTCGTCAAAGGACAGCCCAGTAGGTCAGGTCAGCCCTGGATTTGCGGGATGCCAGTCCAGTGTCGCTCGTATACGATGAGAACATACTGAAGCTCAAAGTTATGACCGGTCCCGAGCTGATTTCCCTCCTGTTGCGTTTGCACCCCACATTTGAGTCCGGTGAAGGACCCTGCGATGCGCTTGCGTTTTGGTTTGGACACTGGTGGATTCAGCGCCACGGAACGCGGCTGCACCAGGTGGCATCGGTTTCTTGAGGAATGGGATCGCTGCGTGCAAGAATGAGATCTTAAGTATGTTGTACTACTCCTTTAGCAAGTGCCAACTTGTAGTGCTTTATCCTCTTTCTTGCATTTGTGCACTTGTCGCCCATTTCCCTTTGCTTGTGAATCTGAATGGGTCTGTCCAAAAATGCTGCGCCCCCAAATCCTATGGTCAATCATGTTTAATCACAACTAGGGACCTACCGATGTAGCCAATGTAGCGTATTAGATACTGCACCACATCACAAAGTTCCTGGAGGAAGCTGCGTTGGATCACTGAGCAGGAGGCAGAGGCAGAGGATCGTTGAAATGTGTGGAGCAGACGCGATAAAGCCGAGCATAAACCCGCAAGATGCCCCAAGAACCATTTTCTTGAAATGTTACTTTTGGGAGTTAAATGCAGATGTCAAGAGGGTAATACTTTGATTTAGTATCAATTCTTTCTGCATGAAACTCTCAGACACCTGGAAGGCCAGCAATCTCAAGCTGCAGCCGGGATCGGGATCAAACCTTATGTCCTCCTTGGTCTTCGCAGGGCTCCCAGAGATTTTTTGCGCGGCCCCCGGTTTTTCACCGCCCTGAAAAAATGCTGCAGTTGAGGCCCCTATTGGCCTCAAAGAGGGGGAGCTCACAGAGTATTTGCAAAGTGATTTGCGGGTGGACGTCCGGCGACCCAAGCAAGCAGAGAAGGCCAGAGGTTGGTGCTGAAATGATGGGATGAGGTGAGGCAATATGGCCAAAATGGTGCGAAGACATTGAAGGAGTTTTCGGAGCAGTTGATCAAAGGGGAAGTGCACATTGTCAAGGGAAAGCAGCTTGGAAAAATCTTGGGTTTGGGGCATTTGAGTTAATCGTCGAGCAATTTTTATGATGGTCTTCATCCCCACAGCTGTGGCGACTGAAGCCAAGGAATGGCGCGGGCTACGTCATTTCTGAGCGCCTTTGCTTGGAATTGAGACATGGGTCACTATGAGCCACCGTTCATTCAACACGGTCCTGCAGTTGTGACTTCTTCATAGTGCTTGAATCGAACTGTAGCCCAGCAATGCCAAGGGTGGTGAACCTGTGCATGAGCAACCAACGTGGCGATGTTCTCTTCCAAGTGAAGCAGGCAGCGAAAGGCATTGATGCTCAGGTGCTGAAAGAATAGCGAGCAATGTATCAAGCCAGGAGGGCCCTGATGGCTATGTCAATGACAAGTTGCTCCTCCCGTGTGCAAGTCGCCGTCCCGATGATGCCTGGCTCATGCGAGGTTTGCTTCTCCTCACTGGATGCAGCTCCAGAAGGGCTTCATAATTTCATAAACTGTCAGAATTGATCCTCATCGTTCCTCCATATTCTTGGCATTGAGTTCGAGTGCAGCTAATGTTCACCGGTGACATGTCCCAACTGTGGAGCTCCGAGGAGAGTACATTTCTGGTCGCCAAGCGCATCATCAGGAGTCCAAGCCCCCTGAAAGTAGACAAACTGAGAGATTCAAGAACCCAACAATTCAGAAAGAAGGTAGAAGATAGACTGAAGATGGTAGAAGAATGGAAACTCTTGGCAAACGCTCTTCCAAGCTACTAATGGACAACTACAGGTCTTTTGAAGCCTCCCAGCGAAGCAGGAAATCCTTCCTCATGAATCCAAACGACGTCGGTTTGGAGACAGAGGTGCCTGGGTCTCGTGCACTTCACCACAGGGTTCTAGGACCGTGTTTGTTGAGTTCATTTCCGTGGCACGCAGCCAGGCATATGGCTTTTTTATGCTTTTTTCATGCTTTTCACCATCTGCCCTCGCATACTTGTGCAAATATGTGTGTATATATACACACTGTATATACATACCCGATGGTGCCTGTGTGCCATATAGCGTTATACATCAGAATATGCCAAAAATATCCAAACATGTGAGATGCATGAATTGGTACACGATGTGAAACTCCTACACGGTCGTCGCCGGATTGACCCCGGAGCCCGATCCGGGAAAGCGCGTGCGCCAGGTGCGTTTGCTGCAGGAGGAGCGCAGCGCCATGGCGTATCCGGGGCTGAGTTTTGTACCTCGGATGCCTTGGATGCCTTGGATTCAGCAGTTATGAATGGCATGGCCCCAACATATCTCACGCTGTTCCAGGGGTTCGTGAATCCTGGGAAGGGTCCTTTTTGCGGGTGCTTCCGAGAACTGTGCGCATCAACTAGGATGAAAGATTGAGGTCCCGCAAACTTCTAAAGGGAACTTTAATATATGAAACTACCAAGCTTTGGTTTGCGCGGGCATGCTGGAGTCTTGGGTCTTCGCCGCTTCGGCTGCAGTTCCACAGAAGACATCGTTCTTTTTGCACAGTCATGCTGCTGATCGGTTTGTGCAGCGTTGCATGGCTGCTGGGCGCATTGTTAAGAGCAAGCACCTGCCTCCCATTGCAAGATGAATGTGATGATGTTGCGCTTGAGATGGTCCAAAGAAGCGCCTCAAAATCGGGTACTCCCAATGCTGGACACGTCCTTGAATTGGAGTATTCATCCAGCCGGCTTTTGGTTCATGTGCAGGTTGGCAGTTTGCCCCCAAAACGGATGCTTCTAGACACGGGGTCCTCCACGGTGGCATTTTGCAATGTGAGTTTACCAGACAACTTGCCGGATTCGAAAAAGACCGGCTTCAATGCATGTGAGCAGTACGGCCCTTCCACTGCCAATGGCTACTTCCGAGATGGCTATGTCGGCCCCTTCTTTCAAGGGGAGTTGAGGATCCGAGGCTCAACAGAGCTGCGAATTCCTGATGCCATGTTTGCAGTATTCGGTGAGGGTTCCTGTGCACCATTCCTGTGTCACAACACTCCTAGCCAGGGCATTTTTGGCGTGGCCTACCGTCAGCGCAACAAGATCTTCCCTTCCACACTGGACCTCTCCAGCGCATGCTTAAGGACGAGCAGCACCGACATTAACATACTCTGCCCAACCACCTCGGCATCCTTTGTACCACCCTTGATGCAGGATTTGCGCCAGACATCTGATGGATCAGAAATCTTTGGAATTTATTGGTCAGGGGGTGCAAGCGGGAGCATGTTTTTGGGTCCTGCAGCTGTCGGAACACAGAACTTTGATTCCTTGGCGCCACAGGCGGTGTTGTTGGATTCTGGAGCTGGAGCGTCAGGATGGTATAATGTGAATGTTTTGAAGATAGTGATTGGTGGTACGGAGTACGAGGAGATTGACTGCACGAAGCATTCTCGCGCATGCATCATCGACACTGGAACCCCTTCGTTTCTGTTGCCATCTGGGGTGTCGACGGAATTTTTGAGTGTTCCCTTCGAGAAGCCAAAGTTGGAGTTTCACCTGCAGGGTGTGAAAGGAGAAGTCGTGCTGGACTTTGATTTGACCCCTTGGCTATCTCAAGGACTGGTAGAGGTCTTGAACCCACCAGAGGCATTTTGGGATCCATTAATGGTGCTCGGATTGCCTCTGTGGTCGCGCTATTACACGATGTTCAACATAACAGGCAACACGGTGTCCTTCACACCGCACATATAAGGTACATATAGGTACATAAGCATTTATATATATATATCTATTTAGATGGCCACTTCGTTTGTAACACCAGGATTTCCAAAGCGACCTGGTGGTAGAAAGATGTAGAAAGAAAGCCCGAGAAATCCCATAACAGCCTGGGAGTGCACAAGGCAGCTGTTAAAAGCTGTTGGCGCAATGAAGGCGAAGGAAAAGGTGCAAGAACCAAGCAAAAACATGAGTTGTCTCACTTCCCGCACATGGCCAACTGATCTTTGAGTTTTGACAGAGGTGAGGGATTTGACATAACATAAAGGGACAGGCCAACAGGCCATGACAGGCCACATATTGCGCTATTCATTCTTTGAATGCCGATACCTGCTCGTATGGCTCGTGCACTTTTGGGTAGTCGCCTGCTTTCAATGCTGAGGTAGAGCGCGAACATGTGATCAATGCCAGGCCTACACAGTGATTGCAACCTTTGCTCCCTCGCCCTTTCGGGGCTATCCGCCAATAGGCAACAAGGAAGCCTCTTGGCTGATACAGCTGTTTGCTTAAAGTTGTGCCCAAGTTGCCGGCATGACATAGGCATGGCTTCCTGGAGACTGCATTTAGACGGGGGAAAGCAGATTTTCAGCACGCAGGCGTGGCTTAGGTACGAGTTCCGTGCTTTCCTGTATACATGATAATGATTGATAATGTGATATAATGTGTAGAGGTGACCAACCCCGAATGGGGCATGGGCACCAGCGCCTTTTCTTGAAAAACAAGCCGCGACAGGTGCCGCGACAGTTGCACCATTTGGGCACTTTTCCATACTTCCATTGATGGGATCACTTCACTTGTCGCAAAGTGGTGTACTTTTACTTGTCTCTGCGTGGCTCAAAAACCAGCTGAAGGTAACATGCTGAGGTCATGGGTCATTGGTCATGGAATGCGCTACTTCGGAAACGGAGATATGTTTTTGATTGTTTTTGGAGGTTTTGGGCTTTCCTTTGACTTTTTTCAATTCAGGAAACAGATGGGAGGGAGGTTGCTTTTCAACCGATTCTTTGATCAGAAGGTATGCACATGAGAATCTAGAATAGGAGCTCTTGCCATGGGTGACCAGTCCTCCGTCAACAGCACCTTGTGACTTGAGCCAAATTCCATGATGATTCTTTCAGTCCAAGTCTGGTTTGAGCTTGAGACTCCCAGAAAACAGCCCACTCAACAGGCCTTAGGATTTCGTATTTGGATACTTCCTATTCCTAAGGGGAAAAAAGTTCTGAGCGAACCAGTGACTGGAGCATCGGTTTGAAGGTCAAGGTGGAGCTGTTTCAAGGGTAGAAGGGTGCTGCTCAACCCTGGCTGCATCTTGAGGCTAAGTCAGCTGAACGACGTTGTTCAGCGCTTGGGCCCAGTACCAGAGGTGGCTGAAAGACTAGCTTTGGAGGCCGTCCTCCTTTTGCCACATTCTGAGTCTGATCAAGGCAGTGCCTATTTTTCCACATGTTTTTCACATTTTTGGCCAGGTAAGGGTGGATTTTTATGGTGATGTGATATGGATAGAAGATCCCTCAATTTGCAAAGTCGGATCGGGACAAAGGCCGACTATGCATGTGCACCGGGTCCCAGGAACACAGGGTTAGAATCTGTCAAGATGCAATGCAACGATATCCCAAGGCAGTTTCAACAGTTTGGGTTCTCCATGCAGTGGTGGATAGACTCGATAGACTCCCTACAATTCGAAGGTCGCAGGCGAGCGCTTTGTGCTTGCAGCTTCTCCAAGTGCCTCAAGCTGCCGGGTGGTTCGTCAAGAGCTCAGCAACAACAACAACAGCAGCAGCAGCAACAACAACAACAACCACAACAACAACCACAACAACAATCACAACAACCACAACCACAAATTGATTCAGTGGCTCACAGGGGGGGCAGAGGGTGAATAGCCCAACCCATCTTTTAAATCAACAGTATCTGCCAACACACCTAGCAGCAGTTGATGAAAGTTAACATGCATCACTTCAAGGCCTCAAACCCTCTAGAGATTATGTATCCAGGTCAGCCAGAAGGACAAGAGAGCGACTGCACTGTGGTCATCCGTTCTGCCTCAGCAACTTGGCAAATCTCAGCTAGCAGATCTAGCACCTCTTCCGACTTTCGAACTGTTGACTACATGTTGGCGTTCCAGTCTCAGCCCGAAGTCCACAAGTCCATGGCACTGTGAGGATTGTTGGGCTCTGGCACATGGCCACATCTCCCCACAACAAGCCTATGCGCAAGGACGACTCTCTGTGCGAGGCCTGGAGATAGTTGAGGAGAACCATAGAGAACCCAATTCCAGACATACAACTTCTGCATAGGTTTGGTGGATCATGGTGGATCATGGTGGATCCTTTGCGTTGATGGGGCCAGTCTGACAGGAAATCTTTCTGCCTTGATGCAGCTTCGGCCCTTCGTTGCCGAGATGCGCGCCAAAGTCCCGGTGTCCGAGCTGCCAGGCACCAGGGATCCTGTTGCGATGGTAGGAACTCACCACCAGGGGCGGAGGTATCAGGGGACAGTGTCAAGATGTTTCAGGCAGTGCATCCCGTTTACATGTGTCAAATGTGGTAAAATCGTGCAGGTCCTCTGGTTATTTTTTTTCCCCTAAGAGGATTAAGAGGTGTGAATTGTTTGGTTTGAACGAATGACTTTTATCCCTGAAAGTTTGCATCCACGTGTAGACGTGCGAATTCTTGGGTCAACAGCCAGCATTAGCAGAATTGGTCACAACATAAAAGTGAGACAACACCAGGCTCTGCCTCACGTCCCAGATGTGACCCAGCCAGAATTTTTCATGGTCTACTTTTGGTCTGGAAGGGCTAGGCTGATGGATTCTTTGTCCGTGCGGTTGATACGTCTATTTTTCTTGCATCTGCCAGGCGTGGCCTGGCTGCCTGACACTGCCTCAGATTCGTGCATGGCCTGTGATGCGGTCTTCACTCTGATGAGGCTCATGTTCTGTTGGTCGGTTTCCACGGATGTGCCAACTAATAAAATCATGTTTTCTGCATGGAACTGGGGCTCTGTTAAACCACGTCATTATTTTTGTGCGTCTTCTTGTGTCCGTGCATGACACTGCCTAATTGGTGATTGAACTTCCCGAACAAGAAGTGCAAAGGTTCATCTACGGAACCTCAATAGACCTCCAGTTTTGTTGTTGATCATTGCTGAACATTCTAGTTGGGTAGCCTCAAAAATGGGATATACATAGGCCCAAAAATGGGTTCGCTTTAGTGTGAAACCATCCATTTGTGTGGCGAATAGTTTTCAATTGTATTGACATTTTTTTGTACCAAATTCTGTTCGACCGTAGTTTTGAATATTAAAGCATCCATAGCCACGTTGTCGCTGAAGGCGCCGCCACCACTGCCGCAGCTGTGGCCGACTTTTCTGCGATCGCTGCAGCCCTTATCGTTCAGGTGGCCTGGGCCATGGGGGCCTACTTGGCGATGGGGTTACAGTATGGCTATATCATGTTATATATGTTATATCAATATCGTTATACTCCTAATATCCCCAAATATCCCTAAATATCTCCTAATATCTCCTAATCAAGTTAATGAGCTTACGAAGCAGATTACCATGTTTCATATAATTCACCCCGCTTCGCGTGGGGTGGCCGCCCACACCGCAGGTTTATTTCGGTCCGTCAGAGGGGCTAAGGGTGGTGTGGAATCCCCCCCGCTAGGGAATTTTCGCTTTTCCCCCCTGTGGGGGCTCCCCAAGCTAGGGAATTTTCACTTTTCCCCCCCGTGGGGGCTCCCCAAGCTAGGGAATTTTCACTTTTCCCCCCCGTGGGGGCTTCCCAAGCTATGGAATTTTCACTTTCCTCCCTTGGAGGCTCTCCAAGCTGCGGAATTTCAAATAGCTAGACAACGACGCCTAGATAGTCCCCCAAATCCCGTGTTCTTTGAATGTGTTTCCATGTTTTTGCAATGGTTTCCTTCA
>Ga0126342_10016800_pt1 | contig 12712 bp, 13 predicted proteins | sample Cyp1metagenome_FD_92528 | JGI IMG/M metagenome (GOLD analysis project Ga0126342, IMG submission 92528) | Coral microbial communities from Lord Howe Island, Old Settlement Bay, Australia - Cyphastrea 1 metagenome | ecosystem: Host-associated > Invertebrates > Cnidaria > Coral ...
AATATATATATATATATATATATATATATATGGTTGCACATGATGGTCAATAGGGTAAGTATTCCAACATGGCCATATGACTGGATTAGTGAAGCTGATCAAGATGTATGATGCTCTATGATTTTGTTTGCAGCCTGTCTCTAACCCTTTGCGTATGACTGGTTAACAACTGTGTTTGAGGGATATACAAAAGGGAGAACTCGCTATAGTGTTCTGCTGAAGATTGACATTGAGTTCACAAGATATTTAAGGATCGCTGTGAAAGATTTGTCAGCCCTCAGGCATCAGGACGGCTTTCATCCCCAGATCTTCAAAGAAAAATGAAGCCGGCCTTACTAATCCCTACCCCTCTACCATGAAATATGCATCAAAAGCCACAGCTGGTTTCGGATTGGCTAAATGTTGGGCGCAAAAAGTGGGGGGTTAGTTTTGACCGGAGAGCAGTATGCCTCAGGAGAGTGGCCCCAGATAGTTTCATGGAGCGCTTACGCCTCGAATGCAACGAGGACTGGACAGTGGCCAGGTCCTGCTTGTGTTTTAATTGGAGAAAGGAGACTTCGCGTGTGCATCAGTTTGAGTTTGTGCAATGACTCACAGACTTCATCAGAACATACCGGGTATTCATGGCATGTCTTAATGATTCTTAATGTATGAATTCTGGTGGAAACTAGACGCTCGGGGCTCGGAAAGGGTATATACTCGCTACTAAAGCTAGGCCCTAGGCATCCCCACAGGAAATTGCATCAGTCCAGGGATCCATGTGGTTTGCCTGACCTTTTTGCACATCCGATGTTTTTTGTCCCCATTTCATCTCCAGTTTGTTAATCCCTATCCCATTACCCCCATCGTGGCTGGTCTAATGGTCCTGGTTTCCCATTTGTGCCAACATCATGTTTGTGCAGTATGGAAAGATTTCAATTTGTGCCAATTTGCGAACCCCACATCAATCATACCGGCAGCACCAATGCAGGCATATTTGTGGCATGGCACGGATCGCAAATCAGCGGAAAATATCATAGGAGTCTGGGCGGAAGACTCGCAGAGGACATATCAGAAGTGGTTGATGGCAAAATCTACGGTTGGAATCAACAAAAATAGCAGTAAAATCCATCATGTTGTTTCCCGTAAATGTTCCCTTACTTAAACCATCTTAAACCCAGCTATTCAGTGTGGGGCTTGAGAAGTGAGAACATGGGTTGTGGCCAAAGCCTGGAAGGACTTCAGTGGCAGAAAATTCGTTGCAACGGTATGTTTACCATATACCATTGCTTGCCTGCAAACATACCCCAAAAATACCCCAATGTACTAGTAGGTAAATATAGCAAGAAAACACATGTTCTTGGCCACGCTTTTGTAAGCAAAAAAATGTGGCGCATCCAGAAGTAGCTGCGATCTAGAAATGTGTTAAACCGCGGCCGTTTACAAGTCTCCGCCTTGCAACGCAAGAAGTGGATTGTAGGATCAGGGTGGGTCAGGGATGTCTGGAAATGGGGTATGACCCAGGATAATGTTCCTTTTAATGGAAAAAGATGAGAAACTATGGGATTTTGGTGTTCGGACACCAGTCTCATGTTAAGAATCAACTGTTTTTTTTCTCCTGCACCGAGGACACCATTTCGATATGAAGCGTGCTGGGCAGCTAGCCTGAAGTTGGGAGCAGGGGCGAAAAAGCATCCCAAAAGGGTCTCCTTGGTATTGCTGTTCTGTTACAGCAAACAACATTCTTCCACAGCTCATGTCAGGGCGACAAGCACAAAAAAGCACCGCAGCACCAAGGACTGTGAATGCCAAAGCTCTTGGCAGAGGCAGATTTGCTTGGCTTATGTGTCAATTAGACCGTGGAAAAAGAATATTCATCTATATATATGGGGAGTTTCCATCAATGGGGATCCCCATATGGTTGGTGTATAATTTATAATTGACATTCATATTACAATGGATGATTTAGGGGTACCACCATTTTAGGAAACCTCCAATATATAAATGTGATAAATGTGAGCAAATACTCTACATTTTCTGCTCTTCCCAGGAGTCAAAAGACGGTATGTCCCTTCATGCTGTCATTGGCTCTTCCAATATTCGAGATTGATTTTCGATCTCATCTCTTACATCCATATTCATATTCATACTCATGGACTCATGTTCATATTCATCATCATAATCACCACCATCATTATGAATTATCAAGGGCATCGCCACCATCATAATCACCATCATGATCACCATCATGATCACCATCATGATCATGTATCAAGGGCAGGTCTTCCCTATGATGATTCAATGATGATGGCCCTCAGGCGCATATTTTGCGGAAACCTCTTTCCTTGCGGACAAGTATTCCCCCGCTGGGGATGATGGGCTTCATGAGCCTTGGGCCTTGATGATATTTGGAGCAACACATGGCTTGGTTTGGAGTGAACTATTTTTTTTTTTTTCGGGTACCCACTTGAATCCGATATTCTGCAGCCTCGATTAATGAATGTTTCATCAATTCCAATGGTGGATGCTCAGATTGGTTTTTTTTGAGGGCACGGAGCATCGATCTGGATGCTTCCAGGGATTCTGCGAAAAAAAATGATCATGAATTCTAGAAAATGCCGGATCATGTAATGATCATGTATAATTGTATAGATATATATAGATATGTATAGGTTTACATGACAGATGTATCTTATCTCTTACAAGCCTCACTGGGCTGTTGAAACTTTTCACCCAAAGCTGTGCCCCGTCCCAACGGAGGTTTCCATCAACAATCATCAGGTACCCCTCGGTACTCAAACTTGGCAATGGTAAATCCCCTGTAAATGGGCATTTTTATGGAACCATCATCTGCAAATTTTATGTTGTCCATCGCCATGTGTGCTTACCGGAGGGTAGCAGTGCAGATGCCACAACCAATTCCAATGTTAGCTAAAAACATTCGGAGAATCATTATTCCATATTATTCCATATGATTCCGGCATTTGGATCTACACCCGATTTTCAGACTGCTACCCAAATACAACTATAACATACTATAACTTGTAATAATTCACCAGCTGTTTGGTATGATGGATGCCAGTAGCGACCGCCACGGCAGCCCCCAGGCCATTCTTTTAGTCCGTGCTGCCCTTGGTCGAGTCTACGTTGAGACGAGGCCAGAAGTTTGACACGGGGGCCCATGGGGGTCCATGGTTGTGTCAATATTACACTCATATGGGGGTTTCTTAAAGTGATGGAGTGATAGGGTCTAGTGAGATCTAATGGTGGCTTATGGTGATTTTTCATGGAATTTGGCTGATGAGTTGGGGTTTCGTCATGGTGGATCCCTGGTAAACATGGTGAATTCTATGGTGTTTATCTATAGTTAATGATTAATGGCTTTATAAACCAAATAACCCCAAATCACCATCGTTGTTCCAGTACTAAGTCATGGTCATCCATGACTTGGATTATTTGGGGTACCCCCCAACTTATGAAACCTCCATATGATCATATATGTATGTTTGATCTTGATATCTAAACATTCATTGATTCGTACATATGATGTTCATTGTATATCGTAGGAATTCCAGATACAACGTGTGTATACCAGATCTAGGCAGCTTTGAGCAGACCGTTGAAGCATACCCTGACATTGGGGACTGATCATGTGTTGATTTTACTGGATATTTACAAGGAAACAACTTCCAAAAGGATTGTTGCCTTTTAGGTGTAGCCTGAACCGCGTTGAATATTTTCGGAGTTGAGTTGCCACTCGCTGCATGTTCCATATGTTCTCATGCCACGCCGTTCGCACATATTTCTTGTCTTTATTTGTGGATGTATGACGTGCCATCTTTGTTTTTTAGCACTAGACAGTGTTCATGGGGTAAGATCCAGCTTGCTTGAGTTGCAAGATGGAGGCAACGCTACCATTCTTTCTTGTCTTGAAAATTCAAACTGTGTACATAATATATATAATGCATACTATATATTATATATAATCATATATAATCATATATAATCATATATAATCATATATAATCATATATAATCATATATATATATATGTATAATCCAAAGTCCATAGAAATCTATATCCCCATGGTCCCAATCTGAATGCATTGGCCTGCATTGGTGGGTAGGTACACCAAGTGGCGGGGAGGACGATTGAAGCGCATGGTTTCAGCAAAGCATGTGGTCCGAGAAGGCAAATACGACAGTGTCACTGGGCTTCACCAAGGGTGGATGGTGATGGCGGATGGGGATGGGGATGGGCAGGATGCCTCTGGATCTAGTGAAGTTGATGGTTGTTGGATGGTCGGCCCCAAGTTTTTTTTGGGAAACCAGGGGGGGCCAGCATTGGTTCACCTTAAGCACCAACTCCTTTCTGCTCTTTCTGCTTTCTTCTTCTTGGTTTACAGAGGTACAGGGACCAAGCTGATCCAGAGATCAAGTTGGTTTGTTGCACAGACCAAGAGATTTGATTTGAATAGTGAATACAGATGTGCTTTCTTTCTGGCATAGATCCTTGCAAGATCTTTGGCATCCTCTTTGGCATTTATATTTTGGCATTCTGCCTTGCATTTTATCTGGCATATTTTCTGACAAGATGTCCTGCATTTTAATTGGCATATATTTTGCCATTCTTTATACCTTGTACCTCTCTACCTACTGTATAGTTATTTCTAGCACGATGAAGAAGCAAGTCAAGATGGCATGCGTTTTGGCCTTTGTTGCCCTTAGCTGCATCTCTGCAGCTGCACCATGCACACCGAGTTTGGCAGTTCGCCTGCCAAACATAATACATTGCTGCTTTGCCTGCTTGCCATTGCTGACCATGGGTACAATAGCGCCAAAAAGAAAAAGTAGCACAAAATGCAAAGCCAAGGGCAAGGCAAAGGCAAAACCTCAAGCTGAAAAGGAGGAGGAGCTGGGCACCTCCACTGAAGAAGAAGAAGAAGCTGGAGGTGGGCCCCCTGCATCCTCTGAGGATATCCCACCAGGCCAAGCCAATCCTCCCACAGAGGAGGAACACACCCCCAAAATGATGGAGAGGTGGTGCAGAGGAAGGAGGAAGCAAAAAAAGGCGCAAAGTGGGCCCTTCTATTCCACTTCCAGGACTGGCCTGCCACCGCAGGCCCCATGCATACAAACATATGGTAAATTGATATATGCATATATGTTTGTACGTGTGTATGTTTGTATGTATCTACCTGTGGAAACATTACCATTACAACCGCTACAGCTAGTGTTCTTCGTGTATACTTTTGTGCCCAGCCCACCTGGCAGGAAAATTCCGCTGTGAGGCCTTGACCTGGTCAGGGCACAGGTGCAAGAGACAGAAGGCAGATGGCACAAACTTTTGTAAAGCCCACCAGGGCAAGCAGAGGCATGGGGTAGTAGAAGAAGAGGAAGAGGAGGAGCCAGTGCAAGGTGGACAGGGGGCACAGGTGGAAGCGATAGCCGAGAGGCTGCATATATGTTTGAGGACCACCCCTCGGTTTTGAGGCTGGCAAATTTGACATTGACATGCTCTTCATGCCATGCCCGGTCTCCCACCTTCATTTCATGCGGCTTTACTGGCTGTCCAGTGGGTCCCCTCCTTTGAAGGTGTACAATGACAGACCAGGCTATTTGCAGCTCTTCCATTCCTGCACTGCCATGTTCATCCGCCCTCCCGACACAACCGACATACAAGCCTTCAAGCACACCCTCTGCCACCTGCTCTTGGGAGGAGGGTGTGGAAATCTCCTCCCCACATCACACCCACTCCACAACACCTACAATGGGTCTTGTGCGGCAAAGCGCGCACTCAAGGTCAGCCCCTCCCAGATCCAAGCTGCTTTGAGGCTCATGGGCATTGAACAAATTTGGTTGGAGTAGTTTGGCTGCAAGACCCCATCCAAAATTTGGAAACTTGATTTTCGAATATACCTTGAACCTGCCCATGGAAAGGTCTTTTGCCTGTGACCTTGGCTGCCCAAAACTTAGAAGGCATTTGCCTTTTTGGGCTCAAAAGAGAAGAAGTACCCTCACAATCAATGGGGTTCTTTAGAAAATCAGAAAATCCTTATCTGAATCTGTCCGATGCTGTCACCTCCGATGCTGCGCGTCGTCGCAAGCGCTCTGGTTCCAAAGGTGTCGTTGCTCGGTTCAAAAAGCTTCAGTGGTCCCATCGTGGCCCTGAACTCGACGCCATGCCTTTTCATCTTCGACATAAACGCCAGAGGCTGGCCCGCCTCTCTGAGTTCAAGCGCTTGCATCTGCTGGGAGTTCGGTCTGAATCTTCGGTCTATCGTGCGCTCGTGCACAAGCTCGACATCGTCGATCCCAGCATCCTCGACATTGTCCGCAAGCTGAAACAACTCCACTTTGACATCACCCACGCCACTGAGCAGCTTAAGCGTCATCGCCTGGCCATTGGCGTCAGCGCATGGCCCATGACATTCGCTCGGTTAGCCGTTGGCTTCATTCCAAACTCATCCCAATGTTTTCTCTGTTGTCAATCCCCAAGGTCACCGTTCCGATTCACTGAGTCAGGCTGCGGCTTTCATCTATCAGTATTGGTTTGACTTCTGGCAAAATCACCATGCTCTTCCGGAAGCTCAAATCTTGGCTCAACTTCGTCAGGGGCTCCCTGCCATTCATCCGACCGAGTTCCCTGACCTTGAAATTGAGCATATCATCTCCATCTTTAGAAGCAACGTGGATCCGCTGGCCCTGACCATTTATTTGTTTGTGAATCTTGCGCAGCGTTGGGCATTGGCCGGCCGTGCTCCGGCACAGATGCATCAGGCCAGAATGGCTACTAGCCCCAAACCTGGCAAGTTTGAAAATGGCTCCGTCTCCGTTCATACCCGACCTATATCACGGTCTTGAACACTTCGGAGAATCTGGAACAGTTCCAAGATTTTTCATCTCAGCTTTTAACTCTGGATCCGTCAACACATTCGCAGCGAACTCACTGCTCGTCGCAGTTCTTCTATCCAAGGTGCTGCCTCTATCAAATCACCGAAGACTTTGCCAACTACGGATATCTCTTAAGTCTCGACTGGTCCACATGTTTTGACACATTGTCTGCTCATTGCTCTTCTCAACTAATGCGTGACTTCGGTCTTCCTGGTGGCTGGTCAAATGTCTGTGAGGATGTCTGGGCCAATCAACAACGGTGGGTCTGTTTCCAAGGCTGTCTCCATGGTACTCCCTTGTCTGCTCCATCCCCCATGGGCCCCCGTCCTCTGCTTGCTGTGGACCACCTCCGCTCTCAACACTGTCAGTCGTGCGGTCCACTCTGATGCTGCTCCCGCTAAAACTGTGTTGTATAGGGATGTTCGTTCTGTCGTCTCTGCCTCTGCTGAGTCGCTGCTTCACCATAGGAACGCCTGGTTAATTTCAATGGTCCGGTCAAGTTGGCTTGATTGAAAACGAGTCCAAGGTCTCCTTGGCTGTCAAACCGCCCAACCTGCCCATCCCTGACCATCTTGCATCCTTTGTCCAGTCCCCTGTTCGTGTCCTGGGTGCTAACACTGCTGTTTGTCGTCGTCGTTTGCGTCCTGACGAAGAAAAACGCCTTGCCAAGGCTTCTCAAACCATTTCCATGTCGGCTTCCGTTCAACTTCCTTTCCCACTATTTTCGTCAATACATATCAATACGTTGCTTTGTTTGCCATGCTTCAGGCTTCCTATTGCTGGATCTCCCAGCTTCCGACCGCTGCTGCTTCGTCGGGTCTCTGGTTGGCTGTCCGCCGAGGCGATGGAAAATGTTATGTGGCAAACAAGCATGTTTGTGCCTTGTTCTTAGGCGGAAATTCTCACCTGGAAGTTCTCTGGCTAGCCGTCTATTAACTACCTATAGCGCGCTAGTAATAAACTCTAATAAGGTGCACCTGACCGTGACTATCTCTCTCACGTTCTCAGACAAGGCTTTCGTGCTTCCCAGTGGGAAAATTTTCTGAACAGTGGTCGACACGAATCTGAAGAAGTCAAGAGTTCTCTGAACGATCACTGGGCGGCCTTCCGTCGTCTCGATATTGAACCTACTCGAAATTGGATCCTCTCCGATGTTCATGCCAGAACGATGGGTTTAATATCCTTTGTTAGCTCTGCCTGACTACGCATATCCACTGGTGTCTCAGAACCTTGTCTATGGCAATGTGGTGAGTACTGTTTTTTACCATTTGGCTTGGGTCTGCCCCTGTCACCCTCACCCTCTCGAAGCCCCTGACAACATTCTTCTCGCTCGATTTGGTTGGTCATCTGATTGTGATAGTCCCGAAGTTGTGAACAAGGTTCGTTCCCATCTTGAATCCCTGAGCCGATCCCTCTGGTCTGCTTGACACGGCCGCGCAGCGGCTTCTAGCTCAGGCTCCCCTCGGGGGGCCTGAAAAGCTGCGGTGGCGATGGCGCTTCTTGCAGCTCATGAAAGAGTTCTGAATCAATATTGTGTAAACAACATGAAGAAACAAACTAGAGACTCTTAGTTGGACAGTTTGACCATGGTGAATGCCAATTGATGGCTCGATCTGGCTACTACCCATCGTGCACTCAAACAAAAAAGTGCGTGACGCTCATGGGGGCTTCCAATGAACCCTAGTATGGGCAAAAAAAACAACACATCGATTCCATCAGATTCTCCTGGTACCAGTAACTGTAATCCTTGCTGCTTTCATGGTGAAATTACCTGCTCAATTTTGGTGGAACCCTCTGATATTTTTTTCAATCAAAACTACTCTAGTTTTTTACCCAGGTTTTTCAGCATGTAAAACTATCAGATATTAACAGAAGAATCAATAAATCCGAAGTCGACCACCAGGAATCGCGATGCCATTCACAACCAGGTCCTTGGCGACAGGAAGTTTGCCTTCAACCGCGATGCGCGGGAGTATTGTGTTTCAAACACTGGGCAACTATATCCTGAATATTTGTTGCATGGCTGACGGATGTGGATTGATGATTGCTGCCGATGTGGGTTGATTGTGGGAGCTTGAGGGAAGTGGGAAATTGTAAAAGACCGCGCCAAGAGAGACCAGCGCTTGAACCGTTTGGAGAAGAAATGGGGAATCAAACCTCCAAGTTAAACCTATATGTAATGTAGATGTTCCTCTAAAAGTCCTGCAACAGGTATGAATTTGCCACGAATTCTATGCAAGCGCTTCACCATGGTGTTGACGTTTAGGAAGGATGTGTCCTGGACGCTTTGTGGTAAATGGTCACACCATGTTACAACCCACATTACTAATAGCAACCCCCAAAAAAACAAAAAAATACTTGTTGATAAATCCTAAAATAGTATGACATTTTTAGGGTTGACTATATGGTTCATACGTAGCTGAGGTCCATGTGGTTGTTACCCACTGTAATGATCCCTTTGGAGGTTGCTGTACACTCGAGATGACGAGTCGCCCAATCTGCCGGGGCAGATGAGCAGCAGTAAGTGAAGATCTCTTCCCCAGAGCCTTATGAAGTGAGCTCTGACCCAGGATGGCAAATTTGAAGCACTAGGACATCACTAAATGTCATTAAATGTCGTTTTTGGCAAGCCTCAAGTGCCTGAAAAAGGTCCCACCGAGTTTTCAAGAGTCAAATCAAAGAAGCGTTGGGAGTCCTTGCACTTGGAATACAACAGATGAGTTGAACAAGTTTGTTGGTACTTATACGCCATCTTTTGAGTTCTAGTGCGATGCACCTGGAATCAACCATTTGCAGCTACCCTTTTAGCCGCATCCTGCTGGTGCGATTTCCACTTAGAAAGTGTGGTCCAGGAAGTTCAGGTCAATTGTTCATTATTGATGATCCCTACAACTGTGATCGTCCCAGTTGACTTTGCTATTCTCTGGGGCCTGAATATGTCAGAATGAAACAAGCACCAACCAAATTCAGCAAAAAGTTGCCGGACACTTGAGTGTCCTTTGTTGTTTTTCATGACTTGAGCGCGGCACAGTAGCAACCTGCCCCCTCCGGCATGCGACAACTGCTTGCTAGCTTGGGAGATGCAGGATTTTTCCCAGGCTTCCAACGGATGTTTTTTTGAAAAGCCACAGACCTGGGTGCGGTGAACTGTCTACGCTCCCCATGTTTAACGCCCAACTGGGTGTATGTATTTGACATCATTGGACCAAAAGACGTGGGGAAAACTAGAATAAACCAACATCATGGCACCCAATTTTATTTTCCATATTTAAATATTTTTTTTGGTCCCGTGATATCTGATCCAGAAAAGGTTTCACCAAACTATATACCCGAATGGGTATTTATAAAAAATAATATAAATCAAATTAAAATAATTTTAAAAAATATTAATATATTTCTCTGTACAATCCTTATTAAGAAACATGTTCATATTCCAATTTGAAAAGGTTCTATTAATATAATTTGTAATTTAGAAGGTTCTGAATAAATCCTTATCTAATTGTTAGGTACCCCATCATTCATTTTCTTTTTATAATTTTTATTAAAAAATATATTGGGAATTATAATTTGGAAAATATTTAATAATTATTTATTTGATTTATTATTATTTTATAATATTTTATATTTAAATATATTTTTATAATTTTTATTAATATATATTTATTTTTTAATCGAATTTTGTTTTTTAAATATAATTTGAAATTATATATATATATTTATATTTTTTTTATTAGATATTAAATATTTGAATAATTATGTATATATATTTTTTTATATAATAAAAATTATTTTTTATATTTTAAATTTTATTTTATAATTATAAAATAAATATATATTAATATATAATAAATTATATTACTAAAATTATTAAATATTGGAAAAATATATAAATATATTAATAATTTTAATGATTTTTAAAATAATAAATATATATTGATATTAATATTATATATTATCTATTATTATATTATTGGATTTGAAATCTAAAAATTTTGGAATTTTAAATATATTTGTTTAAATTAAATTTATAATATTAATATGAAATGAAATGAAAATTATATTTATTTATAAAAAAATTATATATATTGAATTTATTAATTGGATACATATTATATGTATATGAATATACGATAAAATTAATAATATTTAAGAATTATAAAAAATTATCTTGTATTTTATTTGTTTTTATGTATTTTATTTGTTTTTATGAAAATTTTATAATCGATAGGGGACGATCCAATACCGATATCCCTAAATTTTAATATATTCCTACAATAATGCTATAACAACGATTATACATAGGGTTATAAACAATTATTCTTAATTTGTTTTTTCTTGGAATATATAAAACATATTATTTACGATAATTTAGGTATTATTCTCACCGATATCCTAATTGATACCCATTTTTATAATTATTCTCACTTGCCGAGACCATGTCCTACTTTCTACTCTTATTGCTACCGCTACCACCACTACTACCGCTACTACCGCTATTACCACTACTACTACTACTACCACTACTTTCGCTATTACCACTACTACCACTACTACTGCTACTACTGCTACTACGATCATTACGATTATTATTACGGTTATTATTACTATTATTACTAAATACTATTAGTACTACTATAGTACTACTACTACTAGTACTATTACTAATATTACTACTACAACTACTCCTACTCCTATTCTTACTCCTACTCCTACTCCTATTCCTACTCCTACTGCTGCTGCTACTACTACTGCTGCTACTGCTGTTACTGCTGGTATTGCTATTATTACTGCTATTTCTGGTACTCGTGCTACTATTGCTACCATTATTGCTACCCCAATAATATTTTTATTTCCTTTTCTATTTTTATTATTATTTCTATTTCTATTTATATTAGTGGAACGAACACTATTTTCTATCAGATAATATTATCAAAAAATAAAAATCTTTATAACCGATAGGGGACGACCTAATTTTGCCGTAACAATTACGGGGAACAAATAATTTTGCCCGTCACTTATATATTTTATAAAAATAATATATAATTTATTATTATATATACCTGAAATTTCAAATTCCTAAAATATATTATTTATTTTGTATAATCAGGTAATTTAATAATTTTATGATCGTATCGAGTGTTTGGCCAAAAAATTAGGTATGATATATTATGATTGTATTTTCCATCGGCATGACCCTGCTCCCAATTTTCTTATCAATATTTTGCTTCTAATCCGTACATCCAAATTGATTTTTATTTAATTAAACAATCCCAAAATTATACAATTTTATCAGATTCTTAGATTTGCGGGTATTTGCGGGTATTTGCGGGAATTGTGCGGATTTTTGTATTTTGGATGTAATTATTTGTATTTATATATATTGGTATTCCGGATATGAGAATGGCCTGATATACATTCCTGGGATATAACCAATATATAAATTATATTGAAAATCTTATTTATAATAATAATATTACAATTAGGAAGAAAAATCGGGCAAATTAGTAAAATTAGATGAAATTCTGAAAATTGGAATATTTAGGCCAAATTCCAAAAGTATTAAAAATAATTAATTGAAGAAATATTCAGGTATTATATTTGAATTTATTATTTAATTAATTTATTTTTTATATTTTTTAATAAATTTATTGTTTATTATATTTTTTTATATTTTAATTAAATTTAATTATTTATTGTTTATATTTATTTTTTTAATTCAATATTTATATTATCATCTTCTGTTATATTATTGATATATCAATATAAATATTATTTAAATAAATATATTTTTTATAAAATTATTTTTTATTGATAGATACATTTTATTTTATAATATTAT
>Ga0126342_10016801_pt1 | contig 12711 bp, 26 predicted proteins | sample Cyp1metagenome_FD_92528 | JGI IMG/M metagenome (GOLD analysis project Ga0126342, IMG submission 92528) | Coral microbial communities from Lord Howe Island, Old Settlement Bay, Australia - Cyphastrea 1 metagenome | ecosystem: Host-associated > Invertebrates > Cnidaria > Coral ...
CAGGCATGCGCTCTGTACTTGTCTTCCATAGTTGCATTGACAACCAGCTACATTCGTGTTCTACACTTTTGCGGCCAGGTACCTTTCCTCTATGTCATCATCGTCGGATTCGTGGCTGTAGGAAAGGCGTGGTTGTCACGTAGCACATCTCGTTGCACCACATGGAGCACAGAAGCTCATGGAACACCTCATTCAGCCCATTCCAGGTCCGCAGTGCTGCCGCATGCAGAGCAGATGACATTGCAGCGCTGGCAAAAAAATGTCTGCACTGTCGCGCGCTCACGTCACTTTCACACACACCATCTTTCACGCGCAACTTTGTCACACACACGCACATACACACACATACACACACACATACGTACGTACGTATGTACGTACATACATACGTACGTACGTACGTACATACATAAATACATACATACATAGTGACATACATAGTGACATACATACATACATACATACATACATACACACGTACATGCATACTATTTTTTCGTATACTTTCACACACAGTCTTTCACCACCTCCTTTGTGTTTCCTTCCTTCCCCGTCCCCGCTACAACCTTTGAAACTCAGTATTGGAAGAAAATGACTTGTGGGGTTATCCGGTCCTTTAATTGGTTATTCTGCTTTTGCAGTGGAAGATGTGCGGAGTGAACCGTGTGGAGGTTATTCCATTGCAAGCAGCCCGCTGATGCACCCGAACAAAATTCGGCTTTGTGTCGTCCTGGTGGATTGGACTGTGGAGAGCACCGAAGAGCTTCGCTTGGTAGGACCCAGTTGTTTTGCAGTTTGCAGCAACTTGCAGTGGAAAAGTGTGATTGTGTATGATTGTGTATGATTGGTCAATGATATGCCATAATCATGAGGGGCAGAAAAATTGGCGAATGTCTTGGCGAATTTGCAGGCTACATGCGACAGCAAAACACTGGAACGATGATGATGACGTGCAGTGCGCCAAAGCGCCATTGTCCTGCCCAAGGACGGGATGACTGGATGCCCCTGAAAGTTGAGGTCTGCCAGTGGAAACTTCACATCATTTTTATTTGCAGATTAATCAAACTGGGAGTCGCGTGGCTGATTTTCACTCAATTGAAACTTAGAACTTAGATGAACTTAGAATATGAAACTGAGACCATTCCAATGCGTTGGGCAGTTTTCGCGGTTGCAAAGGAACCCACTTCCGCTTGTTGCAAAGGATCCTGTGAAACCAGTGATCATGGCTGGTATGGGCACTGGTTTGGCTCGTTGGAGAGCTGTGACGCAGGATGTGACGAAAATGCGCCTGGGTACCCTTTGGTGATCAAACCTGGCCGGCCGGGAAATCCCCCATAAATGGAGGTTGTAATGAGAATTTCAGGTACAAATTGGGCATTTTCCATTGCCATGTTTCATTACCAGAGGGTAGAGGATTAGGAGGGCAATTCCTGTTTGTACAGCCTGACAAGCCGATTAAACATCAGATTCTATCTGGGCCAGTGTTTTGTAGCTTGAAATCTTTGACAGCGTCCTTATTTTCGTTTCACTGTGGTTCATTTTGACATTTTCCATTGAGAATTCTAAAGCCCTGGTTTCAAACTTGCAGCCGAAGCACTCGCTTCGTCAGGAGCGAATCTGCCAACACAGACAGGGCCAGAAGGTGGGCCCTTGCCATCTCTTCTTTGGGGCCCGCTACAATGCAGCAACTTGGACCACCGTTGCAGCTGTACACTGTAACGTAGATAGTAGGCCGGTAGGCTAATGGCGCGTGTGGTTGGTTGAATAACAGTCGGGCTGAATATTGTTGGTTCGGTTTGTGTCTATTACAGTACCTGAAGATTGGACATACCGTGCCGTTGTTCTGGCAGGAATATCTCTACCGTCTACCGTCATGAATTTGAAGGCTATGTTACGGAGGGCATCCGCCTTCTCTCGTGAACAGGCAGACAGGGAATTGCATGGAATTGCTGGGTCTGGGAGGAAATTGATTGTGGCTTTGGATTACCTTTGATCCTGGAAATGTGTGAGAGATTTCCCCTCTTTCTGTTGGCAGTTGTGTTGGCCCTGGCCCGTGCACTCTGCTTCTTGTTCTCTCAAACTCAAATATAAAAACGAAACCGTACATGCGCACTTGCACAAACGCCACTGGTTGCTTGCCCCTTTGGCGCTGCTGTTATATAGGCTCGCAAGATCTACGTGCAGCACAAGATCGTGGAGGCAACAGCCAGTGCATCATGTGCGTCAGGGATGGTCCAAGATTGAGAATGAAGGGGATAAAGGATTGTCCGACAATGGTTTCGCCATCCACATGCATGTGAAGTGCTTCTGACAATGTCATCATGTTTGATAGGCTGGCAGAAGCAGGGCCACTTCTACGTTTGCGGTTCTGCAAGGCAAGTGCCTGAGGACATCTACACAGCGATGAAAGAGGCCATGGATGATGCCAAGACTCCGTGAATCTTTCTGGTTTTGTGAACATTTTTTCTCTCAAATACCCGATATCGCGGAATAGCATCAGTCCATCGTTGCAAACACACATAGATACATGCGATTACATATGCACAATGATGTGTATATACTTTATATAATTATATTTAATATTCGTATATATTCCAAGTGCACATAGGTTTAATATGATGAGTCTCATGTGAAACATGATACCACCTTATTTTTATAAATAATGCAGGAGTGAACCTTTTGGGAACGTCTCCACACTTCAACACATTCATGAACTGCGGCATTTTCGTTTTCAAGCTTCGAGTGCAGCACCTAGCAAGTGCTAGGAACGATTTTCCATGGACTCGACATGTTTCAGTAATGTTACAATCAACATGCGACACAGTCCATGGGGTCACCACTTTGCCGCCTGCGGACCTCATCGACTTCTTCGGCCGACAGGCCAACTACATACGCCATCTGGAAGAACGATTGTCCAAAGTGCAAGAAGATTTGGCACGCACGAGATCTCGAGTGGGCTTGATCATGGAATACCTCGCGGCCAAGTTTGGTGACGCTGCAGCAAAAATTCGACTCATCTTGCCTCCGTAGCTGTGCCGACCTTCGGTCTGGCTTTTGATTTTTGGCAGGCCTTGGAGACACTGGCCTGCTGCTGACATCTGCAGCTACTTAAAGCACATGCCTGTGCTTCTTTCAAGGATGCTTTTTGGCCTAGCTGCATCGACCTTTGGAACTCATTAAAAGTTACCTGTTTCGGGGGGTTTAGCCGCGTGACTGTCTGAAGGTTGAGAGTCATGTTGTGGATCAAGCTTGAAAGCATGTCCAATTCCTTGTGCAGTGCAAGTGCACCATTTCAGAACAGTTCATGTGGTCATCTTAATGAACTCCGATGTGGGCCGGTTTCGTCCGAATGCCCTCAATTTTGGCCAAGAACCCAGAGGGATGTCGTGTGACAAGCCATGCAAGTCAGATGTCACATGATTCTGATGCATGTGGCCAATGTTGACCGTTATACCCTTCTCTCTCAGGCCCGAGACCCCGTCGAATCTTCTTTGGTTAGAGGCCAGTGTCACAGCTTGGTTGTGAGTTGTGAGCAATCGGAGTGTGGTAAGTCAGCATCAGCACTGTCAGGTGACAGGAGCTGGCTTTGATTTGGGTCCTGTGTTAGGCGGGGTCCCAACAAGTTATAGTGAACTTGACAAGTGTCAGGAGTGGACTGAGTACACGTTTGCGTGATAACAGGGGCATGAAACTGAAGTCTGACGGGCCTAGACTGAGCCATCTCGTCAGGAACCTTGAGTACCTTCTTTGTGACGGCTTGAGTGAGACGTCCGGTTCCCGGTAATGAAAGGGTTTTCATAATGAGAACAAATGCATGTTTGAACATTGCTGAGAGCAAGTACTCTTATGGGTTATTTTAGATTGTGATACCTCAGCTCGAGGGCAGGAGTGGCCATCCAGATGGTTCTTTTCCGGAATGTTTCACTGCGTCTGATTCCTGGAGTGCGAGCGCACGTTTGATCGCAATTTGTTCAAGATAATTCACATGTTTTGTGAGTGTGACGTAAGATCCATACTGGGTGTTGGAACGTAGAACATATGACATATTTCTTGTCATGCTTTGTGGAGGGTGATCGTTTGCACAGGTCTCCGAACTCTTCAGGCAGTGATTGCAGTATCGTTCCGGGCCTGCTCGACGTATGTTTTCGCAGTCGAAGAGGTTGTATGAGAGTGAGGCAGATAGGGATGATGAGTCCATCAAGTCCGAAAGCGTCCGACTCCCTCCCCCAGAGGGATTAGACCGCACCACAGGTTTTGAAGTAGCACCCGAAGATTTGACAGGTGCTTGGGGTGATGTGGATGAACCGGATTCGAGCTATCTTGAACCCAGTGTTAGTTCCGAGGTCCGGTCAGAGAAAACCCAAGAGCTAGATCCTGTTTCCGAAAGAAATCTCCGCTCCATGATTGGAGACAGCTGCCTCGGTGTACAGCCCACGGTAAAGTTTAAGTTCCTTGGGAACGTTCCGGGATATCCCAGGCTCTTCAAAGAGGGAAAAAGCTGTTGATCTCAGTGCTCGTTATGCAGTTCGTGAGTCATCCGACAACCATGTCATCGGGCAGTGCTGGGTCGGTCCTCTTACCTAGCGACAAAACTAGGAGGGGTGCCTTCAGTGAAGTCATTAATTTCAAAGTAACCATCACCCAGCATGACCTAGAGGATAAGGCCGTTAGACAAGCTCTTGAAAAGTGGTACCTGATCTTTTCTTCGCCTGAAGATGCCTGGCCGAAGGGGTTCAATCTGAGAGATGCCATCAAAAGCCATGACCTTGAGAGTATGAAGATAGAGTTTGGCAACAGAAGTTCAAGCACAATTCTCAGGAGAGGGACAAGCAGTTTACAGTTCTTCAGGTGGTATAAAATTTAAAAGCAGGTACTTCCATCTCTGTCCTTTCCCTGCAACATCGGAATCGGTGGAGGAATACTTGCAACACCCCGGGAAAGAATGTAAACCTGCTTCGACTATGCACGGCTTTGTTGAAGGTTTGAGTTTCTGCAGACATTTCCTTGGAATGAATGTGAGTGCTGGCGAAGAGCTAGTGACACAGAAAAAAAGTTTGAGAATCCTAGGCGTCAGTGATGCGCATCGGACAGAGAAGACCCAGGACTGGAGACATGCCTTTCAAATGAGCAGATTAGCTTGGTGGATCGAGTTGCTTGTGGATGCATGTTGTTTGCCTTTATAGCAGGAGTAGATGGTCTGATCTCAAGAAGGTGTTTTGCTTTCCAAGCCGACGTCACTGATAGTCAAGGAAAGACATCCGGGTACTTAGAGTGCCGCACGAGGTCGCGCAAAACAGCTCGTGTTGTGGCAAAAAGCGGGTTGGCCATGCCCTTGGTAGCACCTGTGTGGGGTGTCTGGTCGCCGCCGTGGGGACTCACTTTCATGAAATTGTGCGAAAGATCTGGCAGGGCCCTTCATGAAATGGACATGGCACCGATGGGACTGCACACACACCTGATAGGAGTTGGACTGACAGATCAGTCACGACATCCGAGGCGGGGAGGTGGCTCAGAAAAATGCTGAGCAGTTTTGACTTGGCAGCCGAATATACCACAGTGCACTTTGACAGGAACGCCTCTTTCGTGGTGCGCTAAGTGGGGCCTCGACCCGTACGTCAGGCAACTCCTGGGTCACCACCCGACCGGCAAATCATCAGCTGAGTGTTATGGCCGTGACAATCTTGCGAAGCCCTTGAGAGAATGTGAGAAAATAATCATCTGATGCTCATGACCCTGTAGCAGCTCCCAGACATCCAGACACCGCCATGTACCGCAATCGTACAAGTAAGATTGTGCATGTTGTGGCTGCAGGCGGCAGTTGTAGGGTCCATATCCAAACTTCCACGCTCTTGGACATCCGTAAATGCAAGCGATGTGCTGCAGCGAAGCCCATTAAGACGGCGGGCCAGTTCGCATCGGCGCTGAAGAAGCTGCGCCTTGGAGAGTGAAAAGAAGCGTTGAGGCGGGATCATTGGTTTCTGTAGATCGAGTGATCGTGAGACCAGTTGACCAGAGATTCCATCTTAAACACAAGTAAGTAAGCTGCGGTCTCTGATCATTGTCATGACATGTCTGGAGGGGAGATCAAAAATAGCAGGGTTGGAACAAAGATTTTGCTGGCATGCCCGAGTAGGCGTATACCGGTGATCATGTATGAGATTTTCTCAAGTGAGAAATCGGTCAATCTGTGATCCCGCAGCTCTGGGCCGAGTGGCTCTCTAATTAACATACATTAATTTTTTGAAAATGGCATTATATAATCAGACAGAAATCCAAGACAAAGTCTGTCTCATCACAGTCGCGACCTTAATTTGGCACGTCTCATCACTTCAGGTAGGCATTAATATTGGCACTCGAGATATAGACAACTTTAATCAGCTAGTTTTTCATCTATGACAGGACTCAGGGACGTGAAGCCATGGGAACGCTTCTGGAATCTAAAGAGGCGATCAGAGCTGAGGCTGAAGCAGATGCCTTGATAGCCAACAGAGTAGACTCGCTGGCCCGCTTGGCCTTTGTGGCGTGTCCACCTGGTGAAGCTCCAACAGACGCTCAGATCGGGGCTCTTTTTGGTGACAGAGTAGTGCCAACCAAGGGACATACGCCTCGGTCAAGCGATTGATCTTCGAAGCCCAGAAGCTCTTGTCAGCAGACCTTCAAAACAAGGTGCACAAGACTTATGATCAGGTCAAAACCAAACTGGCACCGGCTGAAAGGGACAATCGCATCAAAGATCAGAAAGCTCGCTTGGAACGACTCCGGTTCAAGGGGCAAGAGGAATGCAGCTACCAGAGCTATGACGTTGTTCTCAGCATGATGGAGCAAGACACGCTCTTGCATCTGTCCCCGGACAAATTTCCTACCAGGAGACAGGAGCTGGTGCAGAAGAAAGCAACTAAAGAGGTGTCAATCGATCAATCTGCACTCGTGATCAAGGATCGGGCCCAAGAGTTGCTGTGCCCCACCGCAACAGAGCTGGAGACAGTCAACGCAATGAAGAGAAGGGCGTTGGCCTTTGATGTAGTGCAAGCATGCAGCTTCCACTCCATGAACTCATACCATGCCGATCTCTTTGACTATACCTTCATCAAGCGCCTCCACCTGGCTATTCTTTGGTGAGTTTGACCCAGGTGCTACGTGCAGATCGAGCAGCTTTTTCTGGATGTCCGAAAGACTGACCACTTTCAAAATAAGCAGGACGTCGTTGCTGAAGACGTTTAGACTTTATTTTGAAGGGACAGGCCTTATTCAGTAGGAACATTTTCTCCAAATTTCTACATGAGCTCAAGGAAATTGAATCTTCTTGATTATCCTGATCACGCTGTGATAGTGGCGGTACTCGTACATGAATTCCGGATTCCCAAATGTGAGTGGACTATTAGACTGGAACTATCGCTGGGATTGGGCACTCCAAGTCTATGGCCCTGAACTTGTGATTTTTCATGTGCTACAACTAACATGAAACAATGACGTCTTGCCTGGCCCCCCGGGTTTGTCCAAGCGTTCAATGAGCCTGATCTTCACACCCTGTGTTTAAGAGATTTAAAACACCAGGACGCTTGATCTTCCCAATTCAATACAAAGCAACACTGTTCCATGCTGGCAGTCTGGCGTTCGAGTTGTTGATCTGTATAATACAAATGTTTTGTGCCGTCAGTTCCATCAGAAGGCTGTACTGTACTTAGAACATGAGGCGTCATTGTTTGCAAGGCTTACCAGGGTTGCTCGTATGCGTTCAAGACAATGCTGAAAGCCAAGCAGGCTTTGCCCTGTGAGGAATATAGAGGCCTCAGGCATATGGTCCTCAGGGATCTTGATGTTTATCAAGGATTTAAACTATTTATGCGAGGATCCAAGGCTCATGGGGCACTAAAAAAGAGGGCACCCCTGAAGCTAGCTCTGGACAGTGTCCTTGTAGGTAGCTTCAGAAATTCGACAGACCCTTTGTTTGGCGAATGTTGCTGTCCCATCGCATCGCACGACATGGCGGTGCAGTATACCACCTGTTTTTTTTTTTTGCGTGCTGCGACGCATTGTTTTTTTGTTGTTGCGTTTGGTTCAAGTACCCAAGCCTTCTGACCTTCACAGAGGCGGGCTCGGCTGCATGCAATGCCGGCCGTAGTCAGGAACAGTTGGTTTCTTACCTTCAGAGAATCTTGCATCAAACTGCTGCATGCAGGGGTCGGGACGCGCAAACAATCGTTGACCGTGGTTGAATTTAGGAATGAACCACTCTTTGCCGAAAATGATACACTATGATACGCCGGGTTGGTTCCGAATTTCCTATTTTGCATCCTTCAGTGTGTGATTGTGATCCTTTCGCCCACCACCAAACCAGTACAGGCATGAATTTTGGGTCCTTAAGGGGATGAGTCAAAGGCTGAACGCTTGAAGACCCTCAATTCATTCCGAGGATGGCAGCTTCTATGCCGCCAAAAGAGCCTTGATGGCAGGCCATGAAGCGCTCACCTCACGTGGCTTGGCAACTCAAATGGGGTGAAATTTTTACCTTGGTCATATGAGGGTTGTTCCTGGAACCAAAGCTAAACTCTTACTTCCTGATTCCTTTGCGCCCAACAGTTTCTGAGGGCACAAGCTGACAGACCAGACGGCTCTTTTCTTTGCAGCTGCGAGAAAAGTCGGCAAGGACTCGGAGGCCTCGGACAAGCAGGCTCCATGGCACGTGCCGCTGTCCAAAGGTAGTCCTTTCTTCAAACACTCTGCCAGCTGGGGGAGTATTATCCCTGCGAATCAGTTGATACCAGTGTGATCAGATGTTTCGGGTGGATTTGAGCCCGCCCTTTTGTTCCGCACTCTCCCTCCTTCACTCCTCAGCAGGGTCCTGGGTTTTCTTCATCCTTACCAGGCGTTGGCCTTGAGCCGGTCCTTGGTGGAGCGCGGCATTGCAGTTAATCACCTCGACAATGTGCCTTGGCCGCAAAATGTAAAGGGCCCCAGTCTGAATCGTTTGTAATAACACCACCAAAGATAGCAATTAATAACCCTTCATGCATGAACAATCAAGCCCTTTCCAAACAATGTTCACCACTGGCTACAGCTTACTGTAGGCACTGCACAAGCCACATGATTCAGTTGTGTGCCGCACAAACACATGGGCTGCATCACTCTTCAGGGTTTGATGCTTGCATATATTATAAGCAATACACTCATTTCAGGCATCTAGAGTTGCGGATTCCTGGTTCTTGAGATAGATCTTAAACTGTGATCCGGGCCCAAGTAAGGATCTTCTTGAAACAAACCCAGCTTTCGATATGTCTCGCGTCTTCACCATTTTGCTGCGTTGAGCCGCCAATTTGGGTTGTTGTTGCGCTCACCAGGCTGTGCCTGTTGTTACCAACGCGAAGAGATGTGATTTTAAGACATTGGCAGGTTACTTAAATTACCCCATTTGTTCTTCCCTCTCGGCACCAAGGATTTGAAGCAAACCGCGTTGTTTTTTGCAGCGCGGGAAGGCCACGTTCTAACCACGAAGTTCTTGCTGTCGGTGGGCGCAGACCCGAACATATTGGACCTGCGTGGACAAACAGCGCCACTTGGCAGTGTTTCGCATTGCGTCAGTTTCCGCAGTTGCATACTTGTGTTCCAAGTTGTGCGTTTATTTGAGGAACTCTTTGTCTATGTGTTCAGATGGTTCTGTCTCATGCAGATGGTGGCTGTCCTTGGGCAAGTCATGGCAAGTCTAAGGTTGTTTTACGCAGTGGCTAAGGGGCGCGTAGAGACTGCAGAGGCCCTTGTGAAGGGCGGTGCGGGCCTGGACGCACCTCGGCAGTGGCCAAGGAGTTTGAGTTTTTTGTGTTTTTTGCCACAGGACAAACATGTGCGACGGGCCCCATAGATGTCGTTCACCCATTGCCTGTTTGCAACATACAAAGGCGCCATTAGTTGATCAAGCAACATGAAGCAATTGCAGAAAGGCAGCTCATGGCGGGCGGTATGCCCAGCGACTATTTGGTTTTGCCATTCAAAAAGGGAAATTGATAGGCGGTGTTGCAGCGCCACAAATGGAAGTGTTCTTGAATTTTGCAAGCCGCTGCTTAGAATCATGCAAGCCCATTCCTTGCAAGTCGCTGCTGAGTTTGTTGATGTTTATGGTCGCACCTGCATGGGATGGGCGACAACTGAAGCCTTGCCAGTCTTGGAGAAGGCACGGGATTGGGTGAACGAAACGGGGAGGGATGCGAGCTCTTCATGCGTTGGCTAAATCAGTTTTAATTTTACTAGGTAGATCTGATTCCCTTCCCAAGTTGTCTGATGTCTGCAACATATCAACTCTGACTCCAGTCCAGTTCTGGGCTGTGTGAGGCTTTGTCCTGCCAGTTTTGTTTGTATGTTTCGAGTTCATGGATGGCTTCACCATAGATCATGATTCAACTTCCAGCTCTGGAGGAGCGGAAGAGGCGCAGCACGTGCGAAGATCAAGGCGACTTAGCGCCCGTTCACATCAGTTTGATTTGTTTTGTGACAGTTTGAGGTTGCAACATAGACATTCTTAGGCCGATTGTAGGTTCGGATTAGGACCCATGATCCTACCCAAGCTAGGTCCAGTGCGAAAACGAGTGCGACAGTGGGCTAACGAGTGGCCGAACAACGAACCCTTGGTTGGCACCTACTCTCAATTTATTCAGACGATTGCTTGAAAATAGAAAATTAACAATGCAATTTCTATCATTCATAGTTGGGTCGGTCGGGTAGACACACTGAGCATGTTTGGGATATTCAGATGACCATTGGACTTGGTTTTGCAAGAGCATGGCATGATATGCAACAGTATTGCATTTTTTCTACCAAAAACGCGGGCTTTTTGCTTGCCTTGGGCCCACCCAATTAGTTTGGTATTTGTGGTCACGACGTGCCCCTTTGTTACTTCCAGCCATGTCTTGAACACTGAGGTAAGACCATCGACTACGCAGAACAGGACCAAGGGAGAGCCCAACGGATGCATATGCTGCATATGTACATCCACGTAGAACAGCAAATCACATATGATATTTTGTACTATGTACGTGTATATTTGGAGATATGCATGCACTCGGATATGACAACGCGCACACACACAGGGACGAGTGACATCCATGCTGGCCAAGTCCTAGGACGTGATCAAAACCGTGCCAAAGTATGCAATTCTCCACAGCTGCCCGGAAGAGAGCGCGGCGCAGCTGCGCATGCTCGAAAAGGGTCTGGTTGCGGATCACGCCGAGTCTCTTGCCCAGCAATTCGTATGTGGGTCACGCTTGACTGGGGTACCCAAAATGGGGCCAATTTGAAATTTGAAGGGTCTATGGGTTACTTCCCCGACAAATCAAACGAATTATCGCAGGTATGCTTCCCCAAGTTCTAAGCGATGTCCTATCAAGAATGAAGATCTTGTTGGAAGTGGAGTTCCATTTCTGCCAGCCGGACATTGGGCTGAGCGGACTGACAGCAGGAAAAACCTCTTTAAGAGGGAAAAAAACCTGCCAGTGATGACACTCTCCTTTAGGGAGCAAAGCTTGACAAACAGTACCCAAGAAATAAGGAATCACTTGACGTGGGAAAAGGAACCTGCACACCCCCCCGCCAGGCGTGCAGAGACCTCGCCACAAGAAGCAAACAACAAAGAAACTTACCCCAAGGTCTAGGGATAGAACAGTGCTACCGCTACTCACTGGGCGCAGGCGGCTCGGAGAAAGCCGCAGGGGCGGGACGCGAAGCAACAGCAGCAGGCGCAGCCGCGAAGCATCAGCGCGGAAAACACCTGCATTGCACCCGCACGCGTTGTCAAAAGGCACAAGGAGCGCAAACCGTAAGCGTAGGCAACCTTAGAGTGGAGTTCCACATGTATACACGTTCGTTTTGAAATGCAGCATTAGTTGAGAATGGGATGCATGTGGACATTGATTTTGCCTTTGTAGGGTTGCTGCTGGCAATCGAACTTCGAACTAGGCTGCTGAAAACTGGGGGCAGCTGCAGGGAAGTGCGAAGTCATCTAGTCGGGGGCTAGGGTGTCAAGGCGGTCAAGGAGCCAAGCTGCCTATGGTGCTTGTAGACAAGTCTAAGGATGGTGGGAAATCAGCCGTGGTCGAAGGACATTACACCACAGGACGCGAAGAAGTGGGTGGTGTCTCAATCTTCCGATATCTCACATCTGAAATTCGATCAAATCAGTCTTCGCCAGATTTAATGTCGACCCATTACAGTTACTTGTTATCCACGGTTTTTCAGGGTGGTACGATGTTGTCATCGACGTGCTGTACAGATGCATCAGCCTGAATGCCGCATTCGATGCAATTTGCCAGCTAGTATTTTTGAGATGTGTCGGGATCATATTCCCTCATGAAAACCTTCATGAATTTTGGAGATCCTTGGCTGGGTGTGAATTTTCGGCCGCTTTGGAACTGGAAACCAATGGCTGGTCCTGGTGCAGGCTGTGCAACAGATCTTTGCCCGATTCTTTCACGGCTTTTTCCCACAAGTCTGGTAGTCGCATCCCAGGAGTGGTGCGAAGGTCTGAGCGTTGGTCCCGACCACAGCGGAACCATGACCAACCCCGTGGATCTCACCAAGGCCCAGCTAGTGGGCTCTGAGGGACTGAAATCCGCCCACACCGCTTTGGCGGTGAAGGCGTGCTTATTGGGGGGCAAAACAGCAACACTAAATGCTCAATGACATTTGTTAATATAGCAGTCGCTATATCAGCTTTAGCTGGGGGGG
>Ga0126342_10016802_pt1 | contig 12711 bp, 13 predicted proteins | sample Cyp1metagenome_FD_92528 | JGI IMG/M metagenome (GOLD analysis project Ga0126342, IMG submission 92528) | Coral microbial communities from Lord Howe Island, Old Settlement Bay, Australia - Cyphastrea 1 metagenome | ecosystem: Host-associated > Invertebrates > Cnidaria > Coral ...
TATCTATAGTAATTGGTTTTTGTTGGTGATATATCTGTAGTAATTGGTTTTTGTTGGTGATATATCTATAGTAATTGGTTGTTGTTGGTGATATATCTATAGTAATTGGTTTTTGTTGGTGATCTATCTATAGAAATTGTTTTTTGTTGGTGATATATCTATAGTAGTTGGTTTTTGTTGGTGATCTATCTATAGAAATTGGTTTTTGTTGGTGATATATCTATAGCAATTGGTTTTGTTGGTGATCTATCTATAGTAACTGGTTTTTGTTGGCGATATATCTATAGTAATTGGTTTTTGTTGGTGATATATCTATAGTACTTGGTTTTTGTTGGTGATCTATCTATAGTAATTGGTTTTTGTTGGTGATATATCTATAGTACTTGGTTTTTGTTGGTGATCTATCTATAGTAATTGATTTTTGTTGGCGATATATCTATAGTAATTGGTTGTTGTTGGTGATCTATCTACATTAATAACTATGGATTATAACCCATATGACCCAGTCAGAGACCAAGATGATGACCGGTCACTTGACCGGGCGCGGCAGTGCGTAGTCGCCGTGGTCCGTATCTCAGTGATGTCAGGTACTTGGAACGGATTTTTAATCGAATCGATCTTGTGTCATGGCAGCAGGTTGTCACAGCTGGGCGAATTTTTTGTGCATAAACTCAACAACCCAGAAAAAACAAAAAATGGCTTAACGGCATCAGTGTTTATGCTTATAACCTGAAACTATCAAAGCTTGGTTTACAGAAGCTCAACGGGTTTTAGCCCTATATTAATTGTGAACTTGATCAGACATAGTTGCTATACCCCTATTTGATGGTGATAAGGGTCGCAGGGGTCTTGAAAGCCAACGATTTTACCACCTTAGGAGGGGCACCAAAGATTGTAAAAGCCACCTAGAAATTGGTTTATAGCCCCATCTAGTCCAATATATCCATCATCTATCCACCAGAATTCTGCAACTTGCCTATTGTTTGGGGCGTTTGGGGGCCCTTCGTGTGGTCATAGGACCAATTGAAGAAACCTTTTATGAATTCAATGAACAGCTACGAGCTTCGTAGCTCAAGTATGATGAACCAGCCCACAAATAACGGCTAGGTAACAAGAGAGATTTGGACATGAATGCTTTTGAATTATATGGGGTACGCCCCATTTTTTACATTTTCATGATGATAAACCATTGGATTTGGGGGTATGTACAGTACCCTATCTTCAGACGAACCCATGATACAAAAGACTCTACCATAGTTTGGCATGTCAACACTTGGAAAATAAAGGTGTAAAGGCATGTAAAGGCCATGAATGCTTGGTAGCTGAATTGTCTTGCCGGATTTTGTCCTGTAGCATGAGTGATCTCATGAGCCAATCATTCTCAAGTAGTATCCAGGCTCAAAATGATTGAAGCCCATTTGAAGTACATCTTGGTAGTTCGGGTAGTTCCCAAAAACATAACTCTTCTTTCCTGCCATGTTCATGAGGATATGTCAAGAGCTTACCGCGTAGTCAGGATGGATGTGGTCAGCTTAGCTTAGAGCAGCTCGTGGAGGCCTGCAGACTGGTTGCCAACTGGTGAAGGGTAGTTAAATGCAACTTACCCTCTGGTAAATTAACACTTTGACCCTGAAACTCACAATTTTTTAGTGAAACTAATCTTCCAACCCCTATCTGCCATGGTCTATGTTCATTTACTGGAGGGTAATTATTCATGTGGTAAACCGTGGTAAACCCGACAATATCAACAATAAAGCTGCAGATTCTATTGATACCTGCCACTCATTTTTGTCAAAATTGAGTATGGTTTATTCTTGGACTTACATGGACTCACCACAGTATAACAAGTCAATATTTGCGGACTTGATTTTTTGAGCGGTTGGTATCTAAGATCGGCCGGGAACATTGAAAGCCTCCTGCCATGAACAATTTTCATTTTTCCGGAAATGGCTTCTAATACCTCCCAAGATGGTAAACATGGGATGTGGATGGGTATGGTTCATTGGTAAGGGTCTACCAAATGATTATACACAAGTGGGGGTTGCTTAGAATGGTCAGACAGACCGATCCAGTGCCTTTTCTTGAGAGGGTCGCAGATGGAAAAGGCTCTAGTTTACCCTTTGCCAACTTGAACTGGATCCCGGCAAGGAAAATGATGGGGATTTAATGAGCAAAGATGTCATAGCATGTAGAATATATCTATTTCCACTTGCAAATAAATAAGTGCTCAAGTGTTAAACCAGCAAATTATGGAATGTGACCAGCTGACCAGCCAACAATTGGGTTGTGCCATAGACATCTATAGATGATATTTTTGATACAGGGGTTGAACGGCTGAAAACTGGGTTCGAACGGAAGTTTTAGCGACGAAACAGCTGGAAACCTTTTTCCCCAAACACTGGCCGCACGCCACAGGGGTTCTTACGGTAACACTTAAGGCCCGGTGTTCAATTGAGGTGGTATCTGGGGCGTCCGGCATTTTCCCGGTAAAATTCCATACAAAATGGCTCTTGTACTCTGTCCATGTGCATTTCGACTGCGCAGGCTCCCACAAAACGATGTCCCCGGAGGCGTCCACGGCCATTCTGCCGGTAAATTTCCATACAAAATGGCTCTTGTGAAATGTCCACGCGCGTGTTGCCCGCGCATGCTCGCACAAAGTGTGCTTCCCCGTCTTGGGATCGGTCTTCCTCCTCAACATCCTCCTCCTCAACCTCATCATCACAATCGTCACCATCATCGTCATCACCACCATCATCATCGTCATCATCATCACCACCACCATCGTCAGCATCATCATCACCCTCACCATCACCATCGTCATCATCATCACCATCATCATCATCATCATCATCACCATCCTCATCACCATCATCATCATCAACAACATCACCATTATCATCAACATCATCTTCAACATCAGTTAACATCATCATTAGCATTCTAAAACTTTATCCTGTTACTCCCCCCACACTGTTTGGGCCTCTTGCCGGGATAATTATTGAGCCCCTAAACTGGATGCTGGGATGCCAACTCTGTAAGCATGTCCTGGTTTGAAACTGTGAAGGCTTCACCTTTGTTCACGGATGTCCTTTTTTTGGAACTTGCATACCTAATGCCTCATCTACTTCCAACATCGTCCAAACATCTGAGCCGTGGTGGGCGGGGAGAGTTCCAAGCATGACACACTGTTTGTGTAGATCTTTCAGCTGGTCTTTGTCCTCGGTCCTGGTAGTGCGATATTCATGTTTTAGGGTCTGAATCCAAAATCATGAAACGTCACACCCTGGTGGCCCACTGGTTGCCTCAAATCTTGACATGTCCCCATAGGACAAACTCGTTTTAGTTGGTTCAATCCCCATGTTTGGTGGTTTGAAACCCACGGTTGATCATGTTTGGAAGATAAACCAACTGTTTTGGCATTAAAATCCTCATGATTCTTTGTTAAATCACATTAAATCATGTTAAGTCATTTGTGAAATCCCAATTCTTGTTGGGTCAACGCAGCAGTTTTGGTGCTTACTCCCTGCATTTGCTGGTGAAATCCAGGCAAGTCACATGCTTCATTCATTGCCCCCTTTTTTGCTTGGATTGTCAAAACACGCCAGGGTGCCCGTAAAGACCAAGAATTTCAGAGCCGTTTAAGAGTGATGGATATTGATGAGGCGCGTGGTGCTGATCTGGTGTGCGGGCTGCTTTTGTGCCGGTATAATCATGATCAAACTAACTCTCTGTGTTAAAAGCGTGAGATAGTACTGAGAAAATGATAGAACATGGGGATAGAACCGCCAGTTTGGCAATATAATTCTGGATGAAGTATAATGACCATTAATGACCTCATGTCGTGGCGTCACTGGAACGATGGTTATTAAGGGGAATAATCCCTAAAAGGTCTTATTTCAGCTAATTTCAGATTAGTGAATGACTTTAGTTCAGCCGTACGATTAATACATATTAAGAATTGGATAGAATTACGAAATGATATGGGTGTATCCAGAAGTGGGGTGTACGGTGTACCTCAAAATATCACGGTTAGCCATCATATTTCCCATCAACGATAATTTAATCAACAACAGGATTTCACCAGCAATAATGTAAGTTGAGGTTATAAATAAATCATAGACTGTAACTTGTGTTTGTGGTTTCAAGTACACTATTGTGCCTCAACCAGGTCAAAGCCAGCCGTACCAATTTGTTTAAGATGCCAGCAAGACTGGACATAATATGTACGTAAAGGTTTCCATTCATGGAGGTGCCCCAAAATGGATGATTTATAGTTGAAAACCCTATTCACATGGATGATTATGATTAAGGGGTACCCCTATTTTGGGACACCTCCATGTGCATGTATTTATGGATGTCATTAAAAATATACACACACATATGTATACGACGTATATATATATATATACATCTATATATACAAATATATGTATATATATACAAATATATATATATATACACATAAATTACACATATACATATATTTACATATATATACATATTGATATACATACATACATACATACATACATACAGACATACTTACAGACATTCATTACATATATTTATAAATATACATGCATATACATATATATATTTACATATATACATACATATATATATATATATACATACAAATACGTATATCTAAACATATATCTAAGTCTAAACATATATATATACACATACATATTCATACATATTCATACATATACATACAAATATACATATCATATATATACATACATATGTATATATATTTATATATTTACATACATGAACATACATACATACATACATACATACATACACACATACAGACATACATGCATACATACATACATACATACACACATACACACACACACACATATATACATTATTTATGTATATGTATATATACGCACGTATTTTTATATATACATATTTTTGTATATATTGTGCATATACGCACGCACGTTTAAATGTACACACACATTTACATAGATATGTGCACCTGACTCACAAGAGAATCCATCCGGTCCGATTTCCCGTTTAACCTAGGGAGTTGCCCCAGAATGTCAAAAATTCATGTCAACATGGGATAATATGGGTATTTCCCCAAGAAGCGCTAACTTGAATGAACTTGTTATGAAGGTAGCACCATACTCATGGATATTTTAGATGAAGATGAAGGCTGATTCGAACAGAAGGTGACCGAATGGTCGTGCTTTATTAATGTGCCTCGTACGTTTCGTGTCTCCAGTTTTGTTGGAGAAACTCACTGAATTTCAATTGAAATCGAATAGAATGGATTTGGGAGAAGTTCAACATAGTCATCACAAGACATTTTGCGGTAGAAACACCATGGTAGGTTCATAGACCCCTTATTTCCTACAGTATCCCACGTCATATAAAGAATTGTTTTTTGACTTTCAATATATCTATATTTTTAGATCCCATATGAAGTTTACATTCAAATTACTTCAATACCTGGGGATACCTGGAGCATTTCATACTGACAGATGATCCTGTTCTCAATGCGCGCATTGAACGACCAGGCAGACTTAGTTCAGCTTTTTGACATGATCGACACTTGGATGGGGTGGATGTAGCGAACAGCAGTATTTTCTAAATCATCAAATGGGGGTTTCCATACATGGCGGTACCCAAAATGGATGGTTTGTAATGGAACACCCTATTAAAATGGATGATTTAGGGGTAGCCCTATTTTAGGAAACTTCCAAATGGAGCTTGAACTGACCAAAGTTGCAGTTACTTTTACTTTTACTACTACTACTACTACTACTGCTACTACTGCTGCTACTGCGATACCACGATACCACAATACTACGATACGATGGTATTCTGATGCTATGATGCTATGATACTATGAAAATATGAAGCTAAGATACTATGATACTATGACGCTATGATGCTATGATGCCATGATGCTATGATGCTATGATGCTATGATGCTACTACGGCGACAACGACGACTACGACGACTACGACGACAACTATACAACTATACTATGACCTACGACTAGTACGACGACTACGACGACTACGACGACTACGACGACTACGACTACTACGACTACTACGACTACTACCACTACTACGACTACTACGACTACGACGACTACGACTACTACGACGACGACGACTACTACTACCACTACTACCACCACTACTTTACTACTTTACTACTTTATAGTTACTTAGCTACGACTTTTACGACTATTACGACTACTACGACTACTATGAATATACATTCGAATATTACGAATACTACGAATAGTACGTGATACAAATACTTTTACGAATGCTACTAACACTACGCATGCTACGAATCTGTACTACTACGAATACTACTACGGATACTACCACGAATATTACCACCATTACTACTTCGACGACTACTACTACGACTACGACGACTACTACTACCACTATACTACAACTACGAGTACTACGACCATTAGGGGGTGGGGGTGTATACAGGGCAGCGAAAACAACAACCCGTCGAAGGAGCAATCTATGGCTGAAGCTAGAGCTATCACAAGATGTATCACAAAAACACAACATCCACAAAATACGCTGGGAGGCCCGCAGATTCCAAAAGATGTTTTGCTTGATGACAAACTGGATTTTCCAAAAAAACATATTCACAAACAATTTGTGAATCAAAACGTGGATCACCAAAAAAATCATTCAGAATGTGCGTATTGCCAGAAATTGAACCAGGTCCTGAGAGTGAAGGATGTTAAAAACTGGATACATGGCCAGCTTTTGGTAAACATATTTAGACCATGCACTCCATTTCTCCTACTTATAGATGTGGGAACAGCTTTGTAGGAGGAATAAGAAACATTAAAAACACAGTGACCCGACCAAAAGTCAAAAACATCCAATAGCCAATGAAAAACACTATATACCAAGGACACTGATGGGAGTGGTTTCATTGAGCCGAATGAATTTATCAAACCTTTGAGCCGCTGGGTGCACGACAGCAAGACCGCTCCACGCCCCTTGGCAGCACCACGCTGCGACCGGCGAAAAACAAATTCTGTTTAGGTCCATATATCACAGTATATCATAATATATCATAGTATATCAAAATATATCAAATATATCATAATATATCATAATATATCATAGTATATCAAAATATAATATCTCACACTATATTGCAATATATATATATATATATATTGTCATATATATAATATTAAATATATATATATATATATTTTATTTACAAATGAATGCGGATATAAATAAATACAAAAATAAATAATTAAATAAAACATCGTACATGCATGCATATAAATGAAATTAAATGAATATACATGTGTCACACATTGTTTTGCCAGTTTTGCTTCGTGAATCTTTTCTGACGACCGAGATGATCAGCATTGGCCAGGTTTTGCAGGGTGCGCTGCCTGGTGTTGCTCAGCCCACCAGGGGGTGCCTAATTTTTCCCTCTCTGTTTGTGTTTGAACACTGGACGGTATTGAAATTGATATGTTTTGATTTGATAGAATTCCCTGAAGTGGTGGCGTTCCGGAAGGAAAACGTGAAAATTCACTCACTAACCATCCACGTTGATCAGATCAATTGCACACCCCTAGTTTTGAAGTCTGCAATCTGGCTCCAAATCACATGCTCCCAGCACAGGATATTTGTATTACAAACCCCAACTTGGTGTGTTAGGCAACGCAATTTTTAACGGATCACATCCCACCAACTGTGAGTTCTGAATCTAAGGTCGACATGTTTCTCAAAATTGTGTGTTTTGTGATTCCCTCTGTATATACAGACATACATACATACATACATCCATCCATCCATCCATCCATCCATCCATCCATCCATCCATACATACATACATACATACATACATACACACATATACATACATACATATACATACATATACATACATGTATGAACTATACAATGTGAACTACTTAAAGGCATTGGATATACTATACTTGGACCCGGAATTCTATGGAGGTTTATAAACAGGGTGCCAGATCCCTTGTCTGGCTGGCATCGTTGGGTTCCAAGGATTTATCAAATACAACATGATGCGGTTGATGAATGAGCAACACGAGCCACCTGTCAGGGCTGAATGTCGAGGGACCAGGGTGAACTGCCACGTTGAGTTGCCACAGAGTGTTGTCCAAGAGTGGGGTATACTCCAAAATTGCCATCTGAATTTGGCAACATGCAGATAATCAAATAGAATCCATTAATCAAATAGAATCCATTAAGCAATTAGAATCCATTTCAGTCCTTAAAAAGATGAATATTTCACTGCATCCTCCACGAAATTTGAATTGTCGATCGGCCCAGCTGTTGCAACACAAAAATGAATTATCTATTTGAGTTCTTAAAGGATGTCTTCTACTAAACTTTAATGCCATAGTTTGGAGGATATTTCAACAACCACACTGTAGGCCTTACACAACTTCCTGTAGATATCCCGAATTTCGCTCAAAGACCAACAAGTCGGTGAAATAAATATATATATATATATATGCACTCAGAATTCGATGGCTAGACTAGTTGTGTAGCCAGCCACCATGAAATACCTGGTTCAAATTGATATTATTTTGGTTGCTCCTGTCAATTGTATTTCCCATCTTCATAGGATTTGTAGAAACTTTTGCTCATTGACACCACGGTTTGAGGATCCGAGAGGGACAAGCGAGTTTACGGAAAAGCATGGAGAAGCCGCTGGGTCGAGGGGGAAAGACGAAAAAAATCCGCAAACTTGTTTTGCCCCAGTCAAAACGATCAATGATTTCCAATCCTGAAAGTAAAGCTTGTTCCCAAGGTGAATGATCGCAGAAGTGGTTTTGAGGAAGGTTTACAGAAGGTCTCATGTACACTTCCCTGCAAAAACTAAGATTTTCCAAGCCAAGAGTATAGATTTTGGACCAAAGGATCGACAGATTGACTGGCCATTGTAGCAAAGATTTTGTGAGGGACATCAAGTTTGGCCCATACGCATCATGGGGATTTTTTTGGCGTGAATCGCTGGGATATGATAATCACAATGTGTGGGGTTTTCTTGGAGGGACTTTACCGTTTGGTAGTCAAAGATAGCAATGGAAAGCCCTCCATTTATCGCTTTTCCCAGCTACAAACCTCCATTTAGTTCGGAGAATTTCCAGCCGCCCGTGAAATGTCTGGAAGGCAACCCCCAATGTTTGGGTCCTATCCTCTGTGATTACAGCCATTGGTTGGATACAAACCGTTGGCAAAACTAGGGGGTGATTGTGAATCCACTCCTGCATTGCAAAAGTGAGAGATGTGCCTGGAAACCAACAGTGAACCCGAATTTGCTGCCGTCATGTTTCCAGTGAATTTTCCAGTGATGTCTGGAAATCCTCCCAATTGGCCATCCCTTTTGGCCACTTTTTTGGCCGTTAAAATGCTGAGGCATTTTGCTGAGATGGCTCGACGTTTGGCCACTGGGATGTCCTGGTCTGATGGTCTGACTGGGGAAACACTGGGCCACTGGGAGCTGTCTAAAGAAGTGGCTTAGTATGGCTTAACTAACTTCAGTTCACTCAGTGATAAGTATAAATCCCAGGAATGCGGACTTTGGATCAGGGTGTCACCCGTTACGATTTCTGGGATCCTCCGAGTACTCGTAGCTTGGGAAAGCTGGTTTTGGGTCAGTAAAAGGCGAACATTTTCAAATATCAAAATGTCATCTTCATCACCATCGTTGTGAGGTTTGTGCCGTGTTTTTTCTTATAAGCAACCAACATCTGTGTTAGACAAAATGTGGAAAGTCAACTACCAATCTCCGAATTGGTGATTTTTTGAGCTTTAAAAGACATGCTGAATCCAACGATTGGAATGATAGCTTTATTCTTTGCCATGCAGAAATGGACTAACCACATTTTTTGCCCCAGATTTGCCCCGTAAACAGCTCCACATTAGCCCATCAGAACTGAGTCAGCTCTCCGCAGCTACTCTGAGGGCTCCCAGCAGGTATCGTCATCGAAGATGGATGATTCGGAGCGTTCCGTGGGTGACGCAACGAAGATTGATGACTCCGTAGGAAACTTGGCCATAGCTTGGAGGGATTTAAGTTCATTTTTAGCCATGGAAGATATAAACAATCCTTGGATCATCCCAGGAATTTGAAGTGGCTGGTTTTTCTTGTGGATGTTGGCTTGTAGCTTACAACTTATAGACAGCATAGAAGTAGCTTAGGGACCACCCAGTTCAGGGGACCGGTTATGGCTCCAGGGAGCCCAGGGATTGTGGATCCAATGAATTCTGGGAATGATACCCTCTGGTAAACTAACATGACGAACTGGAAAATCACCATTTTTCATGGGTAAATCCACTATTTCTATGGCCATTTTCAATAGCTTTTTGTATGTTTACCAGAGGGTAACAATAAACAACAACCATGCTGTTTGAATTTCTATGACCGCTAAAACATCTTGCTTCGTCTTGGCATTGCTGCCAGGTGTGCAAAGCCTTCGCAGTAAGGGACAACTCTACTTGCGTATACCCTATTTGCGCATGGCATAATCAAAATTTTGTCCGATACGAGATGATAATACGAAGCTATATATATGTATATACTAGTTGGTGGTTTGGAACATGAATTTTATTTTTCCATATATTGGGAATAATAATCCCAACTGATTAATATTTTTCAGAGGGGTAGGTATACCACCAACCAGTATATGTTTAAGTACTGGTTTCATCGAGGTATGGCAACTGGCCCCTCTATTCTTGCAAAAAAAACATCATTGGAAGTGCTGGAGATTGGGGCTAATAAGTACTAGTAATCTATAGAACTGGGGATTTTTGGCAAAACTTGATCATAACTTGATGTTTTCATGAATCACTTTCAGAAAGGGATGCACATCCAAAAAGGTCAGTCGTATTGCAACCTATCTTTTTGCAATCAAAAATGGTCGGAAATGGGATCATTGCACCTTTTTGGCGCTTCATGGACCAACCATCCCAACCATCCCCAGGATGTAGCGCTTGTTGGGTTGACCACATCTCCTACTGTAGATCTGTTCAGCAAAATGTGTGCATGACCATTCAGATGCATTGCTGGTGTATTGTAGCCAACAGAAACATCAAAAACATAAGTTTTGGTGTGACTTCGCGCTGGTCTGAAATGGCAATTTATCCAGCAAACATATTGACTCGACCAGCGTTCCATTTGATTTAGCTACAGCCCAAGGAGTTAACATCCAACAAGCTTGATCATGGGTTGGAACCTAGTCTAGTCAACCCACCAGTTTATGGCGTAGAGTGCCATAATGCCATAGGAATAAAAGTTCTTTCGTAGATTGTCCATGTCCAGCTTACGGAAGAGTAACAAGTGGCACCTCACTGTGCAGGGATGGTTAGTTGGTAAGTGTACCAGTACCGCACAAGGCGGTGGCGGAAGTTTCAAGGATAGGACACTATAGGAGAGGTGAGTTGTTGCGATGCATGGATGGCAGAGCGAATCCACTGATGGACCGAAAGATGGTTGGAGTTGTGCTTTTTGGAGTGGCTGCAATGGTTGCAGTGGTCACCTGGTCGGTCACCTCACACACAACTGCTGGATGTAGTGTGGTGTAGTGCAGTAGTTGTAGTTCTAGTTGTTGTAGTTGTAGTGGGGTTGATGTTGTTGTAGTTGTAGTGGGGTTGATGTTGTTGAAGTTGTAATGTTGTAGTTGTGGTGGTAGTTGTTGTTGTAGTTGAAGTTGTAATTGTCTTAATTGTCTTAATTGTAGTAATTGTAGTAGTTGCAAAAGTTGTAGGAGTTGTAGTTGTAGATATAACTGTAGTTGTAGCTGTAGTGTAGTTGTAGTTGAAGTTGTAATTGTAGTTGTAGTGTAGTGTCGGGATAATTGTTTTTGTAGTTGTGTAGTTGAAGTTGAAGTTGTAGTTGAAGTGTAGCTGTAGCGTAGCTGAAGTTGTAGTTGCAGTTGTAGTTGCAGCTGTGGTTGCAGTTGCAGTTGTTTTGTAGTCGCAGTAGTTGTTACAGTTGTAGTTGCAGTTGTAGGTGTAGTGGCACTTGTCGAAGGAAGTTTAGAACTCAAAATTCCGACAATATGGACAGATGAAAAGCAGCGACGGGAAGAGTCAGAGAGAAGAGAAGAGGAGAAGAGAGAAGATCAGAGAAGAGAAAGAGTCAGAAGAAAGAAGATGAAGGTGCGCGAAAAGGTAGGAAAGTCGCGAAACATTTTTTTCCAATGATTTGTGGCTCCGGAGGGTCGGAAAGTAGGCTCGCTAAAGCGGCGGGTGCGGAGCCAGCTGGCCAGATGAGAGATGAAAAGTTGCACGCCGTTGTGGCGCGAAGCACATTTCAAAGTCAAAATGTACAAAACACACCATTCTCGGACCACTTTTGGAAGTTGAGATGTCGAAACAATGCACGCCGTTGTGGCGCGAAGCACATTTGCAAGTGAAAAAGCTAAAAACACCTCACGTTCGGACCACTTTTGGAAGTTGAGATGTCGAACAAGTGCACGCCGTTGTGGCGCGAAGCACATTTGCAAGTGGAAAAGCTAAAAGCACCTCACTTTCGGACCACTTTTGGAAGTTTAGCTGTTGAAAAAGTGCACGCGGTTGTGGGGCGAAGCACATTTCGAAGTCAAAATGTACAAAGCACCTCAGCGTCGGACCACTTTTGGAAGTTGAGATGTCGAAAAAGTGCACGCCGTTGTGGCGCGAAGCACA
>Ga0126342_10016803_pt1 | contig 12711 bp, 10 predicted proteins | sample Cyp1metagenome_FD_92528 | JGI IMG/M metagenome (GOLD analysis project Ga0126342, IMG submission 92528) | Coral microbial communities from Lord Howe Island, Old Settlement Bay, Australia - Cyphastrea 1 metagenome | ecosystem: Host-associated > Invertebrates > Cnidaria > Coral ...
TATTTTATATATTATATCTTATATATAATATATTATAGATTATATATTATATATTATAGATTATATTTTATTCTTTATATATTATAGATTATATATTATATAATATAATTTATTATATATTATATATTTTATAATATATTATATAATATATAATATATAATAAAATATATTATATAATATATAATCTTTAATATATATCATATATACATATTATATAATATAATATTTTTGATATATAATATAATATATAATATATGATATTTGATATATGATATATGATATATGATAGTATATATTGTATATGTTTATAGATAAAGACAATATAGACCTTTTGTCCAAAAAGATACTTTCTAGATGCTACCGCAGGTAGCTCCCCGGGGCTCCTCAGTGGCAACTTGGGCGGCTCATCCGTGGGCGCCCTGTCCGCGCGGCAGGCGCGGCAGGGCAACACATGGCATTTGCGTTAGCCGAGTGGTAATTTGTTACATACCCTCTGGTAAACTGTTACATACAGCTCACTATAAATGACCATTTTCAATAGCTATGCTAAATTACCAGAGGGTATGTCCAGACATAGCTATTGAAAATGGCCATTTATAGTTGATTTGCCCAGCTATAAACTGGTGATTTTCCATAGTTATGTAAACGTTTACCAGAGGGTAGCTAGGGACATGGCCAATTGACAGTGGATTTTCCCAGTTGAATCGTGCTTTTCCAATAGCCATGATAGAAAATTCCAGATGGTATCAGAGAAACGCAATCTTTCTGGTTGTGAAAACATGTCGAATTTCACATCCTCGTCCTCGGCTGTGTTTTATGTCACTATATATATATATCACGGATGCAGACCAAATGGATTATTAATGACATGATGGCAAGACTCAGTTGTTCGTTGTCAAGTTGTGACCAGCATATATGTGACGTGGAGGTTGTATGGTTACTATAGCCGTTGATGATAACATGTGACGACTTGTTTTTTTATCTAAATAATCAATCCGAGGTAGATAAAACATAGATCAAATATGAGATGTTTCAATGATATTCCCATATTTGATCTATGTTTTATCTACCTCAGATTCCATAGTTAAATAGGGAGTCCCATTCCAAGATCAGATATTCCCATTCTGAGTGAGGATTCTTGGAATGGAAATGGGACTCCCTGGCGCCAGGACGGCCAGTTTGGAGGTGCCTCGGCGGGTTGGCTGGGCTCGAAGTTTTGGTGTTCCATATGAGCCGATTTGAAAAAAGAAGAATTCTTATGAATTCTTAAACTTGTGGTGAAACTATGGGATACCATCCAGTAAATTAACATAGACCCTGGCAGATGGGGGTTGGAAGACTAGTTTCCAATAGAAATTGATTGTTTTCAGGGTCTATGTTAATTTACCAGAGGATAGTTTCTGCGGTCATTTTTGAGGGATTTATTTGAAGAACATATTTGAAGTTAAAAATAACCTGGAATAACCAACCATGAGGATCATCGTCGCGACGTCACTGGAATGATGGTGAAGGAAATTTCGGCTGGCGAAAAAAAATTGTTTCGTTCAGATAAATATGGTTCTTACAGGTGACACAGTGAGTTAATTATGTCGAAATATCTCAGTTATAGAAGTGGATATTAGATGTTGCATGAACATGCATGAACCATTTCTGAGCCATGTCCTGCTTTCCAGAATCGTTAATACAAGCCTCCAAAGTCCTGATTCCAAATAGCAAAGTGAACCAAAATGAACCATCAGGTCATGCAGTTTCAAAACTGATTTCATTTGGTTGTTGGCCCAATTCATGTGCCATGGCTTTTGCTCACCGTATTCTCGTGTCCCTTATCTTTTTTGGGTCCTTCATATTCCCTCCTTAATACTGATAATATCTGATAATACTGGATATAAACTCTGTCGGGCATGTTATGACGCGACCTCACAAAGACATTCAACGAGGACGGTTGCCGTGATCAATATCAAGATGGGGATGAAGTGAGAAAACTATAGTTTTGGCGGTTCTGAGTTTCTTTTGCGCGCTACTGGACTACTGGACGCAACACCATACCAATTGGACTAGTCTTTCTCAAAGGATCATTTCAGATCATCTCAGAATATCTTAGATTATCTTAGATTATCTCAGGATATCTGAGAAGAATCAGAGCTGCTGAAATTTACATGGACACCTTTGACATAGATCTCTGAGGTCAACACACTTCGATGAACTCCACACAGGTCTGGCGGTTTCTGGGAGCGACAAGAAATGCAGATGTCACCACGGCAAAAAGGAGACCCTAGGGTAAATTCACAGAACGACCTGGAACATTCATCATTTGTAGATGGTTGAACTTGAGGAAACACTTGTTTGTTGTCCACATGGTTCTTTTTAGTTTACTCTAGATTCTAGGGCACCTAAGAAAAAGTCCTTGAGCCACTGAAAAGGATGTTTGGACATTCCCTAATATGTGTATACATGTTTGAATGATGGTTTGGCTGTCCAAGAATGTTGCGATTTGAATGGAAAACATTATGTACATCCTATGCCATTTTCAGACAGAAGTTCCACCTTTTTGTCTCTTTGGTAATTACATTAATTAAATTTACTATTTTGCAGCAATATGTTTTCATATGGGCCAGACTTTGGTGAGATAAGCAACAGAAAAGCTTTGCACCTGTGAAACCAAACCAGATTGCTGACGTCTATTTGTTTCCCATGGTGATGGGTACGACCCACAATAGTCATGCTTGATGCGGCATGAGTCTTACTTTGCTAAAAAGCTGACACCCACAATTCAACACAACATATAGCTTTTCCTTTTCAGACCAGGTCGGTATTGAAGTTCCGTTTACCGACCTAGCTATAGTTTCAGGGGCCCACCTTATGTAGTATTCCCCTTCAACGAAACCGCAAATTGGGACCAATAATGTCCTTTTTGGTAAAAATAGAGGGGCCGGGAGCTGGTTAATCCCATCTATCATCAAACAAACCTGCTGTTAAAGGGGGTTCTGCAACCCCCTCTATTAATCACCCAACCAATGGGAATTTGGGACATCTACAATGTGAGGCCCCCCAGTTATAAGTTGGTTTATAAGCCCCAGTAACTATAGTTATAAGTACCATAAACCATAGTTATTGGAGTTATGAACCAACTTAGCTATCGTTTGGGGGCCTCACATTGTATGATTGGGACAACTCGACGATTCGACACAACTTTGCGGCTCAAGCCTTTGCGGTCGCTGCTGTGGGATTGACAAACCTGCCACGAAGCGAAGAGCAGACGGATGGTGCTGACATTTTTGCTCTTCACGACTCGTGGCAAGATAAGATAGTGAGCTGGAAATTTAGGGTGGCAAGTGGTAAGCAGTTGTGTAATTTGATTTGTGTGGAGAATTCGCATAATATTAGCTTTGTACCATTCCAATGTTAGATGAGGGGTGCAACATCCTTGTCGTGACTAAGGGAGGTACCAAATGACTCTGAAAGGATCTGATGTGGGACCAACTTACTTCAAACTCCCACAAGTTTCTAAATCGTCAAACTAAGGTAATGGAGAATTTCCATATCGAATAATTACTGTACGAATCTATATATCTATGTATCTATCTATCTGTCTGTCTGTCTGTCTATCTACCTACCTACCTACCTATCTATCTATCTATCTGTCTGTCTATCTATCTATCTATCTATCTATCTATCTATATCCTTTCATCGCATGTCGACCCCATATGGAAGGGATATTATGTATGTATATATATATGGGTAAATTATAACGACCTCACTGTTCTCCCGAACCCTGGAATCATGGTTTTTTATAGGGAAATCATCCCCAATGGCCGAACTATTTAGGTTAGTGAAATATTATAATTTACCTAGATATACATATATATATATATGTGTATATATATACCCTCTGGTTATTTAACATAGCCATGGAAAATCACCATTTTTAGTAGCTAAACCAACCATATATATATATATATTACTGGTTGGTGGTTTGGAACATTTTTTTTGCATATATTGGGAATAATCATATCCCAACTGACGAAGTCATATTTTTCAGAGGGGTGGGTCAACCACCAACCAGTATATGTAATATATGCGCATGGAGTTTCATGCATTTTCGATGGTCAGCTTGGATTCACCAAAAAAAAAAGGTCTTCCCGTGCACGTCGGATGTGTGAAACAACTCTCCAGGTCCCCTGGGTCTTTTCGGTGGGCGTTACCACGGCGCCAAGCCGTGGGGATTTTTCACGGTTTGCGAACTGGAAAATGACTATGTTAACATTTTTTTAGTAGATAAATCATGATAAATCCATCATGTTTATGATTTATCATTGGGACATGGCTGGAAATAGCTATGTGAAAAACTTCCTAAATGATTATACCCTTACCTTCCAGTTACCTCTGAGATAGGTAACTGGAAGGTGATTTTACCTCATGACAGCTTGGGGTTGGTTACCTGTCTGATAGGTAACTGGAAGGTGAGGGGATGTCGGGTTGCAATATGAACTACTCCGTTGCAACATGAAACATAAACCATTGGTTTTGCAGTTTTTTTTGTTCATGAATTATCTCGCGCTTGTATCTACCATGTTACCATGTTGTAGAGCTACAAGGTGATCTCCCCTCCCTGTTATACGGTGTATGAACCCATCACCATAGAATACTTTTTGGAATCCATAGATATATCTACCATAAACATCCGTAAACCAAACTGAAAACCTAGAACCAAAAGCAACTTTGCTCACAGAAGGGGCCTCACCTTCACTTTTGAAAGCAACTTGGAAAACAAAGATCGAACTGACTCGGTACCTTCTGGTAAACTATTACATAACTATGGAAAATCACCATGTTTAATAAATGGGTAAATCCACTATAAATGGCAATTTTCAATAGTTTTTTGTATGTTTACCAGGCCGGGTACTCTTTGGAGTTCAGGATCGTCAATGGTCTCCCGGCCGACCAGCTTGATAAGCCGCACAAGTGGGTGCCAGCTGAGCAGTGTGCCTTTGTGAACCCGCCCGTAGCGCCTCGGTGGCGCCTCAAGGGGTTACCCTCTGACGAACATAGCCATGGTTTGTCGATGGCCCACAGAAATAGATGGATTACCTATGAAAAATGGTGATTTTTTCCATGGCTATGTTAAATAACCAGAGGGTAATGTGTTACATACCCTCTGGTAATTATGGTGATTCATAGGGATTTAGCCAACAGACATCGGGATATGTATGGGACATACCATGGAAATAGCCTCTGGTAAACATACAAAAAACTATTGAAAATGGCCATGGAAATAGTGGATTAGCCAGCCATGAAATGGTGATTTGGCCCATAGTTTTTTGTATGTTTACCAGAGGGTAACTATAAGGACAGAGAAAATGATGGTTAGTAAGGGGAGTCATGCCCAAGCCACATTTCAGTTGGTGGTGAATTATCATGAATTATTCAGATGAATGGGACTAGCTACAAACATACTGCAAACATGGCTGAACAATGAGAAAGAATGTTGGAAAGACATGGAGAATAGATGACCCTTTTTCCAGTTTTTTTGATGAATACACGGGTGACCCCATTGAACAACCAATAGGTATCTCTGTGTGAATATGTGAATTGAACAACATGGATCAACATGGGGTATCCCTCTAAAATCCAATGCTCAACCTCATTTTGAATCAACATGGCCAGTGATGTGTTTTTTCGAGATGTGGCCCATTTGCAAACTAGCCCATGTGTCAACCCATGAGCTCGACGAAGTGTCAAGGTGCCGTATTACTGGGATCCCTCTTGCAACAGCAACAGAGTCTCTTTGGGCTGTTGGGCGGACGCTCGGAGTTTGGGGGTGCTGGGGCAAGGGATGGCAAGGGGGAGGGATCCCTGGATGGTTAGCAAGGTGACTAGTGTCAATACTTTCCTCATAGTTGAAACTACACTGGTTGGTGGTTTGGAACATGTTTTTTTCCATATTTTGGGAATAATCATCCCAACTGACGAAGTCATATTTTTCAGAGGGGTGGGTCAACCACCAACCAGTGCAAGTCACCTTAGCTACAGGTCATGTTATTTGTGATTTGGCAACTGACGACACACGTATCAAGCCTGAGGATGGAGTTCACACCGAGTGCCGTTTCTGTGGGGAAGAGCCTTACACGGGAATTCACTGCCCTTCCGATGCCATCGTACCATCCCACAAGAAGTGTGAGTTCGACAATCCACCGATCAATACCTACTACTGGGAGCCCGAATGCACCAATGGTGCCTTTGGCTGCAAGGAGAGCTTTTTTTTGGGCTGATGGCGTCGGTTTTGGGGTTGGAGTGCAAAGATTGCACGGACTCATGCGAGACTCTATGTATTGTTTTGTTTGATTTATGTATATATGATATAATATGTATATGATTATATGTATATTTATATATAAGTTATATATGGTTGATCTTTCCATTTCATGCCCTACATGGGTCTGTTCGGTGCCCAAACATCCCAACTTTGCTGATTGCTCACTCCAAAAGCTCATTGAAGACCTTCTCTATCGACCCATCACGGAGGGAGGCTGTGCATGTACTGCTTTCATTCGTGCATTTATTTTACATGCCATATGGATCCAGCCGTAGCTTCTTAGGAAGTGTTTGGGCTATGATTTCAGGGGTCAGCCATACCTTCTCAGACAGTGGCCATGGATCCATAGGGATGTATACCCAGGTCAACAGACATATATGCTAATAAAGGGCTTGTATTTCCTTGGATGTCTTCAAAATTTAACCTTACATATAGAACTTTTGTGTTTGCACTTCTCAACATGTGTGTTTGCATGTTACACTTAGTTACAGTTGCTCGACATGTGTGCTTACATTTATGCATGCTCGATGTATGTGCTTATATTGGACAGTAACTTATCATAACATATCATAATATAATTTATGCCACAACAAATGCAAACAAATGCAACACTAAAAATTCATCAATAAATGCAAATATACAACAGCAAATGCATATGATCTTTTTTTTGTGAAAATCATGTTTAATTTTCACAAAATAAGATCTTATGCATCTGTTGTTGCATTAAATTGCACATATACTTACTGTCTTACATATATTACATTTATGCTTACATTTCCCAGCATTTACGCTTTATGACAGTACATATGCAGACACATTTGTCTTTATAACACATGTAAACACATGCCAAAACACATGCGACAACAAATGCAACATATGCCATATCAAATGCAAACAACTGCCACAAACAATGCCACATAGAATAGATGCAGAGCTTTGTCTCAGAAAAATGCATCAAATGTACATCTTATGTTGGAGGGTCCAGACCGCTATAGAGTAGTGCTTTTGGATGAAGTTGAGATATCTCCTATTTCGCTCAACATCTCTTAAAGATGATGAAGATGCTTAGAGTTGTTCAGCCGGTTTCCTGGATAAAGCTTGTAGTGGTCGTTGCTCAATCAACCTTTAGAAGTTAGATTAGTTTAGTATACAACTGGATTCTTTGCCAAAGAAACTAAGATTTGTTTAAAGAAAAACACTACACAACATGTGTTTGCAGGCTATCCTTAAGATATAAGATATTGACGATCTTTGACATGATTGGTTTTGGGTGTCTGTAACTGTTGCTTGGCATTATGAAGCTTCAAGCTGATCCAACAGGTCACTGTAGGTATTGCAGGTTGGCAAGAGGTCTCAGTTTCTTCGCCAAGCAGTTATACTCTTGGGTAATTTAACATAGCTAGGGACAATGGACGAACATGGCTCATTTAGTTTGATGATTTACCTACTACAAGTGACAAGTGGTGACTTTGCTGTGTTAGATTACCAGAGGATTTTTTGGTAAGATACATGGGGCTCAAAGGTTCACCGTCAGAAGATCAATCGTGCAATTTGCTCTATGTTCCTCTCCACACTGGGGAAGATACAGATCACGAATTTTACACCCCATGTGTCAGGGTTGCTCCAGCCTATAGAATTATAGCTGAATCATAGCCAGAAATTGGTCATTTTACCACATTTTGTGCTCTTAACTCTCAGTTTTTGCCGAGGCACCTTAGGCTGTTTGGCGGATGGCAAAAATTGGGGTTGTCGCTGGTGTGGCTTTGGAGATTACTCATCTGTGACATGCCCGTCGTCAACGTGCACATTCGACAATGAGCCGGTCACACCCTACTATTGGGAGCCCTGGCATGGGCCAATGGGGTACCGCAACGAACATGAAATGGGGGCTGCATGGGGTTGCAACGATTGAAGATCGGGATACAACAATTAATATAACCCATGAATACCCTATAAATATCCTCAATCTGGCCGGTAAATGATTTTGATACAATTGTAGGCTGCTTCCCAGGTTGATCTGCAATGGGCTGCTAATGGGTATCAAAGTATCAAACCACCAGATACAGCGACTCTGCACATTCAAAACGGTCGCCTCCCACGGTCCCAAGGATTCTCTGTGTGAGATGGGTATGCTCGGATGCACCGTGGCTGAAGAGTTGCATCAAGTTACGGAGAGAACCGTGCCATCAACAATTTTCTCGAACAAAAAAAAACTGCAAATCTTAACTTGGCTTAATTTGTCACCCCTAAATCACTATAGTCACTATGGTTGGGGGGGTCTTCACCACCGTTTTGGAGGGAAACGCTGTCGAACAAATGCCTCCCCTGTTCTCTCTGTTGTATCGAGGTAATGCTGATGGAATCCATGTGCAATGCCGATTTTGTGATCACAAGCCCTTCAACTCCGTGCACTGTCCTCCCTCCGCGCGACCGAACTACCAAGACGGTGAATGCTGGTTTCCGCAGGGGACAGCTCAAAGCTACAAGTGGGACAAGAAATGCATGTGGGGAATCCTCGGTCGCTTGGCAGTGCCGCGCCGTTGCGTCGGTATTGTGTTTCTCAAAATGGAGACCACGGGTTTCGGGAACATGTGGATATTTTGATGAGCCATATTCTGTGATTGGTACAGTGAATGTCAGTTTTTTATTCGACATGATTCGACCATAAAGAATTCCAACAGTTTGGAGTAGAATGATGACCCCACACATTCCTACAAGGTGGGGCCCCCGTTTATGCTAGCCAAGTTGGTTTAGTTCACGTGGTTAACGTTTGGGTTTATGGGGGATATAACGTAATATAACATGATATATAACATGTTATAACATGTTATAACTATAGTTAATGGGCTTCATAAAGCAACTTGTAACTGGGGGCCCAGCTTGTACCTTCTGAATTCCATCGTCTCTTGGGGACCCCTCTTGATCTGATCGAGTCAAGAGCCACTTGCTGCCAGGTGACGATGTCGGGATAAGAGTCTAGCACTCCACACAGATGTTGAAAATGTGATGTGTCAAGCAAGATTTCATTCAGGGGTAAAACGAAATCCTTTTGACTCACCTATCCTTTATTGATATGTCGCACTCTCTGACCCATTATGTGTGTATGGTTTACTATAACAAGATTGCCTTGATTCAACAAATATGGTATTTTCGTGTATTTTCATGGTCACTTATTTGCTCACCAAATGTCCGGAAAAAATGCAAGAAGATGTGTCAAAAGATATCTCGAAAGATATATCGGAAAAAACAGTCCAGAATAAATGCCAGAAAAGGTGTCAGAAGATATGTCAGAAGAATGATAGCAGATATGTCAGAATATATATATGTCAGAAACCATGTCAGAGGATTTGTCAACAATTTCAGAAGACAGGTCAGGACATCTATCTCTCTCTATATATATATACATATATCTATCATCAGAATGCATGTCAGGTCAAAGAAATGGTCAGGAGATATGTCAACATTGGAAGTTTGTAACAGGGTGATGGCACAAAGCAAGGAGGAACTCGCCAGGTTGTTGGGCGGATGGCGTGCATCCGCAATGCAGACACTCGGCACGTGGTGCACTAGAAGGTGGTGTCCCAGGTCGTTGGCTAAGTTGGTGTATCATTGCCAAAACTTGAGTTTATGGTAGATCTATCTTCATAATTCATGTATATATATATATTATAATATATTCCATATATATTTACATAGTTACTATGGTTTATAAATCATCTTATCACTGGGGCACCACCTAGTACTGGATCCATGGAATTAAGAACGTATGGGAAGAATTTGTTCAATACCAAGATGGCTAGAAACTACATATTCATATCTTGGCATATCTTAGCTCAGTGGTTAAAATAGACTCATGAACCTCCGAAGACTCGCATTTCATCCGCAAAAAATGTTGCCATGCTGAAAGGAGAAGCATCTTCAACGTGTTCGAAACACAATTCCAACAGTTCCAAGTTCCATGTCAGCTTTCAGGGTGCATCAGACAAAAAACATGTGAATGCAACCACCAAAAGATCCAAAAGCCTGGAGGGTCACACTGACCCTGCAACACAACAAAAAGACCAAGAAACTCTTGTTGGTGGTTTTGAACCATGGAATTTTTCATGTTTTCCATATATTGGGAATGTCATCATCCCAACTGACGAACTCCTTCATTTTTCAGAGGGGCTCAACCACCAACCAGAACTGGTGTTTCTATAGTGTTCAAGCCCAACGGACCAACGGATCCATGGCCACTGTCTGAGAAGGTACGTCTAACCGTCTAACCCCCGAGTCACATCATCATACCCCGGTCGTACTTCCGAAGGCACGGCTGGATCCATAGGGATTCATAGTTCATTAAATCCCATTCATAATCCATTCATAATCCATTCATAATCCATCAACAGTCCCATTAATCCCAACACTCCCATTCCCCTCTGGTAAACATACAAAAAACTATGGAAAATCACCATGTTCAATGGGAAAATCCACTATAAATGGCCATTTTCAATAGCTATTTTGACATAACCAGAGGGTAATCCATTCAAAGATCTTCGCAGTTCTATTCTCTGTCTTCTGACAGCCCAGGATATTGTGGGCCGGGCTCTGGAGGAGCTTACAAAGGCATTTCTTGCGAGCAGGAGGACCCCGGACATCGGTTTCAGTGGGGGTTTCCATAAATGGGGGTACTGGTACCCCAATAGCTGGATGGTTGATAGTGGAAAATCCTACGAAAAAAAGATGATAACTGGGGGTACCACCATTTTAGGCAACCTCGATATGGATGACCCTGTTCCAGAAGATGTGCTTGAGAGCAAAGCCTGAAGAACCGAACATGCAGACGAGGTAGATATCTTCAGCTCAACTTGTTTTTGCTCAGAAAAATTATCAACTTTCAAAATCACCCACCAAACATGACTAGCCCTTTTGTGGACTCGCATGAGCCAAAACCATCAGATCATCAGATCTTCCTAGGGTTGGGCCACCCTTTTATTGGTGGCTCCAAGTTGAAAAGCACCCCCTGGCATGGTAATAAGCTGGTTGATACGTTGCTGGTGTTGAGATGTGCTTCCTCTTGTAGCGGATGGGGTTCTTTTACCCAATGGCTAGTGGAAGATATTTCAGGATGCTCCATTCCATCAGGCAAGTCAAAGTTGGTGAGAGCGAGACCCTCTCTAACTGATAAGGAATGAATTTCTATTCTCTATCTATTTACTTGACCCATGCACATTTAAGTTCACAGCCACAATTGATCCATTGGGGGTTCCAAAAAAATGTCCCTGGTACCCACCCCATTGGTTTCTCCCGTCCAAATCAATCTCTTCGTGCAGCGGTGGTGGCCAAGTTGAGCATTCGCATGGCAAACCCATGACCACTTGAACAGTGGCTGCGAATCCTGGTTGGTTGGTAATTTTTCGGGGATTTTACTCTCCAATATCCAATAGAAATTGGGATAATTGGGGACTGGGGAGGATCATCATCCACTAGGAATCCCGTTCCTAGCCAACAAATAAGATGGAATGGTGTTGCGGGGTTTGAACATTGCTCACTTCGGAATCCCCCAGAGTTTCCACCCCTAAAACTGGTGGGCTCCGGGCAAGCGTAGGAAACTCTGCTCCCATGATTTGTGCACATCCTTGAGAGCCTTTCACCACACACTCTGCGTTGGACCTTTGGTTTGTGTGGGGGTCGGTCTTTGATTGTTGCTTACTGCACGGGGGGGAATGGAGGTAGAAGGATCAAGACAAAACAAACATTGATTGTGCCAATTTATTAGTCATCCAGTCAATCATCAATATTCATTGAACGTGTAACCATTTGGAGCATAGCGATTTAAGGAGCTTTGGGGGTAGCGAGCCCTGCGATCGAGGTACAGCAACCAGTGCTTCCTAGGAGTCACTACCAGGTCGGTCTGCTGAAGTGCACACAGGTCCTGAAGAAAAGGCTAGGAATCACTAAGAATAAATGCCATAGTTTCAAGGATAAACATCCATAAATCAAATCTACTTTGAAGTCGAAAACGGTGGGACCGAGCTCTGACCCATCTTCATATGATGTTATTTGATGTACATAATATATAGTGTGTATATATAAGCAATATATAGTTATAGATATAATGTTATACATACATATATATATATATTATTCGTTTCATACCCTATGGATCCAAACACCTCCTGAGAAGGTACTCAACCCCACAAATCATACCCCAAACGCTTCCTAAGAAGGTATTTGGATCCATAGGGACATATATATATATATATAGAGATGTGATCATGGAGGAAAAATATGCTTTTTGTGATCCCCCCAAACGGTCGTCACCCAAAAGGTCTTTTTTTTTTCGTCACCTTGTCGCAGGAAGAGGTCACGAAGAGGACCCATCTTTTGGGGGATCTTCCAAGGTGTTTTCATCCCAA
>Ga0126342_10016804_pt1 | contig 12711 bp, 7 predicted proteins | sample Cyp1metagenome_FD_92528 | JGI IMG/M metagenome (GOLD analysis project Ga0126342, IMG submission 92528) | Coral microbial communities from Lord Howe Island, Old Settlement Bay, Australia - Cyphastrea 1 metagenome | ecosystem: Host-associated > Invertebrates > Cnidaria > Coral ...
TATGCCAGATAGAATGCCAGATCGAATGCCAGAAAATATGTCAGATAGAATGCCAGAAGATTTGCCAGTAACAAAATGTATAAATGTCATGGTGGGGATCACACGAAGTAAAGTAATTTTTATATACCCTCTGGTTATTTAACATAGCCATGGAGAATCACCATTCCTAATAGGTAAATATAAACCAACTTATAACTGGGGGGCACCATCCTGTATATCATATATCCCTTTAAGTCTTCAAAAACACAAGGGATCCCATTATATCTCACTATTGTTGTTTTTTTTTACGCCACTACTACCAGTAAGTCGGTAGATAACTAGATAACCAACGATAGCCAAGTTGTATAATATATATGTATAGATAGAAAAACATATTTATATTTGCGCTATAATAATGAGACGTATTTTCAACATGTATTAATCGCTATATCCATCTATATCCCATATCATGCTTGGATTCCCCAAGGTTTCGTGGTTATAAACTCATCATATGTTTAAGCCATGTTATCATCATATGAAAAACACATAACCCAGTTTATATATATATATATATATTGCCATTTGTTCAATTATATAATATATATATATGATATATATATATATGTACATGATATATGGCTTACAACATATTATACATTAGAATTTGTATATGACATATAATATATATATATAGATATGTCATATAGCTCACAATCTCTCCCTCCCTGTAAGCTTACCCTGTCGGCGCCAGCTCCCCTCAGGTGGATCACAACTTTGGCAACACCTCGTTGGCTTTCAGGCGGGATACCGTCGAACCGTGATCGTCGTAACGTCGTCGGGAAGGCGCAGGACTGATAAATAGCAGAAATACTACGTTACTATGGATGTGACCCAAATGTTTCGATGTGTTCTTCTCGGGAAATGAGCTCATTTTTGAAGGAAATGGATGGAAATTGGGGATTTGACCCATTGGGATATGGGATGTCAATAGTAGATGAATGGTTAGTCATGGGTAGTCTTGGTTTACAGTTGTTTATCGTTATAATATAATAGTCATCAACAATCTGGATCAATGATGTTTTGACCTCACGGTGCGTGAGTTACGCCGCGTGGCTCACTATGAGTTACGCCGCTTGGTGACTCATCCCAGTGAAACAGCAAAGTAAAATACTTCCAAGGAGATCAACTTAAACACTCTTTCTCTTTCATGTGTTTTTTTCATTATGAGCCTAGTTATCATAACAAATAGCTCCTAATTATATCAATTACATCTTAAGAATATTCTGACCCTAGTATTGACATTGGTTAGTGGATTATCCCACTAAGGTTTTCATCACTAACCAATGTTATGACCCTAGTTATAACTGGTTGGTCCCCACGTGTAGCGTGCACCCACTGATCCGTTGGAATGGTAGCTTAAACAATGGTTAACCCACACAGTGAACATGGTAAACATGAGTCGAACCAAGTCAAATGGTGTTGGAACGGTTCAATTATGGGTTACCCAGCTGGTGAAGGGCTGGTGAGAAAGGTTGTCCTTTTCTGATTTTGAACATGGGGGAGTCCAGATGTATAAATGTACTGTATATAGTAGCCCCAAAACGATATAATAGCAGTTTATTTATCACTACTTGTACTGTATATGTATATAATATATATATATAGTACTTGTAATAGCATAGCATTGTATTTTTTGCATGGTATACAAGATTAGCTGTGAATGTTCGCCAATTGCTCTTGAGTTTGATTGTTCAAAGGGGTATTGGGTTCACGGTAGCGCTGGTGGAATATCGAAAACTCATGGGTTTCCGAGGAACATAATTTACAAATGGTGGGTGTTACAGATCTATGTTAGTTTAAAGGAAGGTAATTACAGATGCTGGAAGGTTATCTTTGGACAAACACATATGAAATTGCCAGTTTGTCTTGTGAACCGCCGATTTGAGAAGATTCAGGAACAAGTGCAAGGTTATGAAAGTGATGTTTAAATGTCCTTAACCTCCCTGATGAAAGCACCTATTTTTTGTAGATGTTGAACGTTCATGGTCGAACATCCCAATAATTTGTATATTGAATGGATAATCAATGAACATGATATAATTAAACTATTATTGATAATCCATTCATTATCATGATATCCAACATAATATATACAGCTTTATAGTTTAATCAGCTTAAACTCATATTTTAACTATACACGCTGAGGCCCCCCAGTTGCGTTTGTGAAAAATTCTATTCACCAAGTGTATCCCGTTCATCCGATCAAGCTGCAGGACCCAGAACAGTGCTTGAAGGTGCACGTCAAGTGAGGAAAGCCCAGCCCGGGCTGGGACTGGGACTGAGAAGGAAAAGGTGCTGTGGAAATGTTACCCTCTGGTAAACATACAAAAAACTACAGAAATCACCATTTTTAATGGGTAAATCCGCTATAAATGGCCATGTTCAATAGCTATGTTTGTTTACCAGAGGGTACATTCTCATAGGATGTGCATCCCACATTTTGTTGGTTAATATAATTTGCATGTAAAGACACATGCATGCATATATATATAATTATATATATATACTATATACCTATACCTACTTGGTGGCTCATCCCACTTCCTAAATGGGTTATAACTCCAGTTATAAATGTTTTTTTTTTGTAGTGTTAATCGCTGTTAATCCACTCAAACAACTGGGGTTATAACATGTTATGAGCTATTTACATCTATTTACTGAGTGGGATGAGCCAGCAAGTATATATTAGAACTATTTCTACTACCAATCTGCCTCCCACCTGACTCTCCCAGCATCGAAGTTTCCAGGTTGTGCCGTGACAACCGGGCGCTGCGAGACGATCGAAGCAGCCGGGAGCTGGTGAGTCTTTTGGCACTTGGACAACCTGAGAGTTACCCTCTGGTAAACATACAAAAAACTATGGAAAATCACCATTTTTAATGGGAAAACTCACTATTTCTATGGCAATTTTCAATAGTTTAACATAGCTATTGAAAATCACCATGCTATCAATAGGTAAACCATCTATTTCTATGGGCCATCTATACCATAGCCATGTAACAAATAACCAGAGGGTATATCCCATGATTGCCATACTTATTGAAGTTACTTTGTAAAATGCCATCAACTATATCTGGTTCGTGGTTTGGAACATTTTTTATTGTCCATAATGTATGGGATAATCCTTCCCATTGACTAATATTTTTCAGAGGGGTTGACTATGACTATATATCCTGAAAAAACTGGGGTGATAATAAGTTTGAACCATTAAAACATACCCCGTAGATAGGTTATCATAGGGGTTATTGAATTACCTGGTTGAGTGGGGATTTGGAAGAGTAGGGTACCCTTTCTCGTTAAAATGGATTAAGCAGTTCCACTTAAGAAATGTATATTTGCAATTAGTTTTCATTTAAGTATTTACTGCAATACACACATATATATATATATACGGTGTCCATATTATTTTTACTGGATATACAAACATATTATATATATATATATTACATTAAATCATCTCCTACATCAACTTTTACTCAGTGATTTGGATGTCAATTCATCCAACTGCATCCCCAAATCGGGTGAATCGCGTAGTTTGGTAGGCCGCATCAGAAGCTTCGATGGGTCACATGGGCTTTAACAAGTCCTTAACAAATCCTTCTTGGCAGTTGACCTTTATGGGCACCCTTGGATTTTGTTGCGCACATATATAAAGGGTATAGTTCTGACACGTTCTGACTGAGGAACATCCAAGATAGTTTTAGCACAAATCCGGGTTGCGCAGGTATAGCCAATTTTCCCCCGAAAAGTCTCTGAGGTGTTGGGAGCACCCCTGCAATTACCCTCTGGTAAACATACCCAAAACTATGGAAAATCACCATTTTTAATAGGTAAATCAACTATTTCTATGACCATTTTCAATAGCTATGTTAGTTTACCAGAGGTAACCCAAATCATAAATTGCTTTGCGGGCTTTTAGTCACCTCACGTTGAGAGTAAACCAGTTGGATACGGGACAACCGTCCACTGTGGCTCATCAGAACCAGATGATGCTCAGGGCACCCCGGTTTGAAACATCCATCGACAAAGATCCTAAAACATGTTTTTCATATGTACCACAAAATGACACCAAGAAACCCCGTCATGCTGTTTTTTCCTGGTGCGAACTTCTGCGATTGTGGCGCCATACTCTAATAATTACACAGTTTCATCATTGGAGGTCATGTATGAAACCAAAGGAGCTGTACCAGCTTGATAAATGCACCTGAAGTCACAGTTGGCCTAGTCACCTAGTCATAAACCAACAGATACCTGGAACTCATTCCAAATTTATCACGACTGGTATTAGCAACTCAACCGTTTGTAATGTTTTGTATAGTGTATGTTTTGTATATGCTGGTTTTCTGGTTTGAAACATTTGGATTATTTTTCCATATATTGGGAATGTCATCATCCCAACTGACGAACTCATATTTTTCAGAGGGGTAGGTATACCACCAACCAGCTTATAAAGCTTATAAATCCCATTAAAAACACTATAAATCCCAATAAAACTACTATAAATCCCAATAAAACCACCATAAATCCGATTAAAACCACTATAAATCCCATGAAAACCACTATAGTTTTGAATATGTTTGTATAGTTCATGTTTAATAGTTGGGGTACACTCCCATCTCTCGTGGATACCATGGATTTCCCTCGGATTTGACGTAGATGTTGATTGTCAATTCCAAAATGGTGGGTTTCACATGGTTTTATGTCGGACATATCCACTAGAAATGGAGGTTTTATTTCTGTTTGTTTGTGAAAATCATGGGAATATATGGGGATACCCTCTGGTTATGTCAACATAGCTATTGAAAATGGCCATAGAAATAGTGGATTTACCCATGAAAAATAGTGCTTTTCCATAGCTATGTAAACGCTTACCAGAGGGTATTCATAGTTCCTTTCAACTAACACAGACTCTGGTTGAAAAAACTCCGATTCGGAAGCGAACTTCTTCAGAAGGGGGTCAGCCATAAAAAGCACCCATCAACAAGTCTGGATCACAGAATTAGAGGAATTATATCCCAACTAAATTAATCCCATATTATATCATGGATATAATCCCTCTAATAGGTACTAAATTAATTTACTGATATACGTGATATACCATGGAAAGATGGAAAGAGCTCTTTCCATGGTATATCAGTAAATTAATTGGGGTGTACCACCAAGTATCCCCCATTGATAGGCATCATATTCCCAACATATCCAGTAGTTGTTGACCCAATCTGGTATGTCCTTATATATTGTCATTTACAATATATATATATATCTATACTACACACATATATATATATATACCTGGGCTTTGCCCAGGCGTTGCAGCGTAGAGGGTCCCCATTCCCAATCAAATGTTGTTGCAACTCTGCATTCCATTGGGAAGATCAACAAAGGTATTAGGGAATATTAAAAATCCCACCTCCGTTTAACTTTACACTCAATTGGGAAGATCAACAAAGGTATTGGGGAATATTAAAGTCCCACCTCCGTTTAACTTTACATTCAATTGAGAAGATCAACAAAAGGTACAGTATTAGGGGAATATTAAAGCCCCACCACCGTTAAACTTTACATTCATTGAGGAGCTTCAATCAGGGTTTAATTCTCCCACCCCCGTTAAACTGTTAAACTTCTACATTCATTGAGGATCTTCAATAAGGGTTTAATTCTCCCACCCCCGTTAAACTTCTTCATTCATTGAAGATCTTTGGTAAGGTTTAAATTCTCCCACCCCCGTTAAACTTCTACATTCATTGAAGATCTTCAATAAGTTTTTTTTTTAATCTCACCCCCGTTAAACTTTACATTCATTGAAGATCTTCAATGAGGGTTTTAATCCCACCCCCGTTAAACTTTGCATTCATTGAAGATCTTCAATAAGGGTTTTAATTTTTACCCCCGTTAAACTTCTACATTCATTGAAGATCTTCAATGAGGGTTTAATTCTCCCGCCCCCGTAAAACTTCTACATTCATTGAATATCTTCAATCAGGGTTTGATGATGATCAACATGATGATGATGATGATGATGATGATGATGCGTTGCCTGTCGTGGTTGCGGTTCCGGGCAAAGCCCAGGCATTTGCCGTAAATATATATATATATATATATATATAATATATATATATATATATAATATATATATAATATATATAATATATAATATATATATATATATAGAAACATATATATATATTCATGTAGTCCATCATCAACCTATGGACTTTGCATCATTTCCAAGCCAGTCGCATGGACGATGCCAAGGTCAGAGTTTGGGTCATGCGGTAACCAGTCGGCTCCACGCCAAACCCTTCGCGCTGGAAGCCAGTCTGAGGCCAACTGGGACCGTGGTAGCTGGGACTAGGTTGCCCAAGGATATACACATATATATATATATAATATTTTATATAATATTATTTATACTATATAGATATATATATATATACTATATAGATAGATATATTTTTAAAGGTCGATCATGTGAATCATGTTTCCCAAGTATACAAATTGCAATTTTTTATATACAGGAACCTCCACAAGATAGCAAAACATCTAAATGTCCGATGATTTTAGTGACATTTGTAGGCCTCCATCGTTTTTTTTTTGGGGGGTTCTATACAAGGTGGTGTGGCCCCCCAGTTTTAAGTTGGTTTATAAAGCATAGTAAGTATAGATATATCTACCATAAACCATAGTTATTGGAGTTATTGGCACCAACTTAGCTAACTATGGGGCACCACCTTATACCTCATTTCCGTACACCCCGATGGTCCAGCTCAAACTGTCAGGTTGACCCATGCCTGGTATGATCAGCCACCTAATTCAGCGGAGGTCTCACCCTCAGTGGAAGGGGGGTGTTGGAACCATTGGGAACCAGAAAAAAAACACTGAACAATTGTCAATTTAGCACTATCAAAAAAAAACATCTTTGACTGTTCTATCGTTTTGGTGATGGGTATAACCAGTATAACCGTATATACCATGTTGGAACAATAAGACGGTAGCTGCGCCAACAAGTGGCTCACCAGTAGCATAACGGATTCAATCAACCAAACAATGGGAATGAATCTGGGGGTACAATCAGTGGAGGTGTACACAAGGTTGATTGGATGAGTTTGTTTTCAAGGTTCATGTAGGGTCGGCCTTGGTAAAAATGGCAGGTGAATTGTAAGTAGAACTTCGAAAAAGTGTTCCCTTAAACCAATCCATCGAAACATCACTTGTCCAATTTTTGCCCGCTAAAATCCATTGAAATCCGAATTGTCACACTATAATTGACCCCCCCTCATGGGAGACATGGATTGTCAGAATCCATGAACAGGGAATCCCTACCCTCTGGTAATTTAACATAACTATGGAAAATCACCATTAAAATAATGGGAAAATCCACTATTTCAATGGCCATCTTCAATAGCTATGTTGACATAACCAGAGGGTATCAACCTTGGCTTAGCAATCGATCCTCAGTGGAAACCAGCTGACGGTGGTTCATCCCGGCAGGATTCGATGGATTGCATGGACGATACAGGCCACCGGTTTGGAACCTTTTTTTTTCCAATGGTTAGTAATGCTTTGTATAGTCACAGTTGGCCTAGTCACCTAGTCATAAACCAACAGATACCTGGAACTCATTCCAAATTTATCACGACTGGTATTAGCAACTCAACGGTTTGTAATGTTTTGTATAGTGTATGTTTTGTATATGCTGGTTGGTGGCTTGGAACATGACTGGATTTTGTCTCCATATATTGGGAATCATCATCATCCCAACTGACGAACTCCATCATTTTTCAGAGGGGTAGGTCAACCGCCAACCAGAGATGAACCGTGAAATATACTGGTAAATGACTCTTCTATCTTGTCAGAGTTGCTTGAACTTGCCTTTAGAACAGGATATTTTGACATGAATGGTTGAATGTAGCATTGATTTGCGGATAGAAGTTGTGGGTTTTCATGTGGGTTCATCAACCCGGAGGATTTCTGGTCTCTAGTCGCCTGGAAGGACAAGTCGACTGATTGGGATTGGGATACCAAAATGGAGATACCCTCTGGTGAACTAACATAGCAATGGAAAATTGCTATTTATAGTGGATTTTCCCATTAAGAATGGTGATTTTCCATTGCTATGTTAGTTCACCAGAGGGTAAACTCAACCAAATTGGGGATTCCCACTTATAAGCATCATCTGGGCTTAAAGTTACAGCCGATGTCATTATAGAATTTATAGATGACGGTTTATGGGGAAAACAAATCCCCAAATGGACCGAACAGCTTTCATCCTGGGGATCGAATCAATAAACGCCTGGGAGACTACTAGTTACTAGTAGACAGTAGAATGATAAAGATAGCTTGAGATACACCCTGGCCATGCAACAATCCCCCCCCTCTCCTACATTTGTTGAAGATGATCATTCATCACTTTGGTTGATCCACCATGTGTCCTAATCGTGTATGTATTTTTGCGCCATGAAGCAGACCGAAAGATTGAGCCACCTGGAAAACTCAGCCATCCGGTGAATGATGCACTCCTCTACTGCGCTGGCTTTCAAAATGGAATGTATACATGAGGCTTTCAAAATGGGGGATCAAACCAATGGGTTTCAATACTAAAATTCGATGATTTTTGGATGATTTGGGGTACCCCATGACTGGAAAAACACCCAGCCAGGCAGCATGGCATAATCAGCTAAAAAGTTGAGCAGCTCGTCTCAAGGGGCCGATCTGAGTAGCCAGACCTAGCCAGGTTTTTCGCAAGCTTCAAATCAGATCAGACAGTCAAATCATCAGAAAATGGTGGTAAAGTTATGTAAAGTTTTCATGAATAAAACTGGGAAACAAGGCTAACCATCCACTCAATAACATCTTAGAAAACTACCGAACTAGTAAAGTGTAAACTCCTTCCATTTTTCTTCTGTATTTACTACTTGATGGCGAACTACCCATGAATCCTAAGTAGGTCATATATAAGTTATATATTCCTGGTTACAAATGGGCTAAGCAGGGGCAACGTTCACTTATAACTGGGGTGAGCTAACCCACTAACTGGGATGAACCACCAAGTATACTCCTTAAAATCTCTCGGTGGTTGCTGATGTTGCACAGGTCCTTATCGTCTTGGCAGGCTGGCGGCTTTCATGGTCCAAATGGTCAATGGGTGTGGTGAATGGTGATAATCTATGTATATCTATGTATGTCTATGTATGGCTTATTAGGGTAATTATCACCTAAATCACCTAAATCTAATATCCTACAATAACCAAACTACACAATAAACTGATAACCTTGCTGTTTTGTAATACAATGTTGTTTACATGTATATAAATGTAAGTTTTGGGCAATCTATGATAGTCTATTCTAGTTGGTGGTTTGGAACATGTTTTATTTTTCCATATATTGGGAATGTCATCATCCAACTGACTCATATTTTTCAGAGGTGTAGGTCAACCACCAACCAGATTACAAATCCCATTAAAACCACTATAAATCCCAATAAAACCACAATAAATCCCAATAAAACCCCTATAAATCCCAATAAAACCACCATAAATCCCATTAAATCCCAATAAAACCACCATAAATCCCTTAAAACGAGTGGCTTAATTTTCCCTCAGCTGGGATGTGTTTTACCCCACGCAGCATTTTTTCCACTCGGTTTTTGACCAGTTGGTCACACGATTTGTCACCACGCGCACGTGACAGAAGATCACCAAGAACCACAGGGATTTATAGGGATTTATAGGGGATATAATGGGGATTACCCTCCAGTAAACTAAGAGTTTGTTGATTTACCGAAATGGTGATTTTCCATAGTTTGTTGTTCGTTTACCAGAGGGTAATGCTTGAAATCTTAGATTACCAACTTCCAACTTCGGATAAATTTCCCATTCGGTGCACGTTATGTATACTGTTTGTAATGCAGCCATGTGCTTGGTTTGCAACCAAAGTGGTCTTGCCATCACATGCCATCACCCATCTGCAACATGTAGCTGCAAGTACATGTGTTGCCACGGGAGTGTTTCCTCTGATGGAGGGTTGCTCTCATCAGGGTCTCTAGATTTTTTGTTATCTTACCTGGCAATGGAAATCTCCCATGTGTTCAAAAGAAATACACAGACATAGATGTAGATGCATCGATTGTTTCCCACTGAGAACAGTCATTACCATGATAATTGATACAAGATATTGGGTAGGCATTTTTGATTACTTGTGGTTGCGTCAAAAGCATATTTCCACTATCCAACGTCCATCTGACGTTTGCCATTTACCACCTGGGTATTGTTCTGCTCAAGATGTTCGTGTCCGGTCGTGCCAGACGACGAAGGAATATGAAGGAATGCAATACAATCATCATTGATTTATATATGGAATCCACTAAGTCAGCAGACGTAGCTTTTCCTATGTGTGTTTATGTTCTCGCTTGAACTGACGATGTCGCCCAAAATCGGGACGTTACCAACAATAACTGCAGTTTGCAACTGGTGATCTTGAGTTGTCCCCGATCCGTGGGGTCGTCCTCCATAAATGGCTTACCAGTAGGGTTATTGCCTAGTTTCTAAGTTACTATAGGTCTGCTATATTATATCCCATTATATTATGACCATATATTATCATATATTACCCATCAACACTTCATTGCAGCGCCACATTATGCCGATTCAACCAGTGAGTAAGTCATCCAGTGTGCACAATTAGGATTCGTGACAAGATCCTTGAAGTATTAATGCCATTCATTGGGCCACGTGTATCGTCAAAACACATACCCTGTCCCATTTCATTGTACTGGTTGGACAGGAAATGTTCCTATTACTGTATGGGTTTTGATAATTCCCATGAAACCCGGTACGGTAAATACTGTATATACTGTATATACTATATATACAGTATATATATAATTATATATATATATACATATGCATATATTATAAGGCAAACACCCTATGAAAAAACAAGCAAGAATATCATAATGGTTATTTCTACAAGGTGAGGGCCCCCAGTGATGTTTGTTGGTGTAGTTTCACCCCATGAACTAGTGCGTTACATTCCCCTACTTGGTGGCTCATCCCAGTTAGTAAGTGGGTTATAATCCCAAGTATAAGTGAACTAACCCTACTTAGCCCATTTGTGACCAGGGATATAACCTACTTAGTTTATGGATCTTCAGCGGAGTTGCTTCACCAAGTGAAACGTGCGTTAACTTTGCTATCCTGAACAGGGGCCTCACCTTGTAAAATGATCAACCCATCATCTATCAATGATATTCCCATATATTTGCTGGTTAAAGACCTATAAACATCATTAAACATCTATTAACTATAATTGGTTAAATCTCCGCAAACTATAATTGATGGTTAAATCTCGGCTAAACAACCAATAACAAACTATGCTGCTACCCTCAGTTCAACCCTCCATGGCTAGTTCGATGAAATTACCAACTAGAAACCCCCATTCGACTTGTCGACCGTTCGATGATTAAAAAAAACAAAAAGGTGAATTCGGAAAAAATGGAACCAGGTGATCCTATGAGATTTTATCCAGATTTTATCCTTATAATATGTGTATATATTATTATTATTATTATTACTATTATTATTATTATATATATACACATGATTATCTATGGATTTTTCCCATGATTTTTGCCCAGCCGAGCCAACAGGTGGCGTCGGAGGGTCTTTGTGACCGGTGAGTTCTGCATCCAGAGCTGGAAGGATTCCGCCTTCGTCCCGCAGAAGGCCCGAGGTGTTTTTAGTGAATAGATCCCATATGCTCCATGGTTTTGGAATATTTAGCTACAAAACTGGGTTATTTTGGTGGTAAATGTTGGTAAATATTCAATATTATATATTATATATATATACCAGTAGTACCACACAAGGCGGTGGTGGAAGTTTCAAAAATAGGAAACCTATAGGAGAGATTGGTTGTTGTGAATTAGGGATGGCAGAGCGAATCCACTGATGGACCGAAAGGTGCTTGAGGTCTCCTCTCTTTCTCTCTCTTTCTCTGACTATCTACATACCTACCTATAGTGTAGTGTAGTGTAGTGTACTGTAGTGTAGTGGAGTGTAGTTGTGCAGTTGTAGTTGTAGTGGAGTGTAGTGGATTGTAATGTAGTGTAGTGTAGTGGAATGTAGTGTAGTTTAGTGTAATTTAGTGTGGTGGAGTGTAGTGGAGTGTAGTAGTTGTGTAGTTGTAGTTGTAGTGTAGTGGAGTGTAGTGTAATGTAGTGTAGTTTAGTGTAATTTAGTGTGGTGGAGTGTAGTGTAGTGGAGTGTAGTGTAGTGTAATGTAGTGTAGTGGAGTGTAGTTGTGCAGTTGTAGTTGTAGTGTAGTGGAGTGTAGTGTAATGTAGTGTAGTGTAGTCAAGTGTAGTGGAAGGTAGTGTAGTGTAGTGTAGTGGAGTGTAGTGTAGTGTAGTGTAGTGTAATTTAGTGTAGTGGAGCGTAGTGGAGTGTAGTTGCGTTGTTGTAGTTGTAGTGTTGTGGAGTGTAGTGTAATGTAGTGTAGTGGAGTGTAGTGTAGTGTAATGTAGTCTATTGTAGTGAAGCGAAGCGAAGAGACATCTGAACCTCCAAAAGTGGTCCGAACCCCTGGTGTTTTTAACATTTTGACTTCGAAATGTGCTTCGCGCCACAACGGCGTGCACTTTTTCAACATCTGAACCTCCAAAAGTGGTCCGAA
>Ga0126342_10016805_pt1 | contig 12710 bp, 10 predicted proteins | sample Cyp1metagenome_FD_92528 | JGI IMG/M metagenome (GOLD analysis project Ga0126342, IMG submission 92528) | Coral microbial communities from Lord Howe Island, Old Settlement Bay, Australia - Cyphastrea 1 metagenome | ecosystem: Host-associated > Invertebrates > Cnidaria > Coral ...
AAATGACCCAAATGACCCAAATGACCCAAATGACCCAAATGACCCAAATGACCCAAATGACCCAAATGACCCAAATGACCCAAATGACCCAAATGACCCAAATGACCCAAATGACCCAAATGATGCTGGCTTCACCATCCCCATAGTCTATGGTGAACGATATGGTGAAATCCCAATTTGCCACGAACGGAGAGCCCAATTTCTCGCCGGCAGCACCGCACAGCTTGGAGGCCAAGCTGGTACGAGCAGCTGGTACTGACCTTAGCATGTTGGATCAATGGATTTCGTTGGGAGTTGACCATCAAAATGGGAGTTAACCATAAGTTAATTAAGTTCACCATAGTTCACCATACTTTTGTTGGATGAAGTTGGGCAAATCAGGAAGCCATGGCATGCCATGGCCTTTTTTTGAAGTGTTGGGCTGGGTTTCCTGCAGTCCCATGATCCAAGATCCCAACGTGGATTGAAAAATGGGAGATACCCAAAATTGCCATTCAATCTATGATGACTAGTGGATTGGAGGAATAACATCTATAATTTTTCAGAGAAGTCCATGGAGCTAAGCTGCGGAAGGTCGATTGCAGAAGGCCAAGGTGATCTAATCTGGGAAGGAGGAGAGGTTGCCAAAAGACAAGGGGGGACTTGCAAATGGATGGTCGTTTTTAGACATGTTTAGTAGATTCAAAGATGTTTTGTAATCGTAGACAACCATAAGAAAGCTTGCGGTTACACACATCGACAATCCAATGCGGTGGCCGAACTTCTTCGTGTGTCCATGCTACACTTCTACATTCAGACATCAGGAGTTTGAAACAAGCTGCACTCATCAAGACACATCAAACTGTCGATGTGGGTGTCCAGAAAATCTATGCTTTTTGCCAGGACAATTCGTGAGTGGAAATGAGATGGGCACTGTTCTACCATCCGCCACAGCACGGTCTTTTTTGGATGCTTGCAAGCGCTGAAAACCATGGTATCTTGTTGGAGGTGTTATTTTCTGCAGAGGTAGTCCTGAATCACAAAAGCCATGACAATCCATGCATAGAGGCATAAGTTGTTTGTATTGAGTACCACATTTGTGTACTGCAGAACCTCGGCATATCGTGTTCTTCAAGGTGATGCTGTTGTTTTTCCTGGCCATGGTGAATTGATGAATTGAACCTTGCGGCGGTGTGTACAAAACACATCCCCTTCGGAGGGGAATCCGCTTGGGGAGGCAGAGAAAAGGCGTCAACATATATGTTTACAATTTTATAGAACTGGAAAATAACGGAAAACATACAGGAAAACTCAGGAAACCCTTCATAAAGCCCATTAAAATATATGTGTTTGAATCTTGGGTTTGAAAAACCATGGTTGCCTGTAGATTTCTCAATCGAGTGACGCCGCCTTTTTTTTTGGCCAGGCTAGGTGACTTCGACTGAAGACCGACGATTCAACTGTTTGATGCAGACATTGTTTGGTTTGTTGTTTTTGTTTGGCAAAATAGTGCATAAACTATGTACTGTTTTGGCGCAAACCATGTGTTGATTTGGGATCGAACACACATTTTGCAATTATCATACAGTTCGTTTTGCTGCAGATACCGGCAAATAAGACTTCAAATACCGGTCAACATATTGTTTTGGGATCAGAAGAAACGTTTTTCACAGTTTTGACAGGTACAAGAGCAGCAAAGGAGGAGACAACAGCGGCTCTGTGTGCTGAGCAGGCTTTTTCAGTTCGGGCTTCACTTAAGGGCTTCACTTCAGCTTGATTTGCATCAAGCTGCCATCATTCGTGTGGTAATCATATTGCACATCTAAAAATGGCCCCCTTGGCCCAGTGGTTTTGCCGTCGATGATCCGATGATCAGAAGCCAATTTCGAGACATGGGATGCCATGGGAATGTCGGATGGTGGTGACTCAAAATCCATTGACACTAACGGTCACTAAGGATATTTTGGTACTGAACATGGTGAGAAAGTTGTGGGTCCATTAGTCTAAGTCCTACGCTTTGGAAGTCGATTGTATGTCACTGCAAGTGACCTTACCACTGTGATATTGTGATATGGGATCCTGTGAGGAGTGATACATCAGCACTTTTGGCTATCCAAGTTTTGTGCATCCCATTCATTCAGTTATCCCAACCATGATTCTGGTAGTTGTCGGTCATCCTCCAATTATTTTTGCTACTTTTGCAGCGAACTTGTTGTCCCCTATTTGTTACTCTGTGATTGTATTCTCCAAGTATGTTGGCTATCCCGGATAAGTTATCCCCAGCTATTCCCATGTGATATGTGTGACTGGAGTATCCCCATTGTTGTTAATATACTGCAGAATTCAATGCCCATTGATACAATGACCCAATCTTTGGAAGTCATATCCCAGATACTGCCAGGAATGTTAGCTAGAACATGTTTGTTGGTTTGAACATATTATACATATATTATCATATATCAGTTGCATTATGTTATGTAAAATACACACCCAATTTTGATATCGACTCATACCCATTTTTCATGATTCGACTTATAACATCTTATAACCATCTTTCATGCTTACAGAACTATTGATCAACATCTTGATCACCAATGGTGTATATGCACCCAATTTAGATACAGCATCAACTTATAATCAACAAGGATTTAGATATAAACTTATATAATCAACTTTTTTCACCCAAGTTATAATCACTTTAAAAAGATTTTCCCGTGCCCCACGTCCCGTTCGTGGTCGCCCCACGAAGGTCTTCAGTGTGGCCTTGGCAAATGCAGCAGCTCACCGTGGGCCCGGGGCCCAATGGCGCAGGTAAAACATGGCTGACTTACTATGGTCAATATGGTTCGTATATATATATATATACATCGTACATATATATATATATGTATATATTATACACATATTATACATATATATATATTCATTATATATTGTGTATATATATATATACATGTAATTAACTAGAGTAGATATCATTTGTACCAACTATAGCCATAGTTATCTAGATATATCAATGGTTGATATATATGATATATCTATATATTTAACTAGAGATATTATCTACCATACCAGATTAACTATGGTTTTACGGTAGCGTTATTTGGTATCTATAGTTAGTGGGTGTAGAAACCAACATTCACATAACTGGGCCTTACCTTGTAGCAACCCAGTGGATGATGGGAATACTATGTGGAGATATGGCGTTTGATCAGCAGTAATTGGGGTTAGTAACCAGCCTAATTGATTGCGGATGATAGCCATGATTAACATTGATTAACGGGATACCTATTAGATCATGATGAAACATATGATGCGTAAGATGATGAAATGGAAGATGAACAAACTGATGGACGCCATTATGGAAACATATGCTGAACACGCGGATGAAAAAGTCATGTGATCAAAACAGATTACAGAAAAAGTGGTGCACCGTTTAAATCAAACATGTTTAAAAACATGATGAAACTTATGACGCACAAAAATCCTATTGAAACATATGATGATAAATATGATGGAACACGACATGAAACATGAAACTTGATTTAAAAACTGCTGAAACACATGATGAAAACAATGGAAGACAACATGAAGAACATATATTATGACAAGTATGAAGACACTGCTGCTGCTGCTGCTGATGATGATGATGATGATGATGGTTATGGTGGTTTGTGGTGGTTGTGGTGGTGGTGGTGGTGGTGGTGAAAAGTAGGACAGTGATGGTGATGATATTGGTTCTATGATGATGGTCATTAAAGATTCTATAGATAGATAGTATATCGGAAGGATCATGGACAATTGGCACGACCATGACAGAACACCGAGTGTTTGAAACACTGATATTAAAGGCATCATGTCGATGATATCTCATTGGAGATGAAACCTCCATCAACAAGTCTAAAGGCGCATCAGGAGTGTGCTATGCATGTTGATCATATTGCGGATACTGTATATGTCATCTCTGGGGACGTCCTGTGGTCCTTGTGTTGAGAGTTGATCTTTGCCCGCAGACGATGTATCCTGGAGCCAGCAAGGTGCGGACGGGGAGACAACCAGACAACCTGTTGAACCGTTCAGCCTTCTCTAACCGGTCAATTTGGTCCATGTAGCGTGTCGGTTTTGGGTTGTATAATGTTATATACCATTGTCATCCATTGTCCAACTTTGGGGATACTTTACGGTCTCTATTTCTGACTCTCATCCTTCCGGGTGCTGTGGGCTGTCTTCAATTAGTGTTGGCGTTGTGAACTGCTCCCCGACAGGTCTCTGCCAACGCCGCAGCAGAAACCCCGAAGATCTTGCAACAAACAGCGCAAACAGCAGATCTTCGAAACCTTCGAGTTTCCAGAGGAGGCTGTTCCACCTGCGCATCCCATGTCCGCCATGTCCACCATGGCCGCCATGGCCAAGGATTCGAAGGATTCCAAGGATGGCGGCGAAAGCCGGGACCGCCGGGACAAGGCAGCGACGTCCCGGGGCGCCGCTGATCGCAGTGAGAGTCCCAGCCCCTGGCGATGTCGACCGCCCGGCTACAGCCTGAAGCGCCGCGCAGTGGCCAGCGCCGTGGCCACGGCTTTGGATGCGGTGGACATGGCTGAGCGCACCCGCGCCAAGAGAATCACTCTGGTGGCCTAAAATGTCATGTTTCGGACAGACTCTCTGGACCATGATGCCATGCACCATTGAAGAAGATGATGTGAAATGATGCAAGATGATGTGGAGGGAAGAGCCAAAAACTGTTGATGTTGAATGATTCTGAATGGTTTTGATGGCTGAGAGACTGCGGATTTGCAACTCTTGATGTGTTAGCCAGCCGTGGGTTCCTTTCAGGATGTGCTCGTGGCAGCTTTGCAATAGCTTGAGTTTCCCTGGGGATAGGTTGTTCAGGAGCCGAAATGGATCGTTTCGGCCTTCTTGATGCAGCCGTTTGGGTAGCTAGTTCCATTGGCCAATCGCAGATTGGCTTCCCTGTCTGTGTCGCAGACGCTGCACTTATCAGCTATAGTGTTGTACTGTAGGGATATGTCACAGAATGACAGTATAACGTTCTTTGAGGTCGCTAAGCTTGTGACAGATCCCGATGAATTCGACGATTCCTTCAACGGAAGCGAAGAAGATCGAAGAAGCCATTCACATCCCCGTGGCTTGCAGGCTCAGAATATGTCAACCCCACCAAACTTATGACACCAAGCTATTTGTTTGATGAAGACAAAAAACAGTCATACGTTGTGTCACACATGCGACCCGAGGGATGTGCTGAATGACTGGTTGGTTGTGCTGGGTGTGAACCTAGTACCATAGTAGGCACGGGCCAAAAAAGAACTGGGCGGTAACTGATGCTGCAACCGTTTTTCTTCACCCCCAGATACGACATGATAGAATGTGAAACAAATCACATGAAATGAATGTGAAACAAATCACGTGATCGACATATATTTATGTGTTTTCATGATTGTTCATGATTTTTCCTCCTTTTTGATGCAAATATTGCAACGTACTGTTTTGACATGAGCTGAGTTGTAGTGAGACCTCAGTGGCTACTGCTTTCCAGCGCGACCTCGTGGCCCGACACTTTCAGCAGGATCGCCCATGAAAGCACGGCTATTGTGACCATTTGAACCATTTGATTTTGCACGATGTTTTGGGTCAGGTCTCAACAGGTCTCAACAGGTCTCATTAGCTGATCCTGATGATCCTGAGGTGCATGATTAATCATGATTGCATGCCTCACTTGGCCATGATGAAGCACTACTTGTTTCTATACAGGTAGGGACAGGCAACCTACTCATTTCATTTGTGCGGTGTGTCCCCACAGATGAGACTTTCCGTCAGCGCCCGAGGCACTTGGATACAGACTTTTCTTTTCTTGAATGTTTGTGACAATTTAATACAATCATATACAATCTGTATATCTGCATTTTTATGATTCCAATATATGTTCATGGATGTTGATTCAGAAAAGATATTGACATATTGTAGGGCCACGTCGGTACACTTGGATCATCAACTTTGGTCAAATGTTGAGCCAACTTGTCTACTGCGACAGGTTGCTTCCGACTGCTGGCTTTGGCTACGGTTGCCCTTGTCATACAGGCTGCGGCGCGGCTGCGGGTGCTCAACCGAAGATCAACCCTATGCTGAACGGATGGTGGGTGGATGAATCATCTTTGAGATTTTGCATTGAGGACCCAGTTCCAGGATTTTGGATCGAGAGAAGTCAATGTATGTAATATATTATAATATAGTTCATCAGAAAAACCTACTTAATATTGAGGCCAACTTGGAGCAATGTGGCCCTCCCCCCATGTCGCCCACGCCCTGTCAGACCTGTCTCGTTCCTGAGTTGCGGAGTCCTGAGGCGCTGATCCTAAGAGTAGATCGCTGTTGTTCCCAACCTACATGGCGCAAGGCAGCCGAGCGGCAACGCTATGGCGAGCTGTTGCGGGCTGTGAAGACTCGAAGTTGGTTGGGCCGGCCCAGTGGTCTGGAGCTTCGTACCGTTGAATGAGAAGATGGGCAGATCATGGCGGATCTGTATGGATTTTCACTCATGTTCATCGATTTTAAATAGATTTAGAATGAAATTGTGGAAAGGATCTGCATCGTTGTGGCGGGGAATGAGCGCCGATGTTGACCATTTTGCTGCCTTGCGAGTGCAACGACAATGGGAAGATGAACCTTGAAGCACCCAAGGCCATCGCCCATGGAGGAGCTTGCCAACCAAGTGGATGAGGCAAACTTGGCAAACAGCTCGTAATTGAACAGTTTGGGTTGTTGTCCATTAAAAATTGGTTGCCAAAATCCAGTGGTTATCTATGTGGTTATCAACGTATGGTTTATCTATGTTTATCTCATCAATTTCCCCCATGCAAATGGTAAATTTGGAGCACCACCCATTTTGAGAGAATCGGTCCCTGCTCAATCCAGCAGGCAGCAGATGGACCACAGACGCGAAGCCTTGTGGCTGAGGGCCAGCGCCGTGTGCGCTTAAGAGTGGCATATGCACAGCAGCCCAGATCTTCGGTTCGGAAAGATGTCCCTGATAGCACCTATAAGAAAGTTTTTAAGATGGAGAATCTTGATGAATCTTGGATCTGAAAACCCAAAGCTACGCCTTGAAGTCAAGAAAGAAGAATTGAAGCTGTTTAGCATGAATATGCATGAATTAAGGTTTTATGCAGCAGTTACCTCACCTACCTTGCAATGCTTGCAGTTTGAACAGCAGCAATCGAGTGATCACAGCGGTCGCCAAACTCAGGATGGAGGCCAGTACTATGGCTGGGCCAGGGTGTCTAGGCGAAAGCAGCGAAAGTTGCAGTTGCGATCTGGATTATTTATGATTATTAAAAAAATTGAAACTGAGCAAAGACTATATCATAGACTACCTACCTGTATCATCCTGTATCTACCTGTCATATGTATAAGCCATTTGGACTCGTGTCATGTCTACTTGCAGCTGCTTGTAGACAGAGTTCGAGGGAGTTCGAGGGTTCACTCTCCCTTGTGTAAAGCCACACCGCACTTAAAGTGGACATTGACATATATTGACATTAACATCAAACAAGCTGCGGCTCATCCAAAATGACTATTGTGATCTGTGCATGGCTGAGGTGAAGGGTGGATCACCTTTGACTGTCGCAGGCATGCTGGACCGCGCGGAACCCAGCCCTCACGGCACTGCTCCGCCCCCTGGGGCCCTGGAGCCCCATCGACCCAGGTGCTTTGTCGTTGCAGCTGCGCCAGAAGATCTTTGTTTGTGGTGCCAGTCGGTGCAGAGCCTCAGAATCCTAAGAGAGATGCCGGAGCTGTCCAGCTTTGGAGCTTGGAATGCGCCAGACCCAGATCTGAATGATCATCCGGGTTTTTACCGAGTTTTCATGTATTTTCTTTATTGTTATTATAATGTTTCTATTCACTGAGTCCAGGGTGCGGAGATTCTTGCAGCAAGTGTCCTTCTTGAAATGTGTGAGAGTTCACATCAGCACTTTGAGGACTGATGCTGGAGTGCACGCGCAGGGCCAGGCAAGTGTTCTGTTGGTCTCAGGATGTCAATGCTTTCGGTGGGCATGTTGTGGCAACTCGCATATTTAGATGTATTGAGATTCATGAGTTTTCCTTGATATCAGATCCTGATTGGTGATTTCAGACATGTTTGACTGTCCATCCCTAATTGATTATCTTTGATCCCCAATTACGGACTTTACACTTTACATTTACATATCTCTACATAATTTACATATCTTTACATATCTTTACATATCTTTAACATATCTTTACATATCTTTAACATATCTTTACATATCTTTAACATATCTTTCCATGCTGTAAGGGTGCTAAAGATTCCTAAAACCTATCAAACATATTCAGAGGGCCGGTATGGTCTAGTGGATAAGACGCATCCCTCAAACACTAGGCGGACAGGCGAGCCACTACCCCATCCCTGCAGAGCTGGGGGATGGACGCAATCCCAACGAGACTGGGACCAGGCAGCCCATTTCGACATCCCGGAAGAGCTGGCAGCAGCGCGGCCCGCGAAGTGGCAGGACTCATTTCACATTTTGGGATCAAAAACTCAGAGGATTCTAAGGTTGATGCGTTTTATGTTTTTTGGGCCTAAAACAATGCAATTAAATACTATGGCTTTTACTTTCTGTTTTAACCCCAGAATTATATAGGTTCAGAACATTTCAAGACGAGGTGGGTCTGCGTGGAAAAGCAAGGTCAGGTGATCAAAGCAAGGTCGGGCAATGGAAACGATGTAGGATCCGCCACGCCTTTTGCAGTACCCTCTGGTAAACTAACATAACTATGGAAAATCACCATTTTTAATGGGAAAATCCACTATTTCTATGGTCATTTTCAATAGCTTTTTGTATGTTTACCAGAGGGTAACCTCATTTTTCAGCTCCTCCAGCTCCGATCAGTAGTTAGCAAATTGGCACGTGAGGAACAGTGGCAACGGAAGCTGAACCAGCAGTTACCCGGAGATATACGTGTCAGGTGTCTCAGCTGAAGGGATGTCTTGATGAGAGCAGTGTTGAAAAGCCCGGTCTGATGGTGGTTTATAGATGTTTATAGGGGACTACAGGGGGATTCTAGTCCCGTTTGATAGAGGACATTCATGGAAATTATTGGAAATTTATCATATATATATATATATAATATGTGTATATGTATATTATATCAAAACTTTATATCTTTAGTGGCACTATGCATGGTTTCCATCAGCCGCTTTCCAGGAACGTCGAGGATGCGCCGCACGAGTTTCACGCCCGATTTTCAGCGAGTGGGAAAACTTATGCCTGGACCTCAGGGCGGCTGGGACTGTCCAGAAATTAGCTTGTTATATGTACTATATTGTACTAAAATATACTATAATTATTAGATACGTGCCATGTATATACAATTATATACATATATGCTACATAGTACTGCAATGTATACGTTTCTTTTGATAGCAACCTAAAACATGTTCGTTTCAATGCGCATTTTAGTTGATAAACCATAAATTGTGCAGACCCGGAGATTATGATACCTGAGGTGTATAGATTGCACTACAGCAAAGATCCAGAAGATCCTCTTGCCAGGCGCATTCGAATGGCTTTAGATTTTAGGGATGATTGGTGAGGGTTTTTGAGTCCTGGAAGGCAGTTTTATATAGTTTTATCAGGTTTTCTAAATGTCCCTTCTTTGGGCCGTGGGGTTTCTGCGCAGGTTCTTCTGTTTCGCCATGCCTCATGGCTGGGTGACCCACCCGAAGGGGATGCTTCGTGTGTATTCTACATGAATATCACTGAATACCTTGCACCAGGTACGTGTCTTCGATCTAGATTTGCTGCGTTCAGCAGCTCAGCATTTCGTTGGCTTGCATGATTTTGCGCTTCTTGGCCGAGTTTAAGAAGGGGCATGGGGAGGCTGTCTCAAGATTCTAAAGATTTCGAAAGGGCATCATGCTAAATCAGAGTATGTACAAATGTATTACTTGACAGGTAGAGGCTAGAGACATCTAGAATCTTCACTGTCTCGGGTATCATTTTTGTTCGTCATTGTGAGCTTGGGTTATCTTCGAAAGCTTCAAGGCATTTCACCCAGCTGGCAAAGTTAGAGGGCAACAGGACTCCCATGGGGATCCAATACGTGAGGGGATTTCAGAACTTGGACTTCTGAACTATCCCATATGCTGTCATTATGCTCCAAGATTTTCCATGTATTGCACCTAAATTTGAAACCATTTTGATGACCTTTGATCATTTTAGAGGTACCAATGTTGGTATGGCAGCCGGCAACACCAGGAGTAGCCTGAGAAGAATTGAGGATGTTCGAGTCGTGCTGCCTGGCATGCCTTTGCAGCAAGACGGGGTTGTAGGGAACCATTGAGACCGCTAATTGTCGAGATTCTTGGATGATTAGACCTATTAGACCTATATAGTTAGACCATGTTACACCAATTTAGGCCCATTCATTCGATTGAGTTTAATCTTCTATTGATTCATACATAATAGTTCATGATCAGGTTGATAGTTTTGCAACAATGAGATCTATTTCAATTTGCCTCAATATTACCGGAAGGGCCCTCAATCATCAGTTGATTTATCGTCACATCAAGGATATATCCACCATAAACCAACTGACCTATCAACTGCATCTATACTTGGACTGGGGTGATATCTATCTAGCCATAGAGGTACATATATAGTTGATACGCCCTCCCCAAATTAACATAGACCCTGCCTTAAATGGGGTTTGGAAAATTAGTGTCTACTACAAGTTGGCAGTTGGCTATTTCCAGGCTCGAAGTGTTAGTTATAACTAGAGGGTAGTATGGATCTATAATGACCTATACACCTTCAACTATCTAAGTTTCTAACATTTTTTTAGCCCACAACTCTTGGCCAACATCTAAGTTACCAACTCGTCAGGTGGATGAGATCCCGGGTCAAAGATGCCGTGTCGAGGTGCAATTTTTCTTGCGGGTCTGAAATCAATTTATATGGCCCATGTAAACATATAAGATCATATAAGGTATATATAAGCTGTATATAATCTATACATAAGTGAGGAGATATTGGAGATATATAGATATTGATATTTCACTAGGGGATATGATGGTTATTGACCACGCACTAATTGGGATTTCTTATCCAGTCGTACTGGGACTTCAGAATGGGATGAACAACTGCAGGTGTGCCTCATCAAGGTATGTTGATCAGTACAAGGTGATATTCCCATATGGCTATGGATCAATACCTATTAATACCATTTTTAGTGGGATGAACATCCATTTACCAGCTATTTTGATGTTCACCAGGGTACAAGGTTTTGACCCATCCCCATATATTCCCTAATTGATTCTGATGAAAAGGCCAATGTTTTGCAGCGCACGCCATTGACAATGAACACCTGGGCACAGGTAAGTTGTCACGAGATCTAGCCGAACCACCAATCTTTTAGCCAGTTTCATCCAGGTCCCTGTCCATCAACCAGGTCTAGCACAAACACTAGCCAAGGAAAAAAGACTACTACAAAAGACAATTGATCAAATATAATTGCACGGGCATGGGTGGAATTACAGCGCAAAGTACTCGTACATTCAAGTGCACGTTCTTTACCCATGCTAATTTCGGACATGTGCCCTTCAGTTGTGTTTCTGGCTAATTAGCTCTTGCCACAGCAGTTTTTGAACTGAAGACGCACCCTTTGAAGCAAGCCAGAATTGTCTCTGAAGATCATCGATTTTCACATTGTTGACTTGCTTCAGATAGGTCTTGCAAAATGTTTCTTTTCATTTGATAGTACAGGTCTAATTTCTTGGCATAGTGAAGTTGAATGCTCCACTTCAACTTCCATTTGGCTCAGTTTTACCGTCCCACCTGCACTCCTTGCCTAGCGTGCTGCAGATCGATTTAGACGGTGCCCTCTTTCGCATGGTGCGGAACATGCTGGGTTGCATGGTCACTCGGACTCATCAAGGGAGAGCAGAGGTGAGAGAGCCCCTTTTTGTCAAATTTTCATAGGAATATTTACAGTATTACTAACTGACCAACCAGTATAATGAGATGGGATAGGGGTATTTTTCATGGCTCATTTGTAAATTTCCGTGAAATGGCTTTGCATACATAGTGGATGAAAGATGAGCTGGTGGCAGAACAGCTCGATTTTACAGTTCTGCAGAGGAAGCAAGACAAGCTTCTGACGGGCGGCATTAAAGAAAAGAAAGGAAAGACCAGCCAGTAGCAGCAGTTGGGAATGGCAAGGAAAATGCATGAAAATACAAAGTCTGTGTTTGATGCCTTATGAAGTATTTCATATATGGGAGCCGTCCGTAAAAGCAGGTCACAAATTTATGAATTGATGTGTTTACTTTGCTTTGCGCGATTGCTAAAACCTGCATCGCGATAGGCTGAGCGATTGGTTGGCGATTGGTTATACGGCTACCACCCCATTGCTACTACTACTACTACCAGTACTACTACTACTACTACTACTAGTACTGCTAGTACTGCTAGTACTACTACTACTACGACGACTACTACGACTACTACGACTACTACTACTACTACTACTACTTCTACTACTACTACTACTACTACTACTAGTACTACTATTACTACTTTCGAGACCAGAACCATGCCAATAATTGACATGGCCGCGCGGATTCCGCGCGCGCGGAATCCGCGCGCGCGGAATCCGCGCAGATGTTTTCAGGTCAGAAGGACATTCAAGCTAGC
>Ga0126342_10016806_pt1 | contig 12709 bp, 17 predicted proteins | sample Cyp1metagenome_FD_92528 | JGI IMG/M metagenome (GOLD analysis project Ga0126342, IMG submission 92528) | Coral microbial communities from Lord Howe Island, Old Settlement Bay, Australia - Cyphastrea 1 metagenome | ecosystem: Host-associated > Invertebrates > Cnidaria > Coral ...
ATGATTCCTATATGATACCTATATGATTTCTATATTATTTGTATGTGATTTCTAGATGAATCCTTTTTGATTCCTATATGATTTCTATATGATTTCTATATGATTCCTATATGATTCCTATATGATCTCCAGGATTTTTCCCCAGTTGCTGTGACATTTTTGTCCGACATATTGCTCGCCAGGTTCTTCGGCGAGGAGATCTCCATGTCGGCCCGGCTGTGGACCGCTGGCTGGGACTTCTTTCACCCAACCTGCGAGCCGCGCGGTAGCTGTCATGGCTGACACGGCTGAAATGCCCTGAGTGTTATGATGGGTTATGTATGGGTTATGTTGTAATAACCCATAATATAGATACATAACCATAGATAACCCATCTATTGTAATAGATATTATAATAACCATGGTTATGTATGGTTATTTTAATATCCAAGTAATAGATGATTTGTAGATAATGGAAGATACCATCATAATATCTATTGCAATATCCATTCTTAAACGTATGTTTCATGTTGAAGCCTGGTGCAATGATAGTTGGGTGATGCTGGGTCTGGGATCATGGCAGCCTGCTGTCCCAAGGATTGCATACCACCTGGCCAGTCGAGCACACAGGTATTGGTTCCGAGAAGTGCAAACCAGAAGTGATCAAATTGCGCGCGAGAAGAAAGGCAAGTTCAGCGGCTTGGTGACACAATTTTTCACAGATCTTTTGACTCGTTTTGATGATTTTTGTTATTTTTGTTCCATCATTGAGGGGAGACAAAGATCACACCATATCACACCATATCACACCATGGCTTTTTGTGTTTTAGGACACCACGGCATGAATAAAGGGAACGGGATTGTCCCATCCCCATCTGTAGGAATCTGTGGCATGCTTGGCATTCCGTGGCCTCAACAGCATCAACAGCATGCGGCACCTGAAGAGCCTTATGGCCTGGGTTCACAACGAACACTGGCAGACTATGAAGGCCCCCATGGCAGCCATGGCATGCCGATTTTCTGTCAGATGAAAAAACAGCATGTTGCTACGTTTGAAAACCCATTGCCCATCATTGGCCCATTGGTTTGGAGAATTGTGCTACATGTTTCCACATGTTTCAAGTTTTTTACCATGAAATACCCGAAAACACATGTTTGCTCCAGGCTTCGCCGGCGTCAGCTTCGCCAGCTGCAGCCTTCAGCCACGCGCCAGGCTGGGTGGGCAGCCAGAGCACGTCTTCGCGCCGCTCTGGGCGGACGAACAACGCGACGCTTGGGCCATGGCTATGGCCAAGGGCCATCAAGGGCCATCGGATGGGGAAAATGGGACCGGAATGGGCAAAAACATGGGAAAATTCGGGTTTCCCAAATGAAAAGCTGTAGATTTTCCCTTCAACACATTGTTTTCTTTAGACGTGTTTGGATATTTGTTGAGAGATTTATATAATTGAACAGTTGGGAAAAAAACGGGACGAGCAATGTGGAATGACCAATTTAAGTTTATGATAAAGATTCAGATCGAATTGCGACAGCATGGCATTAGCATCTGCGATTTTGGAACACACAATGATGATCAATGATGAAGAAGGAGATGATACTGATGATGAACTGATGACTGACCAACACCTACTCGTGTATTGGAAAGAGTTATATTGCTATATTGCCACATCATGTTATATAGGTATATATATATGTATTATATACTTTTATAGCTAAGATGCACATACCTTTGCCTATATATATATACATACATATCATACATGCATACAGACAGACATACATGCCCTCAATCATGTTCATTGCCCAAGGAAAAGATGCTGCTCAGCAACCAGCTGAAAGACGTGGAATCCTGGGCGGGGAAAGGCAACGTGTCGGAAGCCAACCTGGATTTCGTCCAGAAGGCGCGCTAGCCATGCCAGGTGGAAAACATGTCTGAAAACACTCAACGAAATATGATGAAAAATCGCATAACGAAAATGATAACTGCGGCAAAACTGAGGGGTTTGGGAAAAGATGGTTTACCGGTCTCGTGATCAAACCTGGCAATGGAAAGTGGTCGAGTTTCATGGATTTGCTGAGGATGTCCCCCAGGCTGGGGATTGCTAGAGAGTAGGCATGGCATCGATAGTCCTAGCGCCGCCAAGATGTCCAAAGAAATGCACAAATCCAGCCATGGCATCCACCAACATCAATCCAGAAAATTGAATACCACAAAGCTACACGAAAAGCACTGATATATTACAACCCCCTAAACTATGGCTGAAGAATCTGTAGTCTGTAGTCATACTTACATCTCTTACATTATCATTCTAATCAACTCTAAACATATTGTCCTTAAACATCCTTCTTTGTTTTCCAAAATTTCCACAGATTTCCAGCGTGTTTACACATTTTTCGAATGGCCTTGGGCACGGGCAACACGGGCACCTCGGATGCCTTGGATGCCTTGGATGCTGCCTGGGCCCTGCATCAACGGATCTCCCCGGACCGTTGGTGCGTGACCCGCCGCGAGCTGCACCTCTTCGTGGCGGAGGTGCGACGGCGCTGGGCCAATGGCGCCGTGCCCAACGGATCCAATGGCAACGGGGCGGCCTTGTGGTACAACGAAACACACGAGGACGCGGAACATGGACCCGACCTCTATCACGTCACCTTGGAGAAATATGGAACAGCATTGAAAAACTCAAGGAAATTGGATTCATATGGAAAGTGATTAAATGTTTGAAACAATAAGGAAAATGCTGCACATGGGGAATCAAGGAGTTTTGTTTGATTTGGTGAGGTTGTTCTTAAGATTTCGCTGGGGAATTACCTCTATGAAGTCACCTGGGAACTTTGCTTAGCTGAAAATGGCATGAAACTTTTTTGTTTGTAGTCTTTTGTGGTGCCCTGGGTTTGGAATGGTTTGGAGTTTGGACCATGTTTCACCTTGTAGAGTTGTTCGCAGATCCGAGGTGAATGAGCATGTGGTGAAGCCCATGACTTTGGCGGCAGGAGGGATGAGCTATGCTCTCATGAAGCATCCAGAAGGGTTGGATTGTCAAGTCTTTGTTTCTCACTCCTGGAGGGAAGACATTTTTCATCTCGACAGCAGCGTTCGGAGTGCCTGGCCACAGTTCCAGGGCTTGCGAAATTTGTACTGCTGTCTGTTGGCAAACCCGCAGAATCTGGACATCAACGCCCTGCTTGGAGGATGTTGAGGGCTCATGTCTTTGATAATTTGATAAGACACAGGTTGAAGTTTGGTGTTGTGAAATGCTGTGAAGGTATTGCCGTGTAGCTGTTAAACCTCGTTGGCTTATGGCTTATTGAGTATGTATTATCAAGTATTACTCCCAATATCGATGATTGTGAAGTATTATATATATTATGTATTAGCCCCATGGCAAAATGGATGATTATCAAGTTCATTTGCATTTGTGTGTCGGTGTGTCCAAGCTGTTGTTGCCGCCATTTTCAAGGAGACCTGAGTGAAAGTCCCTTCGCCAAAGCTTTGGAGAAAGCATCGCATTTGCTGGTGGTTCCCAACCCCACGGTGGGTATCTGGCTGCTGATTTCATTATTTGATGATATTTGATGTATTTGTTGGTCTCCCTAAAATCGTGATGAACCCAATACACTTCCATAATCTGTCATATTTTTGGAGGTTCAACACACACTTTTTTCGGCCAGGTGTATATTCGAGACTTTGGTGTGTCTATGAGGCTTATTTGGGGGTGCAGATGCACAAGACCTACCTGTTACCTGTGAAGCCACGCACGTCTGTGGTCATGAAAGCCGTGATGTGGAACATGGTGCCGTCTTTCTGTGGGATTCTGTCGGGGATTCCACTTATGGTGGCCTTTGAGTGGTCGGACAAAACTACACTTTTTAGCACTGGTTCTCTTGGAGCTGTTTAGACCATATCTTTATCAATTTTATCAAGTCTTGGATGGGTCAACCCAAAATGCGGAAACTGCTCACATATTTCACCTTTAAATCTTTTCAAAAGGCCTTTTCTTCGGCCTTTTGCGGCCTTTTTTGAGCAATGGCTCCAGGTTATGTGGTTTGCTTCTTCTGCTGGCTCCTGTCGGCCGCAATACAGTTCTGCATTTTGATGGCTGATGACAGGTCTCGGCACTTGAAATGTATCTTCCGCTGTTTACTTTCGATGACCTTCCTGGGCTGGGGAATTTCGATGCCTTGGCTACGCTGGTGCTGTGCGCAAGCACAAATGAAGTACTCAGATCTGCTTTTGATGGCCATACTTCACTACGGGGGTCCACTGAACATGACCATCACCAACACGGTGATTGTCTACTTTTTCTCCCGTCAGCAAGCAGAAGATGAAGAAAGTCGACATCAGGAAGCAATGATGCAGTTCCAATCGGTGCGTTCAGCACAGTGCAGTTGTCCACATGATGAGCAACGCATTCGACTGGCCATTGAAGGATCAGAGGAGGAAGTGGATAAAGTCATTGGCATTTTGGTGAAAGCTGGAGCCTACACCGATCAGCTAAGAGAAGCTTATGAGATGGGAAGCTGGTTCAGATTCGAAATTCATGTGTTTCATACATGTTTCATACGTGTTTCATGTGTTTCGAATTTCAATCCATCCCTACCTCAAATGATGATCCCAATGGATTTTCAACATGTTACTTTCATGGGCCCATGTGTTTTCAACATGTTTTCAACATGTTTTTTCAGCGTGCCAGGAAATGATATGCAAGGTGCAGGCTATACCAATTTGCTGTCCAGCAGTGTGGTTGCAATGTTGGGATGGACCTTTGTTGCAGCAGATTCCGTCTCCTACGCCTTGTTGGTACAGAAAATGGAGCTCAGCCGAGTGTGGCTCCGCGATGGCTTTCTGGTGCTGGCGGCCATTTGTTGCTGGGATGGTTCTATATATATATACACACACGTGTGTGTGTGTGTTTTTATGGTGGCTTCAGTTGGCTTCATGGCCTCTGGTGGTTTTTCATGCGATCCGATGATCATTCCCATCATTCACTTGAATCATATTCTTTCAAGGTTTCCTGAAGCATTTGAAGCCGAGGTTGTGTTACAATCGGCACGGTGTTTCTGTCGATGCTTTGGGCCAATTGTCATGGACCTGATCGAGCTGTTTTTGTGGTCCGAAGTTGGGCCACCTGCGCCATCTGGACTCCGAGTTTTCAAAGTCGGTGGTTTTTCAAAGGTCTTCACAACTTTCAAATGGGGCCTTCACATGTCTTAACCAAATTGGGAATTGAACCAATGGAAGGTGCTTTAGAGATTTTAGAGGATGATTTGTTGTTTAGATGTTTTACATTGTTTTAAATTTTACCATGTGCAGAATGTTCCCTGTAAGTTGATCGGCTAGTAGATCTGTGGTCGCAATGTCGCAATGGCACACAACGAGGACTTTGTTGCTCCCACTCATCACCTCTTTGTTCTTCGCGTACGATGAAGCCTTGTTGTCACCGTTGGAAGACTACATCGATTTTGATCACCTGGCATATATTCAACCTCCTTCGGAAAAGGCAGCTAGGCTTTTCCCAACACTTTCCACCTCTGATTGCCGTTTAACCTCCATATTTAGTTTAACCTCCATCAACCCTCATACGCATCATCTTCATATTCACTTCAACATCCATCAATGTCATTCTTTATGCATCTCTTCGTTTTCTAGATTTCATCCAGATGTGCTGCATTTAGGAAGGTTGAAGTTTCCCATATCCCAAATATGCTCGGAATGTGGGGATTTTTGGGATATGTTCCACCTGTTCCACCATGTTCCACCTGTTCCACCGCTAGGTGGTGCTCTTCATCTTCGTGCCCCGCGTCATGCTGGTGGCGGCGGGCTGGATTTCAGCCTTCACCAATCCACTGGGATGGCGACGACCGTGGATGAAAGCCATTCGAAAACGAATGGAACCGCGGCCGATTTGGGCTGATTTTTTGTGAGCGGAAAGTACCCTCTGGTAAACATACAAAAAACTATGGAAAATCACCATTTTTAATGGGTAAATCAACTATAAATGGCCATTTTCAATGGCTATGTTAGTTTACCAGAGGGTATTGATTTTTGTGAAAAAAAGACTGGGAAGAAATGGACCCGATTTCTGGTTGCTTCAACCCACATTTTGATGATATTTTTCTTAAAGTGGGTTTAGGATTTGGTGACGGTTCTGGTGTTTTCACGGTACCATTAGATGTTCCATTTTGGGGTAGGTGAATGTATGTTCCTCGAATGCCCTGATTCTTGTATCCCTCTATGACCCCTCTGAAAACTACCATGGACCATGCAACAACTGGGTTTGGACAAAAGAATGTAAATATGACCATCCCCCCAAAAAAGTGCATGATTCAGATTGTCCTGTTGTCCAGTTGGTCTGTGTTTCTCGGTTGACTGGGTTGTTTCATTAAGCCCCGTGAAGCCATCTTGCCAGTCACAGGATCATCACTGAAGTCCCGACTTGGTCAACTTCACATGGATGGCTTGGTACACTCATATTGGGATTCCATCATATGAATCATCCATCATATGAATCAATTAATCAGCCACAACTATGAACTACCAATCTATCCAGCAAATCGCATAGGATATAGCGCTGGAGGGAGAGAGAGAGAGAGAGAGATCCATCATTCGGTAGCAGATATTATTATGCCATAATCAATGTGAATAATTGCTAGGTATGTTCTATGTTTCCCAAATATCAAACCACCTATTTCCCAAGCAATATTAAACTTACATATTACATATCTATGTTGGGAAATGTCGAACCAGACCTTCTTCAGGATACTTATTGTTCCAGTGGCTCAGCTACTTCACCATCTTCAAGCTTGTCGAGTGAAACCTGACTTGCTCTGATGGTTTACCAGCCCAAACTTCAGGATCGTTTCAAGTGTTCCACCAAACATCAGGGATTTCACTACCAATGTGGGTTTTTAAACGAGCGTTTCATCCAACGGGATGTGGCCTCTGGAAATCACCACAGAAGATCCTGGATGGTTTATATGTACAGCGGGTGTATCGGGGAGCCACTAAAAAGGAGCTCAAAAGTAGCTCAGCACAGACCTTTTGAGTGGGCAGCCATGGGCAGCGTCCAGTCCTGCAAAGATCTCTTAATTTCAACGATTTTCTGCCTTCCATCACCATGAATGGGATTCTAAGATTTATCCGAAGATCATCGAATATCCAAGATTGGTGGCGTGGGACCGTGGGACTGGAACACAGCTGGATGAGTTGAACACAGTCCAAAACAGGAGAGTTACCAGAGTTTCTCCCAAAATACGGGGGGAACTGGAGACTTCCGCTCCATTTTTGAAACGCCGCCCTGGATGGGATCCAAATTTGGATCGGCTCCCCGTTAAAAAACCACTCGCTCCCCAGATCACCATTCGCCGACAAAAACGCCGACCTCCAAAACTATCAAAACTATCAAAACTCAACCTCAGACACCAGATTCCTTTGGAATTTCTATGAATTCTATTCATCAAATCCTCCAAAGATTTTTTTGGAATTTTCGCAGCCCAGTGACTGTCGTCCTCTGAAGCCTACGGCCTGGTAGGTGCAAGGTTATGATGCTTCCAATTCACACCGGGAGGCGAAATGTACACCGAAAGGAGTTCAGGATGGGGATCGGCTGAGTATATCTGGATTGGATGGTTGTAATGGAACTGGAAATGGACCTGTAAATAGGGCAAAGCAATGTCATCTCAACCAATGTATGTACCTATTCCGGCATATACATGTCATCTCATGCGTGGGTGATAGATAAGTCCTCCATACGTACCTGAAAAAGCCGGATGTCATCGTGTCTTCCTTTGGACTTGTCGTGCCACGACGTCTGGAATTATTCTTCAAGAAACCTATGCGTGCAAACATTCATGCACACATCGCATGTACAACTTAGACTTAGAGTTAAAAAAAGGTGGCGGGGTCTTCAAATATCCAGTCCTAGCACTGAAACTGCGCCCCCAAGTTTGCTGCCACGTGATTGTGCAGCGCACGTGAGCGTACATGATCACGAAGGATCCTTTCGCTTATAGTTGACCAGTTTCGGCGCTCCATCGCCTTCCATTGCCTTGAAACTTTAAATGCTCCATAATGCTCCAATATTCCAAGATCGTCCCAACTAATTGCATTTCATTGGATTCCTTGAGAAATTCCATTGGATTCTGGAAATTCCTTTTGAATTTCCATCATAATTCCATCAAGTTTCATAGCTGTTCATAGGCGCAGATGCGAGACGTGGCTCGGATGCGTGTGGAGCTGCTCTTGGCAAAGCTTCCTGGTGCCTTGGTGTTGGAGAGCTGCCATAGATTATTGGGAATGTCATAATCCCAGCTGACGAACTCATATTTTTCAGAGGGGTTGAAACCACCAACCAGATATTCTAATATATTATAGAGTCATAGAAAGTCATAGAGCTATTTAATACAGTCCCTTTTTTCGGGGGTTTATATACCATCCATTTATATCCATTTATAGTGATTACCGATAACCATATTGTAATTCCGTCAGCTACACCAAAAAAACAAGGGTTGATAATTAGGTGTTAATAAACCTCCCTTTTTTAAGGTTTGTACAACCCATTTGCAATGATTTTGGGATATTTTGGGGATGATTTATTATTGGAAATAGCAAGCGATGTTTGGTCAGAATTGGGAATCACGGTTTGATGTGGGAGGGTTACCAGGCAGAAACTTCCTCTGGAAATATATTGTCAAAACATGTCAAAACAGTAGATTCGGAACGAACAGGGTGTTTGCGTGAAACCAAAATTTTTAAGGGTACAAGTCAAGAGGAAGATAATTTTCCGCTGTTCGTGAGGGGTGTCCCTGGTGAGTTTCAAGCTGTGTAATAACGATTCCATCCCATGTAGAAAATCATGGCCCCTATTTAGATTGCCACAAATTGGGGCAACTCCGACTTTCCGACAAACCTATATGCATGCAATGCAATCAAATGTGAACTTCCCCCATCAACCCATCGTGGGGTTCCAGTATCAAGCCCATTTGAAGTGAACCAGTGAACCATCACTTGGATAAATTGATGCTGTTCCCTGCCAGTAGTGTCCTTACATGTCGCAATTTGAATTAGTAAATCTATAGCCTCAGAGCTTCATAAAGCGAAAAAGCAAGTGGCACTGAAGCAAAGCAGAAAGTCCAATAGAGTACAAAGATTTCAGACCAATGTTGAAAGCAACCACAGCCAGAAACAAGTAAATCAAAAAAATGAGGAAATGCCATAAAATGACACTAAATGCAAAAGACTTCAGATCCAACTTGACATGCTCGACTTCATTCGACTTCTAAACCAAGCCTTTTTTGGCTACAGTTCCTTCGCAAGGGTCTGAAAACTGTGTCACTGTGTTGTGTTTATTTGTTTTGGGTTTTGGTTTCCGCAGTTTTTATTGTGTTGTATAGTTTCCGTGCTTTTGGGATGCCTTCACAGATGGGTTTGGAAGCTATTTATGTGTTTTTTGTTGATTTTTTAGATGTGTTTTCTCCGGGTGTTTGTTCTGCTTTACAGTCTTTTGCCTGGTGGGAAAGCTCACGAGGGTTTGGGTTTCGAATCCTTCATGTGAAAGTGGTAGAGTCTTCCTTAGTTCCCTGTTTGGATTTGGCAGTGGTGGGAATTCTCATAGCGTAGCATCCTTTTGGGCCCTTGTGTTTTCTATGAATATATTAGGTTTAAAATTGGATTGTTTTTGGGCCATGTGACAAGAACCCCTTCCCCCATGTTCTCGATTGAAGTCATTGTTGATTGGGCGAACCTCCAAGGGTAAAGAGCCAGCCACATATCATCATATTGAGATAACCAGGTTGCATATTCATATAAGCATGTGATATTGTCATGTCTATACATGTATGTATATACACCTTACCATCATCTACCATTTGCATATATATATATATCCAATTATATCCATATATGTATAGTGTATATACATATATGTGCATATATGTTCTGATCACCTATGGGATACCATTTGTTCGGATCCAGGTGCCCAGGTGGAGCTCGAACTTTGCAAAGCCTTCGCCAACTTGGCGCAGCTGGACCCGGGTCTGGATCCCCGGCGCCGATACTCGGAGATTGCGGCCGATGATCCACATGGGGGTTTTACCATCAACATCCATCGATGGTAGATCCTATATAGGTTTATCCACACAAAAAAATAGGGGATTTACCACTAAACCTATATAGTGGATTTCATTCGGTTTAGGATTTGATTTAGGCTTTGGCAGATGTTCAGAATTCATCTTGGGTTTGGGATATGTTTTTTCGTTGAGGCAGTGCTGCTGGCGCTCTGGCGCAAGCTGCTCACTACTTGTCCTTGGCCAAGGCACTGGAGGTTTCTGCCATGGAAATGGCAGAAACCATCCCCTAAGTGTTCATGTGGATCACATTGGAGGGATTATGGGATATTTTATTGGGTGTACAGGGTTTAAGGCTTGAAATTGGATTGTGTAAACCAAGTGCATAAGTTCATGTAAAGCTTCATAGTCATTTGATGACATAACAAGACGTGCCTTGCAGTTGAACATTTTTGAAACTTTCATTTTTCAATATCAGTTGAACATCACTAAAAGGATCTAAACATCCACACCAAGCCGGGCCAGGCGGCTACAGACAGCACGGCTCTGTGGGAAGCCTCCATCAAGGTGGCTGAGGCCACCTTGAGGCCATATCCTGAGGATTTACGGATGATTTACTGATGATTTACTGATGAAATCCCTACTATAAAACCATGTGTAAGACATTGTAAGACTTTAAACTGTAAATTCTGATGGACTCATCCAATGCCATAGACACCACAGATGATGTCCGGCAAGTCATTGGGCATTGCCAAATCATGGCGTTAGCACATGAAAATCGCAACTACTGATGGGTTTCGTAACGGATGATTATCGAATGATAATGGATGCGTTCTCCAAGAAACAAACCTTGGCTTTGAAGCAGAAAATCACAGGAAGTGGGATGAATTGGAAGTATGCCAAAATGGCCGTGTTTTGCACAGGCTGGTGAATTGTTATCGTCTCCTCAAAAAATGTGCATTCCAAACTCTAAACAGGAAGATTCATAACTTCCAAAGTCTCCTGTTTTGAATTGTGTTCGGACTAGTTTTCAACTGCGGAAGGCCCTTCAAAATGATCGTAGAGAAGCTTGGCGTTTCCACGAAATTGTCCTTTTCGCAACACCCAAAAGTTGCATCTCACTGTAGAAACAGAAACTCCAAAACAACTCCAAAAGTCCCATGAGGCAACATGACTTTGGTTTCATCATCGTTTGCCCTAGAAATTCCCATGGGATTTTCCCTCATTTTCCCATCGTTCGCCAGGATGGCCCAGGACTTAGAGGCCTCAAAGGCGATCCTTCTGAAAGCCTTGGAGGATGCCATCGATGCCTTGGAAACCCAGGAGGTGCCAAGATTTCCCGGATTTTCCTGGAAAACTGCTGGATTTCCCAGGGAAAATGGGTGAATTTACGCATCAACAATGTGGATTTTCGCCAGAAAAAAATGGCAGATGTCCTAGGGAAAAAAAAACGAGCTTTCTAGGAAGAAAATGTAGATTTACCTGGAAAAATTAGAGATTCCTTTGAAAAAGTGGAAATTTCCTATGAAAAACTCTATTGCTACCTTAGATTGCCAAACGATAGTGACCTGGTATGACCTGGTAGTCATCTGGCGATTAGTACTTGCAGATTGTTGAGGTGGCGGTTGGGAAAGGTGGAAAGTGTTTGGTTTGATTTTAGACATAGACTTTGAACGTGAGAAATCTGTTTGAAATCCAAAATTTAGATGGATAGCACTTTGAAAGACAACTATTTGGGCATTCCAAATGTTGATTATTTTGGGTACTCCCACCAATAGCATATGAACATTTGGCCACTTTGGGTACCCAGCCCCAGGCTCTGCAGGTGACCTACGACATCGTGGAAGCGATCCACAGAACACACGAAAGGAGCTAAAAGCCATGATGGAACTTTTCAAGCTGGGAAACCCCAGGCTGAAAATGACATTCATAGTTTTATTCCGTTGAAAATTGCCAAAATGTTGGGTTTCTTCTGAAAGGTTCCGGGATAGTCTTTGCTGGGCGATTTATCCTAGTCTCAACTGCGGATTTTTCTGGCTGATCATGGCTGATCATGCCCAGCCTGACATGTCTACCATAAATCTTGATCCATGGTCAAAGCCATGTTTTAATCATGTACTCTGCAAAGTGGACATTAAAACATCACCTCCCATCTCAGCACGTCCCGGCTCATTTCCAACATTCATATTTCCAACACATTTCAACATATTTCAACTTGATTTAGCATATACAAACATGTTTTAAACATATGTCATATGTTTAAGATGTTTTCAACATGTTTACACGGTGAATCCTCCAGCGAAAACCGCAACAGCACCGTCTCAGGACAGATGACCGTCAGGGCCTGCAGAAGTACCACGGAGCCTTTAAGGCGCGGGGAAGCCCTACGGTCAAAAAACGGTATGAGCATACTTATAACATCATATAACATAATCATTAATACATATATCATATATATGATATATATCTATATGCATACATATGGATATATATATACATGTGTGTGTTATAGATCGATAGATAGATAGATAGATAGAGAGATAGAGAGATAGAGAGATAGATAGATAGATAGAGAGATAGAGAGATAGAGAGATAGAGAGATAGAGAGATAGAGAGATAGAGAGATAGAGAGATAGAGAGATAGAGAGATAGAGAGATAGAGAGA
>Ga0126342_10016807_pt1 | contig 12708 bp, 12 predicted proteins | sample Cyp1metagenome_FD_92528 | JGI IMG/M metagenome (GOLD analysis project Ga0126342, IMG submission 92528) | Coral microbial communities from Lord Howe Island, Old Settlement Bay, Australia - Cyphastrea 1 metagenome | ecosystem: Host-associated > Invertebrates > Cnidaria > Coral ...
AATATATGAGCCTGAAATGGCGTCGAAGCACGAGCCCCGGAAGGCCAGAAAATATATGAGCCTGAAATGGCTTCGAAGCACGAGCCCCGGAAGGCCAGAAGAAATATGAGCCTGAAATGGCTTGGAAGAAGGAGCCCCAGAAGGCCGAAAACATATGAGCCTGCAATGGCTTCGAAGTACGAGCCCCAGAAGGCCGAAAACATATGAGCCTGAAATGGCGTCGAAGCACAAGCCCCGGAAGGCCAGAGGAAATATGAGCCTGAAATGGCTTCAAAGAACAAGCCTCGGAAGAAGGCCAAAAATATTAGCATGAAATGGTTTCGAAGTACGAGCCCCAGAAGGCCGAAAAATACGACAATGAATGAGCCTGTAATGGCTTGGAAGCACGAGCCCCAGAGAAATATAAGCTTGAAATGGCTCTTGCACAAATGGCCTCAAGGCACAAGCCCCGGAAGGCTGTAAATTTGAAACAGCTTGGGCCCTGAAGGCCGGGAAAGCGTTTGTTATGAAAATGTGAGCTTGAAATCCCTCATGATCATCAGCCCACAAATGAAGCAAACAGCATGTAGACAGCAGGCGCCGATGCCTCCCAAGAACGCTGAAAAACATAAGCCAGAAATGGGTTGTGAACATTGCGAGCATCGGAGAGCCCGAAATGCTGTGAGGATAAACTCAAAAACCATGAGCCTGTATTGGTTTGAAGCCCCAAAAGGTGAAATGGTTTCAAGATGTTTCAAGCCGATCCCCAGAAGGCCTGGAAACACACGCACACGTGCGCACAGTCTTAGTGATTCTGGTGCAGCTATATGGCACTGTGGCATCACGATGCCGCTGTTTGCTGTATCTGTCAACCAAGACTGGAAGAAATCGACCAAATACGACATAATCTGCTGAAATCTCACTTCTCCAACTACCATCTTACAAACCAAGCAAAATTGTCACTACAAGGAAAAGGAATTTGGGGTGTAGGGCATCCACAAGAATAAAACATCCCCAATTTGTGACTTATGAAATTGTGTATACCCCTACAAACGGAATGATCTATCGTATCTAGCCCCCACATGCCCCCCCTGTTTACGTTTCTAATTGGGGATGGCTCACAATAATCGTCCAAATCATAATTGTTGGCAACACAATAAGAAGCACAACAGGAACAATAGCCCAACACTTGACCACATTTTCAGACGACCTGAGCTTCCAGACCTTCACTTGGGTTTGGACACCGTCCTCATGGTCACCTGGAGAATCTGAAGGGAGAAATTGGTTGGCCATTTCAACCAGCCATTGAAAGTGAATAAGTGGGGATCACATGGAATAAGTGGGGATCATTTTAATTTCAAGTAGAAACTTTGGAACATGTTTTGAGCATCCATGTGTGGATTCTTGGACTGGGGCAGTCTTGCGTCTTGGCGGTGGGTTGAAAGTGGGTTGGGACAAAACAATGCGCAGATCACAAAGCTCTCAACATCCCAAACACCAACCCTGAAAATCAATGTGGCTTGGTTGGGACTCTGAGAAGTCTGGCAGACATCCAGTTAGCCCAAGATTTACTAGTCACACCGGCGTCACATCAACGCCACGGGGCTCAGATCAATCGAGGAGACGTCGAAGGGTCCATCATCCAGATTCACGTGCCTCAAAAAAACAGCTCTAGACATGAAAGGAAAAAATGCAAAGCTATGATTTTGGAAAATATTGCTGTTGGGATACAATCTTTCTTAATGGGAAATGTATCCCATGTTGGTGATGCAAAAAGAAAAAAGAGTGCCCCAACAAATAGATGTATATACTTCCAATCTCCAGTTTATCTAGACCTATACATTTACCGGGAGATTCTTCCAACTGGATCTATTTTCCATCATCCTTGTTCCTCTAAGCCCCTATTTTTGCAGGTCCCAATTTTACCCCTTCGCTTTCCCGCCTTAACTCATCCAGCTCTTCTCGTGACCCTGAAGCTCCTTCGAGCTTAAGCTAGGACATGCAAGTCATGCAGCCATTGGTGTTGAAACAACCCTTCAATAAATAGACATATCGACCAAGACTGGGATAGAACATCATATATTTCGTCTCATGGAACATCATGCTTCATCGTGCTTCATCATGGGTATTTCAACAAACTTGATCTGGTTGCTGCTTGGAAGTGTCAGACCCACAGCAGTTAGTCGTAACTGGATGCAACCTCCATCCCGCTGGCGGCCCAGCGGAACACAATGGAATCTGTCTTTCAAAGCCTGGAGTGGCAGTCAGCCTGCCATATTTAACCCATAATAATTCTGAGTGATTATGGTCAAAAAATCAATGCCAAATAATGCCAAAAAGTTGTGGCCAAAATCAAGCCATTGACTGCCTAAGATCGTTTAGCACTAGAAGTGACTGGTTGTTGAGGAGCTCTCCACACAGGAGATTGTCCTGAGGCTTGGGTGGATGGAGAGAGCTCAGGCTCGGTCATGGTACATAGGGTCATGCACCAGCGCAGCCACCATGGCAGGTCGCGCAGACGTCATGAAACCTGCGGTGCTCTGAATCCACGGAATTTTGAGGTCATGGTAACCATGATGCTCTCCCCATGAATCTTAGGAAGGCATCTTGGTATCTTCCATGAGGGATGCACAGTATCTATCTGACCAGTTAGATAAACAGCAAGGCAAGTCGCAATAATGAAGTTCTGCCACAATTCAGTCAAGTCAACTCTACCCCAGCTTGAAAGCCAACTTAAAATTTGAAAACAGTTTTGCTGTGCAATTGACTCATTTTTCAAGTCCGCCGGTGATTTTCTCCCAAAGACCTCAACAATTGGATTCATTTTGACTCCACCATGTGCAAAGGCTCTTTGAGCCAACAGCTACAAGGGCAGCTCTGGCGAGCCCTGGGCATGGTGGCAGTCAAACCGCAGGATGTGAACCGATGACTATGCCCTAAGATTATTAGACACAAAAAAAAAAATGACATGCCCATGTGTTCTCTTCTCCGTCTCATATCGTCATTTGAGACAAATGCTGCAATAAGTGTGCGAAGATCCCCCCTCCTGGCAGACTTTCTTGTTGGCCACCATTCGGCCCTGCCAAGCGCGTGGACCAGTTCAAGAGTAAGGAATCGTTGGGTGCTGGGCGTACACCCTTTATAACTCTACCCACTTGAGATATTCTGGGTGTCTTCCAGAACATTCAGAGCCTGATACAGTATCTGTCACTGAATTGTGGTCCTATATCTACAGGAGCATAATATCACTTAAAAACATGCCAAGTTTGAGGTTCAAAGGTACCCGAAATTGGGCGGTTGGCTGCTCAAAATGACCCATGATTATTGCAAAATGTAGTTTTCATGGCAATCTAGACCTATACCCAAGTCCATTAATTTTCTTCACATTCTTGTCTGAAAATCAAGTACCCAGGTACCAAAAAATCCAATGGTTTATTCTGATGTTCTCCCTTGAATAGGCGCCTTGTTCATTGTTGCCGCAATATTTTGACAAACAAACATTTGGACTGGAAAGTTGCAAACAACATTCAAGAAAAATGACTGCTGCCATGTTTAGTGGTCTTTTTGCCAATGTCTTTTTTTGTCCTTGGCGACTTTCTCCCAGCCTTGCCTCCGACGCTGCTCGCTTTCTGGGTGTGGACAGCGAACCCTTCTTCCTAGCTCTGCATCATCTTCGCTTTAGAGTTTATCGAGACACTATATAATGGAATGTAATGAGATTTTAGTCAATTTCAGTCAGTTATATAGTATGGCTGGATTGTAAATTATAATCAATGGAATTTATAATAATAGGATGTAATGTGAGATGGTTTGCAACATGGGTTTTTATTGTTGATGTACATCTCCATAGTATGGGATATAGTATATACGGTATATAAACAGGATTTGTACCAGTACACCAACAATGGGATGTGAGGATATTTCAGTTGGTTTTACCTGGCAGTACTGCTTTGTCCAAACATGAGATCTTAATTTATCAAAATCCACTGATTGCAAATCGTATACGTCATGAAACACTGCCATAAAAACGGATCCCACCTTCAAGGTGGAAAGAAACCTATCTGGCACGATGAGAAACGGTTGTTTTGTTGCCAAGTCACCAGATGAAAAGGACCATTGTGTTAGCCAATGTTGAAGATCTCTGTCTCAACATTGGGTCCCCAAGAAATGAGACACTTTACTACCTATTTAATTTATACTAGTACAATGTTGGTAAAGCAATAATGAACTATAATAAATGTTCATGGTTTATAGTTTATAGTTTATAGCACCCATAAAAATGGTGATTGGGTTATCTTACTTTTAAACGAAATGCCAACTGAAGCACGATTTATGTTGCCCCAAGCCCGACTCCAACGTTCCTGAGGCGAACCAAGTATTCCGCCACCTCGGGGCACACTGGCCTCGGAGAAATGGATGTGTCTGAATTGGACAAATTGCTAGAGGATAGATGTACGTATCTTAGATATCTTAGATACCCTGCAGAAAGAAAAAAGAGCCAAGCTGTACCCAATACGTTTCACAAGAAGGGTCCCAGATTTTACCCATTTTGGCGGGATTTAGTGGGTAAGGATATCACCTGAAGTATCACTTCAATGCTGGTGCAACTCCCACACAGCTGGATGCAGGTACCCCTAAGCAGCATGGGAGCTCGCAAACCACCTTAGACCTACGTTCACTGCCCAAACATGATGGCCCCTGAAAACCGGATAAAACCAGGACTTGGAGAAAATGCTGGTTTTGGGCAAAGGAATCTGTATTTTGTTGACCATGTTGACCTCCAGGTCTGAATCTTAGCATCCTGAGTTTGGTACTGCACGATGTTCAGATATGCCTCGAGCCTCGTGACTCCGGCAGTGTGAAGCTTCATGCTGGAGTTTCTGTTTGACATGGGCATGGTTTCTCCAAAAGCTAGCTCAAGACTAAGATTTACGGTCAAGCGTTGCGTTTTCCATTTGAGACAGTCCATTTGGAGCACGTTTCGGGTGCACAAGTTGGACACCAAGCACATGTGGGACTAAAAGGAAGACTAATTATCTACTTAAGGTTCCAGCTATGGTTTCTCACAAGAAATTGGGATTGAACATGTCCTGGTCTCGTGAAACAAAGCATTTAAGCAAAAAAGGGCTCAAGAGCATGAACTGCGAGGGCATGGGAGCGGTACCAAGAAGCCACGGCTAAGAGAGATAGTTGAAGGGCCCCGTAAAAAACATAAAAACATACAGAAAGTAAGGATCTTGCCAAAATTGCGCTGAAGGCAAGAAGAGAAGCACAAGACAAAGGAACAAGAAGCTGGCAAGGTGGAAATGCGCCAAAAATCGCTGGAAGGTGCCAGACAACCAAAAGGCCTTGCAAATCACACCGGGATTTCTTGCAGTCAGTCTGGATAGAAAATTCAAGTGTCTATCAGAGTCTATCATAAGAAAAAAAAATGGTAATGAATGGTCAGTGTATACGAATGTCCGCTTGTAGCAAAGTAGAGCCAGCACGCGCAAATCTGGAGGAGTGTATGCCGCAGCAAGGTATTTAGTCAATTTTCGTAAGATCTTCATCTTCCTGAAAAAAGGAAAATAAAAAAGGACCACCTTCAAAATGGATCTGGACTTTGGACATCAGCATATCTTCATAGCTGTGTTTATATATTATATATGTATTTATATATATATATGATCTATTGTGTCTGCCACCGCCTACCAGCGCCTTCGGACACCTTCCCCGGCACCTCAAATTTTCATAGATCCGTGGCCACCGGGAGGCTGCCTGCCCAATGCGTCCCCGCTCCGTTCCCCAAAACCAGAAATGGCCGGTCTGGGCCAATTTTATTTGGGAACCCAACTCCGTCTTCACAATCTCTGGATGTCATGGCCTGTTTTTTTTTTAAACTGCAAGACACGGATGATTTCATTCAAGTTTCATGATTAGGCCCATTGACCCCTGATTCATACGCCCAGCTCATAGGCCCATTGACCCCTGATTCAGACGCCCAAAGCTTCAGAGAGCCAGCTCGCCACCTAGCCAGCAACCATCCATTCCCACGATTCTGCCCAACCTCTTTCCACCACTGCATTCCTTGCTCATTGTGCTCAATGGCCCGCACAGGCCGCGGCGGCCGCACAGGCCATGGCCCTTGTGGTAGATCAATGGCCTAGAGGCATCCCCATGACCCTTGCGGGGAAAGGTTTTAGAACATGGGCGTTCATATGGCCGTTAACATTGGGAACACCCACGGACTCGAAAAAAAGTATATGAATACAAGGCATTGGAAAACTATCATCTCGGTGCAAGCTTGATGCACCCCAGCTGTCCACAAAACAAGAAAGAAGTTCTGGTCTCCTCGTCTTGAAGAACATGAAGATATATCCAAGGGTTAACAAAACAAAAATGCTCAAGCTGAGACCTCTTGTGGCGATTCAGCACGTCTCCTCCGAAAGAAGGTGCAGGACAAGATATAGAACAGTCATCTCGGGGTGACCTAGAAGTTCATTGAGATGAAATTGGACCCCATTCCAAAGTAGTATGGGCCCAGTGTTGTGGATAAGAACTTGCTTAGAGGCCTCACGTGTTGACAAAGGGGGTTAGACATTGTGCGAAAGTGTTCAACATGTGTCAACATGTTTATTTGGGATCCTGTCAAATGTCAAAGGTGGATTATGATCAGGAATAATATTAAGGATGATATGAGGATTTAGGTCACCAATTTTACCTAGGTTTGATCAAAGCTAAAATGAAGTGTGTTGAAACAATCATACACAGTCAAAGCACAATGGAAATGACTCAGATATTACGAATCCTGGAAGGCTTGAGCACGTTCAATTTTCTATGTCTTGGTCTTTTCCAGCCTGATGATGACTAGCATCATCAATGAAGTGATGCAGCAACCACCATCAGCATCATGTTTGTTATCAGTGACAGTATGTCATAAGTATAGATCATTCTACACATCATGATTCTTGTTGCTGTGTCATCAGTACCATGGGTCCTTTCTGGTGAATCCTGGCAATAGACCGCATTCCCTAGTTTACCTCTACTATAATCTACTATATATATATATGGGTTGATCTGAAAATCAAACTACTTCTAAATCCTCTCGTTAATCCTCATTTTCCCATTCAATTGACGATTTCATGGGTGAAAAATGCATCCATCCACCTGGATCCCACAGGTGAAGCCGCTACGCTCAGCTCGTGGTCACCTCAGAAATTGCCCAGCGGTCGCATCACGAAAAGGTGGGAAAATCTCATGTAACTTCCATTTATATAATTTATATCCGTTTCATTCCGTTTCTATCATTCCATTTGTATCCATTTGACCATAGTAAAGGCGCAAATAATACTTCTCCCAAATTATTCTTGGGGCCCGCCCAACTTGGTTGCTTGAATCTCACAGCCTCAAGTCACTTAAGTCCCCATCTAAAAACAGTTTCAACTCCTGCCGCCGTCCAAGCCTGACTCGGCCGTTCCGTCCGCCGTTTCGGAGGACGAGGGCCTTAAAATTTCGGGAAACCACCCGTTCTGGTGACATTAAATAATGAACAACCATGACAAATCATGATTTTGTTGGAATCTCGGCTATTTTCGGACAAACCCTAATCTTGAGATGGGTCAAGACATTTTGGAACTGAGCCAGGGTGAACTGATCACCGTGATACATAATGATCCACTATGCGCATATGCAAAAAAAAAAAAAGTTGCCCTTCAGCCATCGTTGATTCGTCATTGGAGTTGGTTTACAGGGAAAACAAAGCAGGAAACCATGGTCCTGATGTTTACCACAAGATCTTGAAGCTTGCTATTTAAGTTCCATTGTACGGTGAAGTCCAGCCCAAGCCAGAAATGAGCTGGGATAGGCACTTGGAAAATCCCTTGCAATGGAATCAATGGAAGGTTGGGGATGCTTATGATCTCAGCATATCCCAACTCAGGATTGCTGATGGTTTCTTGGGCGCAGGAAAGGACTTCCTGTGATCATTAGGGCCACAACGCAGCTGATCCACTTAAGTCCTCCAGGTCAGTTGGCATGGGCCCAGACTGGAAATCAACGTGAGAATCAGGTTGACTCACTCATTGTTTTTACAAAACGTGCCGAACAATGGTAATACCCTGACCAACCTGTCTTGGATTCAGGACGATCCAGGTTATTAATGTTTCCGTATCAGACAGTCGTATCCAAAATATCCACTCACTTGAACTAGCACCCCACATTTGTTTGGATTCCTGATTCCATCTCAAAGTCTTCCAAGTGGTTGGTTTGAGAGCATACCCACCCTTACAATAACATACGGGATTCTACATGTATGTTCCAACATGTGATACCCACTTTCCCCGGCTTTGGCCTCTGACTTCCCCTTGGGTCTCTCCAGAACGCGCTGCAGTAAAGCGGAGTGACCGACCGTCAAAGACATCTGGAGCAGGTCATACCACTGCATGCGAATGTGTCTAATGAAATCCTATCCCAATGACATTATATACAACCTCCGAAAGGCGGCCCAAAAATGAACACATCCCCAACTAATTAAAGGTGTCCAGGGCTATTAAACATGGGAAGGGACTATCTATTCCTACAGCGATCTTCTGCTCGATTGGTTCCGGAGATTTACCACCATCTCTGCAGCATTGTCTCCTGAAGCTTTCGGGGAGTCTGCACCATCCTGTATCCTCTTTCCACTGATCCTTGTTACAACGCACATTCAGGGATCCCTGACTGAGTTTGGAAGTTTAATAGGAATCTCGGAATCTCCGTCAACGGCTCAGGCTGCACCTCTTCAACGGGAGAGATGACTGCAGCCTCATGGACTATATTTCCCTCAATGAATTGGGTAGGTATCATTTGGCTCCATGAGCAGCGAACCCGAACTTGGAAGGGCGCATCGCAGCATCGTCAGCAAATCCAGGAATTTTGATTTGGTTCTATCCCCATTACCAAAAAAAAACATTATGGTTGTTTCTACTGTAATTGGGACTACCCAGTAATATACATCATGAAATCATTATAATCATTATATATGATTGTTTCTATATTATAGATCATTGTGGCTGTATTCCCATTTTGCTCGTGTTCTACCTACTGCCGTCACTAAGACACTCACCGGTGCTGTCTTTCCATGGGCACGTCGCCGCGGCCTCGCAATCTGCTTGTTTCACTGGATGGCCAAACTTTGGCACCTAGCTGGGTGATATGTGTGTTATTCCCCATGTTTAATATCTATATTTTTTCGCCAAGTCTACGAAAGTCATATACTGCAACCCTTTCCCCCTCACCAAGTTGACCAAAAAACAAAACGCCGCGTGGCCACAACAAGACGTCGTCACGCCTCTCCGTAGGATGCATAGAGGCCACCTGACATAGTACTGAATCTATTCATGAGGTGGGTCCGGTAAATGTCCAGACTGGGAGTACAAGACCTTCCTAGATCTCTGGGCGGATTGTGTTTCCACAAATCATGCATCATTCCCAAGAGCTACAGTAGCCTGAAATTTCACCCTCAGGAGCACACAAAAAAAGAAAAACTCAAACGTTTGGGATTTTTTGGGTGAAGGACCCACACGCAGGGGCCCTGCCGTTCTCAACCCCATCAAACAGAAGACTATATAGATATCTTTGGAATTCTGTAGATATATCCACCACCCAACAGTTAGCCTGCTGAGGTATAGGTCAACTGACCTATTCTTCGGGCCAGGCGTTTCGGCTGTGGCTTTCCCACCTTCGGCGTCTCGGAGTTCAGGAAAAGAGCAGCCTCAAAAGGAGGGAAAGACATGCTAAAATGCTGGGAAAATGGGAAAATTAACCATGTTTTTTTGGAGTAGCCTAATTTCAGACAATCTGAAATGGAAGAGGTTCATGTTCCTTTTTCCAGACCCCCCACAGTCCAGATTTGTGGACTTTTACTGACTCATCAACAGGTAGTTTGGGAAAACAAACTGACGCCTTCTTCTAAGTGACATCTTACTGCACAATGAGCACCTTTCGGATTTTTTTTTGTCATTTCCAGAGCATGCTGATACCCACACAGTCTCATCACTCAGTATATAGTTGCTATCTTCTCTTGCCAAGACCTCACTATGTTTCCTGCTCACTTCACTTGACAGGTGCGTTTTCCGCCTCCTCGAGGGATGAACACGCTTTGATCGCTTCAGCTATTTGCGCCTCAACAGTTGTGGAGCTTGGAATGACCCGCTAATTTTGTTGCGCGGCCTCATGGGATGTTCCATGTTTGCATTGAAACGCCATGCCAAAATCATCACAGATGCCAAGTGAATTCCAGGGATGCAAATGGATTCAGCATCTCCACAATGTGGTCATGAAAAAACAATCGCATCTCTACGCCACATCGCTGTGATTTTGTTTCGTGATTGCAAGTAAAAAAACACGAATGTTCGTAATTAGGTGATACTTCACGCCATGTAGTTCAAGGCAGTTCAAGGGTGTTTGTTGTGGGTGTTGGCTCCGGCCGTGTTGTGAAGGTGCTGTTGTTTGTCTTGTGAACGAGAAGACATCTGGCTCTGGCCAGGGGAGTTGTGTTTGTCGCCTCACGGATGTTGTGTGTCTGATACACCCGGCCATACAATACCAATTGGCCAATTGACCGATTTGTCAAGTGCATGTTCACAATTACGGATGGTTTTCGACAGTGGGGGAAGTGACAACTGTACTGTCCAGGTCATTCCACCTTGGAATCTCATGTTTAATTCCGTGCCTCAGTGCAGTTGGCCAACCCAGCAGAAAAAAAATAAACCACATCGATGTGATAATATGACAGGTCCATGTGCTGAGATGTGGTATCTATAGAATCTATAAATGCCCTGACATGTTTCCTGAAATGGTCATTACACTGCCAATCCCCTGGTCAACCCACCTCTGGATAGCCTCGCTCAAAGAGAACCACGGCAATGTCAACACCGTGAGACGTTTGCACCATCGCCTCGTCATCAAAGGGATGGACAGAATCATACTGGAAATTGGAAACCCCAACATTGGGCATATAAAAAAGACACACCAAACATGTGTCAATTGTTTTATTTTGGGAATAAATCAGTTTGACTAATCCTATGACAAAAATGTGTTTCTTTGTCAGGTGATTTGAATGGATCAATAATGTTCGTCGATTTTGAGTGATGAGGAAAAACAAAAAGAAAAGGAAAAACAATCGCACTCAAATTCAAACGGTATTGATAAGTTCCAACTGGTTTTGTTCATTCGTATTAAAATACCACGATACGCACAAAGTGGTGGAAACCGAATTGTAACGATTCGGCACTCTAGTGAACCTGACACAAGGGAATTCAAACAAATACCCCATCATGATTTTGTGTCGGCAATTACGTGCTCAACGTCCAAGATATGAACCTGAATGAAGCATATACATGCATATCTCACCAAAAAAAACATAAATAGTTCCACAAACAACAAATTGATATTATAAAACAATTGTAATTTCCTGGCGAACATGTCGTCGGCACTGATGCTAGATTAAAATTGGTCGGGAATTCATCCCATAAATAGACAGCAGTGCGGATCTTCATCAATGGCCTCGTTTGCAACTGCTCGCCCAACAAACTACAGCGGATTCGCTCCTTTCAAACCCAAAATCCAATGGTTTCCTGTTTGATGCATGTTTTTCAGCAACAATATTATGGAACCGTTTCTCCAAAAAAAAATAACACCAATAACCTCATGTTGGTCCATCGGTTTCAATGACGTGAGTTACACCACCATAGTGGGATACCAAACACTAAAAAACACATTCAAAAAAACCTATCCTGTGACAATACACAACCATTTGACACTACGTATGCAGAAATGCACCATGAAAATAAAGTGGTTCTTCTACTTGGGACAAATTTTCAAATTGTCATGGGCATGCAACATTTTTCAACCAATATAGGCGGACAATGTTGACGGCAAACAAAATTTGAAGATCCAATTTTTGAAGTTGATGTGAGTCTGCAAGTTTAAAAATGTGACGAATACAAACTGCAATGGTATTTGATGAAACGCTCACAGTTGAAATAATGCGCATTGAAATGCATAAACGTTGTTCCTTCCAAAAATACGCGCACATTCATAAAATCAAGACGTCCACTTTCAAAACCACCGTGCAAATGAATATACCAATCACAACAGCCCCAAACCGAAAGTAAACATATGTAAACACTTGTAAACATATCAAAAATACAATCAAAAAAAATATCCGCAAACAATCAAACAAAATTATCCCGACAATAAAAAAAGGGGCATGGCATGCACGCAGGTAGGGAAGCAAAGCGCAAGGAGGAGGAGGAGGAGGAGGAGGAGGAATGCAAAGAAATCGGATGCACGGACAGCTCTCTGTTTTCCTACGCAAGTTTGGGCCTAAGGTCCATGACATTTTGCCATGAATGTCCATGCCACCGCAAAGCTTCTGAAGATTACACTTCTCGATTTGTGTTTGTTACACTGTGTCAACACAGCCATGAGCACTGCTAGCAAAGTTTTGCACTCCTCCTCAGACTTTTACCAGCACACGCTCAACGGTCTGCATGACACTTTGTTTATCTGCGGATTTTCCTTGAGTTGAAAGCGCCTCAAAAGTCTCACCATGTTACACTGCTCGATTTGTGCAGTGTCAAATGACAAACATGACTGCTATGGCATGTACATGTACTGATGCAAGGTGCGTTACATTTCTGCACCCCGCCTCAGACTGTATTTCTAATACTAGTCTGTACATTCCTAGTCTCACCCCTTAGGACT
>Ga0126342_10016808_pt1 | contig 12708 bp, 18 predicted proteins | sample Cyp1metagenome_FD_92528 | JGI IMG/M metagenome (GOLD analysis project Ga0126342, IMG submission 92528) | Coral microbial communities from Lord Howe Island, Old Settlement Bay, Australia - Cyphastrea 1 metagenome | ecosystem: Host-associated > Invertebrates > Cnidaria > Coral ...
AGAGAGAGAGAGAGAGCACAGATGAAATGAATCACAATGAGTCCAAATTGACCAAGAGTTTCGCTTAGCTCTTGCTCAGAAATTCTTCAAAGAGCGGCCCAAGAGTTCTTGGCGCGGAGGGGTCAGGGGCTCACTACTTTGGAGTGATGGAACGATCAAAAATCATCAAAACCCATTCCAAAATCAAACGCGGTGAAGCAAATTCACACAATGTCGCAACATTTCATAACAGTCATAACATTCAGCTCTTTGGGAAAGAGATGGAATGGGCTTCACCGATCTTCACTGCAGGTGCCCCACTGCATGCCTTCGAGCATCACTGCAAGCTTCTCGTTGTCCATGGCTCAGTGGGGCACATTCCTGGGCTTTGGGCTTGGGGTGCTCCTGAAGATCACAAAGGGTAAAGCAAAGGGTAAAGCAAAGGGTAAAGTATATTGAAGATGATTGAAGATGATTGAAGATGATTGAAGATGATTGAAGTATGGTAGAGTTGACCCTCCAAAATGGTGATGATGATACTCCACAAAAAGTTCAAGGATTTCTTGCCGGGATGGAGCTGAAGCCTATTCCACAATGCGAGTTTGGAGCCAGAAACCATTACAAGCCCGGGCTGCAGTTTGCCCCGCAACATAGCTTCAGATTTGATCTTTTGATTTTGGCATGCCCTTCATATTTTTCCCAGGATTTTGGCATGTTCTTCTTCGGTGTAGCAAATGCGGGTGCTCGATCCTCAGCATCCTCAGGATCCTCAGGCTCTCTGACTTTGACCGAATTCACTGGAATTTCCAAACTAAAACATGGACAGACATTGAAAATACAAATACGGTATTGAAATATATTGAAATATAAGATCATGTACAAAACCAGAAACTCCCAACTGAATTCATGTTTTCAGGTGAAAGTGGATGGCATGGGAACTCTAACCGGTGCCACCACCATAGCCCTCATCGTCCAGTGCTCAGAGTGCTCCGGTATGCTCCGGTGCAGCATGTCAAATTCCTTTTACAATTTGTTCTCCTTGGAACACGAAAGACGTCAAAAGACCAAGTTGATCCAAGTTGTAGATAGTTTTAATATGTTTTAATCACATATATGTTCCAATCATGTTCTCTGATATTAAAAGGATTTCACATTCATTTTTCCTTCGTCCCATGAAGCGTGATCATTGTTGGCCACACAAGAAAGCCGTAGAGTCAGATTTTGTCGCCACAGTATCGCGCTTTGCAATCTTTCTCCCTGGTCTCAGTTGGGGAAGACCCTTGGCATCGTCTTCTTTGCCATGGTGGCACATGCTTTGGGTTTCCTCTTGCCCGTAGGCGGAGTGTGCTTTGTATATCTTTGTATCTTGTGCTTGCGATCCTGCACTGAAGCAACCCGCCTGTGATGGCCTGTGATGGCCACAGGTTTGACGGTGGTGGACCTTTTTGCGATGTCATCCTTGGGTGGAGTCGTGGCCTCAGCGACTCATCGACTGGACGGCGTGGACTGCATGGACTGCATGGACTGAAAGATACTTGGCGACTTGCTGCGACGACAAATTGTTGGACACGTTACAGGACACGTTGCAATCTGTGACATTGTTGACATTTTTGGAGATTGGGCGAAGCACCATCCCAAGGTTGGCCTGACTGTTGCCCTCTTCGTCTCAAATGAGGCTGGAACTTGTCAAGCCAGGATTAGATCGCATCAGATTGAGCTGTGCAGAGCAGTCTTTTCACAGTTGGTTTCAGAGCCAGGCATTTACAGATAAAGGCCTACAAAGTCAAGCCAAGATGGGCGCTGTGTTCTCTGTGGCATCTGCACTGCTGGCGGTTCTGGCACGTCTTGTTTCAAAGATGCGCCCACATACACGAACGAGACTTGATAAGGTGAGTCGTTTTTCATCTTTTTCCGAATTGTTTACCGCTGTGGATGTGTTCTTTTGTTGATGCATCATTGGCAAATCGGCAAGTCATTGGAATCACTGGTGCTTCAGCAGAGCAACTTCTGACGTGTTATCAAGTTAATTCAAGTTACATCCCCAAGCCTTTCCGAGCACCTGATCATTCCTGGCCCACATTCCGTGTGCTGCTCATGTGCCTTTGCCAGGCATTTTCCATTAAGGCAGTAGGCGACAAAATTTTCCATCCACCACAGGCTGAAGTCGGGCACTCAACAGTTTGCACCCGTTTGATCCCGTTTGTGCTGTGAGAGATGCTTCTGAATCGGGATCCGTATCAGAATCTATGGCACTATGTTTTTTTTTGCTGAGGCAGAAGAAACTGAGGTGGAGCTCTTTAGCGACGAAGAAGTAGAGGTGTTGCGCTCTGTCCTTTTTGAATCTTTTTGAACATTACAATTCTTTAGACATCTATTAAATTCTTAGATCTCACCGAATCTTACCTTTAAAGGCTGAAGAGTGGCTCGATGTCGTTGCCATGAACGACATCATGCAGGCCGGTTCAAGATTCAGTTTCTGTACTTAATATTGTACCATATGATTCTTTCGTTGTAAACCCTGTCCGGCAAGTTGCTATTCGTACTACAGCTGTCACTTTTGTGACTTTTGTGATTGAGTTTGTATATTTTTTGTGTATTTTGTAAGCTTTTTGTAATCTTTTTAGATGATGTGATTTTCGAGTGCTCCCCCAAAGAGTGCTTGGAAATCCTTCGAACATTTTGTCTTGTGAGGTGCTATGGACACAGCGCAAATACCAGGCGAAATGGAAAGCTGAACAAAGCACGATTCAGTCATATTTATGAAGTGAATGTCATAATCTAGTCATAATTATATGTCACAAAAAAATAGGGTTTATGCATATTTATGCGATAATTCGGCGATAATTATCAATGGTTTTATGCAATGATCCATCGAATGCTTGATTCAGTCGCTTGTCTACACAGTGACTCAAGCGACTTGAGATTGTAGGCGAGAGGCACCGATCTGAACATCAAAAGGTTGGCCAGGCACATGGATCGCACATGGATCGTGGTGTGACTGCCATGTCGTGATTTCTCGAAATCGTGGTCAGCAAACCCGACAAACATGCATCAAAAAGACCTTGCTTGAGAACGCTGATGGAAATCATCAAGCTGTATGCCATCTGGTGGAAATTGTTGGAGCACTTCCAGCCTTACTGGCCTTACTGGCAAATCAAAATCATTCGCAGTTGCCATTGCATGTTCACAAATTCTGCAAAGCCTGTTGGGCATAGCCATATGGAGCTGCAGAGCATTGCAGAGCCCATAGTTGCTGGGTACAGGTCAGTTAGCAAGCAGAACCTGACTTGGCAAAGGCTGGTTTTTCTTTCTCCGAGTAAGTTTTTGCTTCTGAGCAGAATTCGATGTCATGCAAAAGATGCAAACATCTCTCATTGTAGGAGTGATGCACCCCTGGCAGGGAACCTCAGACCCCGACAGTGTCGTGAAAGTTTTGCGTCCATTTTCATGTCGCCTGTTGGACTTAAACATTTTTAAAGTCGTCTTTAAAGTCGTCTTCACGATTCTTCACAATGGCCTCTTGGACCTGGTTTTTCATGGTCATTCCAAGTCATTCCCATTGACTCCATTGACTATCTGCAGCTCAGGGATTTTCGCGGCAAAGCAGCAGAGATGCAACAGGAAGCAAGGAGAATAGCAGGACTTGGGTAGATGATACTTTGCTGAATCATTCTAGAATTCTAAGATCCACAACTGGAACAAGACAAAGAACTTCTTCAATTTAAATTTCAAAGTGGAGATAATGTGGAAATATCTGGAGAGATCTTGAGAGGGGACGGAGAGGAAATGGACTGCTCACTGGCTCATTTTTCCAAAATCCAGGAGACCTTCCGATGCCAGCAAGGACACTGTTTCAGTGTGTTTGAGCCTGTTTGAACAAGACTTTCACATTACAGAGGGGTAAAGGACAAGATTTGACAAGATGGATAATCCATGACAATCCATGTGATTTTAGATTCTTCACCTGAACGTAAAGGTCATTGGACATCATTTCGGAAGCAGGCTGAAAAAGGGCAGATCTAGGCTCAATTGCATGGTAGATATGATATTAATACATGTGAATATAACGCAGGCCATACGCAACTCCACACGTGTATAGGCCAGTCATGTCTGCCAGCGAAGGGATAACACCAATTGCATCCCGCTCCCGCGGCTTGGCTTAAGCTACGACCGACCGCTACAGAAGGACAACGGGAGCGCGCGGAAGAGGACTTGCGGCATCCTACCTAATCCAGAACACGAAAGCTCACGGAGTGCGTAAATACCGGCACCCAGTCTCGGTTATCAGCCGTGCGCTCTACCCTGGGGCGTACGGTGGTCCTGTAGCCAACTGCTCAAGAGCTACTTCCATACAACCTTCAGCCAAACTTGGCACTGCAAAGCTTGACTGGTGGCTGATTGGACGCGGTTCTTCTTCATTGACTTCGGCAACCTGCACTCCTTGCCCTACAACCCGTCGATTGGACTGGTGTAAACGGAAGTGGTGCGAAGCGCAGCAACCGAAGCAATGTCGCAGAACAACGCTAGCAGCAACGAAGCCAATTGGTCCTTTGCGGCCCCGGCGCCTCCATCGGGCACTCCGGGATCAGGAGACAGCGGTGGTGGAGGTACTACCTCATGGGTGGCTTTCGGCAGCATTGCGCATAGCGGAACTTCTGTGGGCCAGGCCAAACTACTCCAAGGGGTAGACCACAGAGATCGTCTTTGGCAAGATCAGCGAGGCCCTTCGAGACCTGCTATAGAGGACAAAAGTAATGTAGGTCCTTCGGCCAACATTCCACGGAGTAACGGTGCAAGCCCTTCGGCTGGCACTGCGAAACATAAATCCTCCCACAGTGCGACTCGGGGCGAAAGTGAACTTCGCAAGCAGCTTCTACATGTCAGCAATGAGATGGACAAGAGTGAGAAAGCTAGGTTTGAACTTGAAGAAAGAGTCAAATTGTTTGAGGACGCAGCACGTCATCGCAATGAAGCAATGTGTGAAATGGAAATTTATTTGGAAATTATTCCAACTACAACTTCGACATGTATCCACAATATGTCTCCACTGAGGTAGAGTACGTGAGGGAATCAATAGCCAGCGCAGCACGTATCATGAGTGAACAGTCTGAGGCTCGGCACATCTCATGGATGAAGGCTCTACCATGAGGATCATGGAACTTGGTGTCGTCGCAATGAGCTTGCTGAGGATGGAGCACGACATATCATTCAAGAAAGCGAAATTGCACGGCAACCATACCACTCTGAACCCGAGAATGCAGAACGTCACATACAAGAACAACATCATGACGCAGAGGAGACGGCAGAACAATTTCGGCAACAACGAGAAAGACTTCAACAAGAATGTAGCCATTACGTTGCCGAGAAGGAGGAGATGAACTGATGAACCGTCAGGAGATGGCATCTATCACTTCAAGGATAGCTTCCAATGCGGAGATGCTGATGGTGAACAATGAGGATCTCCAGGCGAACGCCCAGAACGCCGTGATGATCAAGGATCAAGAACTAACTAGTCCAAATGCAGGGTCAGTTCACAGAGTTTGCGGAGAACATGAGGCACAAGGATCTCATGATTGAGGACCTGAAGCAGAAACTGCGTGATCAGATTGCCTATGCAGGTAAACTGAAGACCTTGTCTAACATGGATCTCGACAATGCGAGGATGAGCTTGACGGACTCCGAGATGATGTTGAAGAACGAGGTCATCGAGCAGAGAAGGAAGATGAGCAACTACGAGCATGAATGCATTAACGAAAGAATGGTTGCTGATCAACTTCGACGTGACAAGGACATGATCTTGGACAACGTGGCCAGTATCAAGGCAGTGATGGAGAACATCAAGGAAGAGAACACTGAACTATCTGAAGTCAACTATCAACTTCGCGTACTGCGTGTCACTGAGATCTTGCAGGGCAGGTGAGATGATGTTGCCAACTCGCCCAATTCACTGGTTGTCGAAGAACTTCGAAAAGAATTCAGCCGACTACAACAAGAACTGCGCGTGAAGGATGGCCGGATCTTCGAACAGAGGGCAGCAATGGACAAAAGAACGGCTGAAAAGGTAACGGAGATCATGATTCAGAGAGATGATGCGATCTTGAAGAACGGCAGACTTTACGTCGAGTTGCAGGAGGCGAACAAGAAGCTTGGTGAACTCGATACACAGCGTGGTGGAGCGATGGAGGTAGTGCAATCTGCGCCCCCTCCACCTCATGCCATTCCTCAACCCTGTGGCATGAAAGTGATCTACGGATTGCCGAAGGCTCCTGCATTGACGACATCAGTGAACAACATGATGAGCGAGAACCAGATGAGCGCTTTTGCGCTTCTTCGTCAGCCCAAGCTACGAACCCTCTAGATGAGATGAACCAGAAGCTCAGGGACGAACTCGCTGAACAAGAAGCCCGAGCTGGAAATGGACGCATTGGAATAAGATGCCTATTTCCTAATATATAAGGCAAGAAAAAAAACATATTGTTTAAACTTTGAACGACTCCATGGCGCAGGAAATGAAGACAGGAAAATACGATTCTTATTTCCCCTAATATAAATCAATATTGGATGCTGCCGAAGATGAAAGAAGGGAAATGAGGGTCTTATTTCCCCTCATGTAAGCAGGGAGAAACCAAATAATATGTGCACTACGCGATGTTTCGGGAAATGGAAGAAAATAGGTCAAGCAAGAACAGATATCATAAGATAAGATCTTTTTTCCCTTGATAAGAAAAGAAAAACAGATGCATATTATTTGAACTACTCCCTGTGTCGGGAAATGAAAGAAGGTAAAAACGATCCTCATTTCACTTGATGCTTCGGACAATGAAAGAAGGGAAATCATATCCTTATTTCCCCAAATAGAAATAAACAATAGACATATTGTTTGAATTACTCCATGTGTCGGGAAAGAAGGAAAATAAGATCCTTATTTCCCCTACAAGTCAAGAAAAGACATATTGTTTTGAACTACTCAATGTTGCGGCAAAGAAGGGAAATAAGACCCTTCATATACGTAAAGAAAAGACACATAAAATGGAAGCAGGAAAATAAGAGCTTTATTTTTTCAAATATAAATCAAGAAAAAAACGCAAACTATTTGAACTACTCGATGCTGCCGAAAATGAAAGAAGGGAAGTAAGGTCCTTATTTCCCCTCATACAAGCAGAGAGAAGCCACATAATAATGTGCACTACGCACTGTTTCGGGAAATGGACGGGAAATAAGATCCTTATTTCCCTAAATTTAGGTCAAGAAAGAACAGATATCATTTGATTTGCTGGATGTTTCCCGAAAAGAAGGAAGATAAGATCCTTATTTCCCTTGATACAAGGGAAAACACCGATTATTTGAACTCTTCCCTGTGTCGGGAAATGGACGCAGGGAAACAAGATGCCTATTGTTTGAACGACTCCATGGTTCAGGATTTGAAGACAGGAAAATACGACTCTTATTTCGCCTGAGGAGAACGTCACTTGTCACATTTGGATCTCCTTTAGCTTCTTGATGGGCAACGCACCTCCATACAACATTTGGGTGGAGAAGGGGTTCACTGACATCTTCGCCAACAAGATCAAGGAGATCGATGCGGTCACATCAAGGCCCATCTTCATTCACCTGTGCAAGGACGCGAAGTTCCATGGCGTCCCACACAGTTTCACGGACACGTCGAACGAAGTCTACGATGTGTTGACGAGCTCTTCTGTGAACAACGACAACTTCTGGAGATTGTTGTTTGCTCACGGCGGCTGCCATTACAGCCAACGGACCTCCAACAGCGACAGGAAGGGCGTCTTTGCGTGATGGAGAAGTTTCTCTTCAGGCAGAAGGCGCTAATGATGTGTTCCCTCAATCCTACCGATGTCAAAGCTCTGAACGGCATCGCTGCAAACAGTTCCCTTGGGGTGGAGGTGCCACTCAACAGACTGCCACTCGACAACCTGCAGAAACGCCCCACTGGACCCCACTGTGATTGACATCAACCGTGGCACTGGCGCTGCAAATGACCGAGACTCGTCTCAGGAGGCTGGGACTGGAGAATGAGTCGGAGGAGCCAGATCCTCTGATCAGGCAACAAGGAGCAAGGCACGTGGGACCGAAGTTAACATCAGGAACATCATCCCCGAGATCACGGTGGAGAATGTGGACACATGGTTCTTTTTGGACCATACCAAGTGCGAGCACATCACCTGCCCGGGGCACCAATCTTCCACCGAACAAACCACCCCGGTGGAGAAGATGTTGTATGATCACTGCTGCTCCAAGAAATGCATGGTTTGCAGTGCCAACGATGTGACCAGACTCTACATGTTGCACCCGCCAGAGTCGCAAAGGAACCAGGTCATCAAAAGATGGCTGCGACAGCAAAGAACATACTGATGGTCCTCGAGGGCCAAGGAGCCATCGTTCATCGTTCAAATGACTTCATGAAGTTCTTGATCAACATTGCCGATGCAGTGGTCGTGAACAAGATGTCCAATTTGGCGAATGCATCATTAAGGCCCTGTCGCACTATGGGGTGGTGAGGATGCCCAGGGACAGGACTCACCAGATTTTCAAAGGAGGCAGCGGCAGAGGACGTCAATACTTCTGCATCAGAGAGGACATGATCCTCGACGTTGAGGGTGGCCTACATGTCAGATGGGCATACCGAGTTGCCAAAGACTACGAAAATGTCTTCTACACCGGCTACCTCAAGAAGGTGATGTGCGACAGCTTCATTGAAGTCGAAAACCCCAAGGCAGAGAAATGTGGGGACGTGGTGGAGATGTGGCTTGGCATGCTTGACATTGCCAACATGAGCAAAGGGCACATCAAAGTGCTCAATTCCACAGCTGATCCAGGTGAGCTTCTGTTAGAAGGCGCTTGCAGCCACACACTGGGGTACATGAACATAATTATTTTGTCGTTTGCATGGTCATTTTTTTGTGTTTGCTTCTGTCGTTTTTTGTTGGTCCTGTCATTTGTCCCTGTCATTTTTCTGCCATGTTTTAATCATTTTTCTGTCATTTTTCTGCTATTTTTTTTAAAAATGATTTCTTTGATTTTTCGAAAATTTCTTTACTTTTCAAGCATGAAACCAACAAATTTATTCAAAAATGGCAGAAAAATGACAGAACAATGACAGGTAGAATTTAGGAATGACAAAAAAATGACAAGGCCAAAATGACAGAAACATGACAAACAAATGACAAAATAAATATTTCCAGGATTCTCAGCCTGTGGCTGACCAAGTTCTTCCTAAAGCTTCTGGCTGGACTTGAAGCGTCAATCAACATGGCCCTGGGATTCTCAAGATCTGCTTCGACTTGGAACACCAAGCGCAACAAGGTCGGCCACGTGGACACCACCCACTTCGAGCACGAAGCCATGGACCAGATTTTGCGGCAGTGTCCGGTTTCTCGGAATCCTAGGGATGACCATCGTCACTGACGGCGAGATGGCCAAGCTCATCGAGATCTACGAGAATGCCAACGAATGACCTAATGGGGGGAAGCGGAAAAGGTGAACGGGGAACGGGCAGGTCCTTCGGCCGACCCGGGATCCACCTCTGCCAGTGCGGCAGGCACCCCTCCAGAAGTCGATGAGGAAGAAGAGATCTCTGCTGAGAGAGAGGAAGTCATCAACGCAATCGGCGCATTCTTCCGAACTGCGGACGAGAACAGCTGCATCAAATGCGGTCAGAGCGGTCACGCTGAATACGACTGCAAAGCCGAGGGATCAGATGACGTCAAGAACGCCCTCAATAAGCTCCGCGACATCCTCGCCAAGAAGAGGGTAGAAGCAGAGGAGAGACAGGAGAAAGACGGGGCGGAAGAGGATCAACAACAAGAGAGGGAGAAATCGAAGCACCCATCAGGAAAACAAGATGAAATTATGTACTCCACCCCTCTTACGTTGATCGATATCGGAAACCGAGTCCATGGAGCCCGTGTGGATAGAGACGGCCCAGCCAATCACGCAGAACTGGATGAGATCCTGAACATTGCCGGAGAAAACGGGACGGTGATGTCATGCGAGTTGGCCATGGATGCGCCTGCTGCGTCAGACCACCCGGTGTACAAGAAGTTGGGAACATCAGGACTCGCATTGGATGCCTCAAAACTCTACCGATCTATGGAGGCATCCTCAAGGCAACAACCGTCGCAGGCAACGGACTCCGATACAGCCCAGGTGACAACAGAGAGAATGAGTCCCTCTTCATGGCCAACTGGGAAATCAGCCTTCGCCACAGAGTCAACAAAGTCCTACGACATCATGTTGGAAGACACTGGGAGAAGGACTACCAAATTGACACTTCCCCGGTCTGAGGTGGATGGGTCGACATCCACGACTTCATGGAAAATGAAGTCGTGTATGACAAGGCAGCAACGGACAATCTCGGCCCCGACGGCAACCACACGGCACCCACGATCGGACACCAAATCAAGCAACTTATCAGGATGCAGTGGACTGAGTACCAGAGGAAGAGAAGAGTGAGATGGCAGTTCTTGTGCTACGCCCTCAACGAGACGTTCACGGTGCCAGACGACTTCCTCGTGGGCGAGCTGGTTGTCGATACAGTAGTAATGCAACGGCTCATCCCTGAGGATGGATCGGGGATTTACTTGGCTCCCAGTGCAATCCGAGATCCAAGTGCGCATTGATCAAGGCCTGGAAGTCTGAAGCTTGAGCTGGAAAAGATCCAGCATTCGTTGACATCAGAATTCACAGGGATGTTCAAGTATTGCTTCCACGTCACTGAGATCAGGAACCTCGACATGATTCGAGAAGGGCTACGGCCTGGGGGGAGACGAGGAGGTAGGATGCAGATTTTCTTCAACCCCTGGCACCTGGGGACAGAAGGTTCAAATACGTGTTGGGATCGAAGCTGACACACTTCAGCTTGGCATGGGTCGCCATAGCTTTCGCCCATAGCTTTCCATGCGCGCACCGTGTTGCACAATAGGGGTCTCGTCAATGCTTCGCAGCAACTGGTGAGCGATCACAAAGTGCCGTACTCCGCATCGATTGGAGCCTGGTACCATGACAACCACCATGAATGGAGCCGGCTCTCGATCGAGAACGGAGGAAGCCAGTTGATCAGGGAGTGCAGAGATCCAACACGAGTAGCATCAAGGAAGAATGCTGAAAGTTGCCCAGTCGTTGAGATCCAGCACGATGTTGGCATCTTGTTCCACGACGAGTTCAAGAAGGACCTGGCAGCGCTTGAAGCAGGCGGAACCCAAACCCTCACCCCCAGTGACCCACTGAGGAGCAGGGTCGTGACATTCCTGGCGGAGAACTACACCTCGAAGGAAGCTGGCAGAGTGATGTGTCCAGCATGCCTGTTCGAGACCCCACATGGTCTCACAATCTGCCTGAACTGCCGAGGAACCCTCCTGAGCTACGGAGAGAGGACCCAGACAGAAGATGAACAACAACTTCAACGAGCTGATGGCGGATCCGATGACCTCCCAGGAGATGACGGTCAACAACAGGATGAGGACGTCGACGTGGACCAGGAAGAGGTCGATGAGCTCATCCGAAAAGCAAAAGCAACTGCCAGACATCAACAAGCTGAGCATGATTGCATGAGGAGCACAAGTATCCAGATCGCACGGATGACAGCATGGACACCGGTGACGATCAGAATGATGATCGACCAAGCAAAAGCCAATCCTTTTCCTATGTGGGCAATCCGACTGGTTCCCGGATGCATCATTGAATGCACCACTGACGGGGCAGCACGCGTTATTGACGTGGTCATCATAACACACCTCAAAGCGAGCTGCAAGTCAGTCTATTCCTTCATGGTCGACATGGACACAACAGAATACAAGGAGAGAGTTATCAATCAAGGTACCATACCTGAATTCGATAGCTACCATCCTTACCTCGGGAGGGACAAGCATGGCGAACTGAAACCTCCAAGGGAAGAAGACATGAAAGCCTTGTTTGAGAAGAAGAAGTCCAGAGTCCAGTGAAGGAGAAATCGGAGGAAGAAACGGAGAGGTGCACTTGTGAGGAACGATTGGCACACGAATTTTGTGCAGATTGATGAAGCACCTGGTCGAGACGGGCATGAAACCTGTGAGCTTCACCACGATATTTGCCGACGATCCCAACATGAGTGACAAGGAGAGGGAGGCACTCAGGAGGAGAAGCTCATCTATTGTGAGAAAATTGATCCTTGGAACGTTTGGCGTGAGGAGCTACGACTACTAGGACCAACTACCTATTGGAGGATCATATGCACATCGACCCGGTATCTATCTTCTGCGCAGTGATCAAGAAGGTCAGAACCTACTCCGGATCGTTGACGCTAGTGAATCAAGGACTACTGCTACCAGATCAACTTATGCAACAGCATGAGGCGAAACAGCTATCAGCCCTGAAGAGGGAGCGTCAGATGATCGCCCAAACTGCACATCTTGATCAAGAGGAGCGAGAACGCCACATGAATTACATGCGCGCCATTGCTTCCGGCAGCCAAGAAGCACCCGATGCCTCCGAATCAGCCACGTCCAGGAGCTTCGAAGAGGAAGAAAGCTCGAAAAGCGAAGTAGATGCCGAAGATCATCCCAAAGAGCACCTGAGAGGCACCTGAGAGCCGGAGTAGTTCAAGCCCTATTTTTCCCCAACAGCAGAAGCTTTGGGGTCTTCAGCCATAGTAAAGGTTTCGGAGCAGACCGGAGCAGCTCCAAAACCCATTCCCCCAAGGTTCCCAGGTTCCAAGTAAAGGTTCCCAAGTAA
>Ga0126342_10016809_pt1 | contig 12708 bp, 12 predicted proteins | sample Cyp1metagenome_FD_92528 | JGI IMG/M metagenome (GOLD analysis project Ga0126342, IMG submission 92528) | Coral microbial communities from Lord Howe Island, Old Settlement Bay, Australia - Cyphastrea 1 metagenome | ecosystem: Host-associated > Invertebrates > Cnidaria > Coral ...
CAAAACACAGTGGCACGGCGAATATCATGAACTGAATTGTTTGCCAAAAACCATGCGTTTCGCATCCAATGTCTAGCATATGAACGCCAAGAACAGACAAAACGTGGGTTCAGTTTCCCACCCGACGGGATGTTTATACCCATCCGGCAAACTGGGATGCGCTGTAGGTGGCCATGTTCTGACAAGTTTTTTCCCGAACAGTTTGGCAATTCCCAAACAGGACTTGCAGTTTCGCTCCGAAAAATGCAATGTACATGTGGAGAGACACAGCAAAGAAAATATCCACGATTTTCCCATGTTCTTCCCATTAAAATATGTTTTCCCATTGAATATTCGCATTAATCACACACACAGACATATATATATATTATCTATAATGTAAGATAGGACAGGATGAAAAATATACTAGGGATTAATCAACCATCACACAGGAAACATGTTTTGGCAATGCTAAAATGGGTGGGTCCCCCTGATTAATATACCGGGGGTGCATCTCCCAAGCCATCAACCACCACACAGGAACTCCCTTTTTTTGGTTTGTCAACCCTAGTTATAAAAGAAACTAATCATGCTGGCTGAAATTTCTGCTTCTCATGGATGCTGATAAACCCTTGCTGTCTCCAACTCTTCCCGCATGCTGCTCATTGTTTTTTTCACAGCACGCAGCTATGATCATTTATATTTCTGATCAATGCATCTGCCAGTTCCCCGTTGATTTCCTCATCTTCCTCGTACGAATCTTGTGGTTCCCCATTGGTTTCATCTTCCCCCATAATTGGGTTTCCCATTGGAAGTTGATCTCTTATGACTTCAACTTAGGAGGTCGATTATTTAGGGAAAGAACCTTAGCAGAACCTTCTCCCTAGCTACCTACCCTCTAGGGGGGGAGGTTGATTAGTCATCCTAACTTGACATTATACCTAGACCCTCCAAGTACACTAGCTATTTCCATTGACAATTGAATATTCCCGTTACCTAAAATTTGGGTAAAAACAATAATACACAATCCCCCGGACCATAAATAGGTGGTATGTTTACCATTCCCAAATGGATGGTTTATGACATTGTTTTTCCCACATTATTAAACAAATATAGCATATTATATAATTATCATAAGGTTAATATAAAGATATATGTTATAACCATAAGGAAAAACATATTAAAACCTTATGATAATGTGTTTTTCACCCCCTACCATCCCATTTTTTGTATCGCTGCTTTGAGCCTCTGCGAGTGAGAGGCCACAAACACGACACCTGGCGGCTTGATCCTACTCCGAGGCCTGGCCTAAAACATAAGTTTTGTGGCTACTTGGAGGGTCTAAGTATGAACATGCATATACCTAATACGTATAATATTCTTGTATAAATACATATATATATTCTATATTATATATATATTCTATATACTGGAATCCAAATCCCATGTTGGCATGCATCTATCTCTCTGCGTCTCTACGGACCAAACGATCTACAAACCAACTGCCTCTACACATGCTTCCAACAACGAAAACTCTGGGATAGCCTACTAACATAATCTAACATAATCTGACATCATCTAACCATATATATATATATATATACTTACATTTTATTTTTTTCTATGGCTACTTGAGCCATCAAACACACCCCTATCCCATCCCAGTAAATTGGTTGGTTGAAAAGTATCCCCATCATGTGTTATCATAATCCCCAAAATAACCAGATAGTACTATCCCCACGTAAAACTAGACACAGTGGTTTTTTCATGGTTCACTGTTCAAAACTACAAACCACTATTCATCGTTAAACGCCTATTAACCACTAGGTTTCAGACGAAGATTATCATTATTTATATATATATATAATTATATAAAAAACATAGACAACTAGTGTTGAAATGATGATTAGCATTTTAAACCGCTATTAACCACTAGTTTCTAGATGACTATGATAAACCGCTATTAACAACTAGTCTTGAGACGATGATTATCAGCCGCCATCCACAACTAGTTTCTAGATGATTGTTATAAACCGCTATTAACAACTAGTTTTTTAATGAGGAATAAAAACCGCTGTTAATAACGAGCTTTTAGATAACTATGCTCAGCCGCTATTAACGAGTTTTTTAACATGATTATTATATACTATTATACACCTCTATTAACAACGCGTTTTTACATGATTGTTGAAAGCACTATTAACAACTAGTTTTTTAGATGATTGTTATAAACCGCTATTAACAACTATTTTTTTGATGATTGTTATAACCCGCTATTTTCGTCTAGGTTTTGAGGTGATTATAAACCGCTATTAACGACTAGTTTTTAGATTATTACTATAAACCTCCATTGACAACAAGTTTTGAGAAAATTATTATAAACGGCTATTATCAACGAGTTGTTACACGATTGTTATAAACTGCCATTAGCAACGAGTTTATAGATGATTTTCTGTTTAAGTATATTAACAACTAGTTGTTTTTAGATGATTGTTAAAAAAACGTTATTAAAAACAAGTTTTTAGATGGTTATTAAAACCACCATCAACAACTGGTTTTTAGATTATTATTAAAAACTGCTATTGTCAGCTACTTTTTTTGATGAGTATCAAAAAACACTATTACTCTCATCAACTTTAGTCACATCAGGTGACTAGAAACATGTATTCCCGCACGGCACGAGCCGATGCGACCAGGTCACATCAGGGTCACATCAACCCCCTGTTTACAATGCGTTTACTGATGTTCATCGTTTCAAAAAATCTATGTGTTTAATTCAAAAACATCTCGTTTAGTATGCGGCCAGGCAAATGTAGTCTTTTTCACTTCTTCTTTGGGACGTACACGCGTTTGCGTTCAGCAACCCAGCACTCCAGCCATTAGCGGCGGCTTGCTTTCGTGCCTAAAGTTTTGGGGCCAATCATCTCCTTTTGAAAGTGAACGGCCAAGGCTGCCTTCGGCGTGCGTTTAAAACGCAAAAAGTCAACGTAAAAGGCAGCAACTTTTGAGAAAGAGTCAATGCTGATTCCAAATGAGCTCACTTCGGAGGCTGGGAAATGGCTTTCAATGAAAGCCTGGCAATCTGCTGGATCATTCAAGTTCCACTCTTCTGAGGAAGATTCATGGGGTTCATCTTGCGCAGGCATTTCCTGCACAGCATCAGCAGCTTGCGCAACAGCTGCTTCTGTCTCTGTTTTCAACTTCTTCTCAGCTGGCTCTGGCGTGCTGGCACTGGTTTTGCCGCGCATGCGGACTTTCTTCAAGAAATCGCCAACCTTTGCGGCCAGCTCTTCTTCATTTTTGTTTTCAGGAACTTTGGCTGCAGCCCAATCCAGGTTTTTCTTCCAACCGGCTCTGCGCTTGGAATGGTAGATGCTGTGCAGGGACTCATCAAAAGCTGTGTTCTCCTGCCCACATTCAGGGCAGAACCTGCAAATGATCTCCATGCGGTGCCCGCACCCAGAGCATTTCGTTTTGGGAGGAGTCATGGTAGCCAAACAATCAAAAGCACGCTTGTTTTTGCTCTGAAGATCTGGTGCTTCTGAAGCATGAGCGCGGACACTGCCAAAAATCTCTTGGGATCGTTCAATAAGCAGCTTGTCTCTGTTCAAAGGTTGCGCGATATCTATGCCACATGCGTGATATGCTTGACGAGCTTTCTCGTCAGTCAGAGCCATTTCACTGATCTTTGAGCAGCACAAAAGAGCTTGCTGAATGTTCATGCTGCCATGCCTGGTATTCCATTGTGACTTGGTTCGGGACCACTCTCTGGCCCACAGCTGGTGTGGAGCCTGGTCAAGACTGCACAAGGCCTTGGTTGAATAGGCCGGGAGCAGGAATATACGGCATCGGTGCCGCTCAGCAACTATGCAGAGCTCAGGGCTTACATGAAGCCAGCATCCCCCTCCGCTATCGCAAATCAACACTAGCTCTTGAGCCAGCGGAACATGCCTCCGCATTGGCAGCAACCAGCACTGCTCCACAAATTCGGCAAAAATGGCTGCTGAGATTGACCCGGATTGATTTGCACGAATGCACGCGGTGGGCCACGCTTTTTGCATATCGGGCGTGGTGCCGGCAAAAGGAACCACAACTCCCACCGGCAAATGAGAAGACATCTGCTGGTGTCTCTTGATGGGTAGAAAGGAGCAAATCGTGAGGTGGCTGAAGCCCAATTTGACACCAGTAGCTGCTGCTTTGTGACGCATGTCTCGTGGTACTACTCCCTTGCTCACTTCATCCTGCCGTTGGCTCAAGCCTTTCTCATCTGTGGTGCAAACTCTGTGCGCTTGCTCCTCAAGAAGCACAGCCTTTCCTGCCTGATTCTTTTCCATGATGCCAACGCTCAGGAGCATGTCCTCCAGCTCTTGGAGGCAGCCTACAATGACATCTGGTGTGACTGTCACAACTTCTGCCAAAGACTTCTGCCTTAGGTTTTTCACTTGGATCCAATCCTCTTGGGGCTGGCAGCTCTTCACCCACTGACGAAAGCTTTGCCACAAAGTATCTTTGTAATAGTGGTCGAAATTCTCAGTGATGCGGGCCTGCATGTCCGCGATGCTTGGGTGATCTCCGAACAAGCCAGCTTTGGCCATGCGCAGGCTCACCTCAAAAACAAGTGGTGAAAAAGCATTGGCACAAACAAACTGGCAGAAACCAAAATGCCCAAAAGTTTAGCAGCCTATCCAATACCATATTTCGAAACAAGGGGTGCAACGTCATGACGCAATTTCTAAATTGAGGCGCTATGGTTTTCGTGACATCCTGGCAAGAGAGCGGGATGCTGCAGCGGCAGTGAAAACGAATGACGGCCAAAAGGTCCAACTATTCCTGTTTGGAAAGGCTGCTCTCCGGCGAAGCACCGATGCGAAACATTGAAGGGCACTCTTTGTGCAGCACACCATCTTTCTTGAGAATGTTCAGGACCTTTCCAAGCTTCAGGCGATTGATCTTCAGCTGCGCAAGGTCTTCTTCAGCCTTAAGTGCTGACTTGATTTTCTGAGACTGCACGAGCAAAGCAACCTTGCAGTACATCTCCCACCTCATCTGGTCCTCGGATGCTATGATCGAAGGATTCTTGGCAAAATCTTTGTACTCCTTCTTCAGGTCGGCCACACCATAGTCTGTGGAGATCTCCATGACAGCAAGCTTTTCATCTTCTGAAGCTGGTTCTGCGTCTTTGTCACAAGGAGCCGGCGCAGCTGCAGACGTCGTGGCCGTGTTTACGCCTGGCACTCCCTGCGCCACATGCACAGAAGATGCAGCAGCCGCAACAGGAACTTGGGAATGTGTGTTCTCAGCTTCATTGGCATTGGCTTGCTCGATCTGCTGCATGATGTCTTCTTGAGACTCCCACCAGGTGAAGCACAGGCCAGGCACTGGCGCCTTGTTTTCCGCACTGACACCAGCTCCGCACAGCAGGCATACGTCAGCACGAGCTGCTTTGCCCCAGGAAGACTTCTGGTTAACCAGCCTCGGATGATCATTCATAGGCGCTAGTTCCAAAAACAAGTTAGGAAACAAGTCCTAAGGCAGCAATCCATATATGTTTTTACAGCTTGGGTTACCATCTAAAGCCTTTACTCACCGCCATGAGCTTCAGAAGAAACTTGGTGCATGCTTGGTCAAAAAGAAACCTTAATCAGTGGCAAGTCTAAGAACACATTTGCTCGAAAGCAGAGCTTGCACCAACCAGGTAAGCTGGACAAAGTATCAGCCGACAACTCTCGCTTGCAATCATTGCATGTCACAACTTTGACGTTCGCCTCTGCCAGTTGAGCTGCTTTGACCAAGACTGTTGTTTCCGGTTGAGGTGGTGGTTCAGCTGGGGCAGGTAATGGTGGTGGAGGAGCACCTCAGTTTTGGGCGAGATCTGGGCGAGGTCCGGGCGAGGTCCAAAAATGGCTCAAAGAGTCCCGCCCTGGACCCTCACACAACCCAAGCCCAGAAAGTGACCAAACACATCACAAAAATTAGGATCTGAATCTGCCGAGTGGCTAGAATTGAAGCAAGCTCTAGCAAGCAACGCCCGCAGTTCCATCTCCAAGCTTTCTGGGCTGAACTGCACATGCCAATCTCTCAAAGCACCCAATAGCGAATCCAAGGAAAGCCTTGCAATTTGAGAAGGTGAGAAGGATTGGGGTTTCTTGACGGGGACTTCAGCGGCTGCAATCTTCTCTGCAGCAGCGGCAATCTTCTCAGCTTTTCGTTTTTCACCTATAGTTGCTCAAAGTAAGTTGCTGAGACGGCTTAGAGGGAAACAAACTCACAGTTGTGCCAATCAGAACAAGAAGCCTGCAGACTGGGCTGAAGGATCAGCGTCGAACAAATGCCTCGCCAATCTTGCCCGCAGCTCTAGATCATGATCTCCAGGGTGTGCTTCAATGCTTCGATCTGCTAACTCCTTGTGTAAGTCCACAAGACTCAACCGCCCAACTTGCCACGCATTCAGCATCGAAGACGACATTGTGGTGTCGCGTGACTACGCACGTAGGTGCGGCACGTGAACCGCTTAGCGGTGCACGCTCAAGTATGGCTTAAGCAGCCACAAACATCAATGACATGCTGTGCTGTGTTCTGAATGACCCTTGCAAATGTCTCTCGCACAATCTGCCCGCACAAGTAAGTGCTTACGATTCAAACTGCCTAACTATGGAATGGACATGTGTGAATCTGGAATTCATGTCTCAGTCATCTGCTCACTGCTCACTTGCTAGTTTGCTAGCACTACACACCAATCTCCAACTAAAGGCTGCGCAGCAATTTTGGCAACCTTCGTGCTTAAGTGCCCCTGTGTCCCCAAGTCTTTGCTAATCTGGCACGCCTGCAAGCATGCTGTTACACGCTTGCCTGCCAAGAAAATGTAACCCCAAAACAGCCAGTCTAAGCGGAGCCTTTCTTCGGCTTGCACCTAGCACAGGCACAAACATCCTTAGCACCCATCTTCTGGCGCTTTTTGGCGCTCACAGCCAAAACCAAATGTCTGGCACCAGCTTCATCAATCAAGTTCATAGAACGAGTTGGACCAAGGAGCTCAGCAGCTTTGCTGCAAGCATAACAGTAGGCACCACACAAACGCACTGCACCTTTGAAGCCCCTTCGGGTTTTCCACTTCCCCTGGTGCTTCTTGACTTTGCAGAAAACACATTCGGGGGCCGAGTCCGGCACACTACCTTTACAACCTAATGACTTGGCCTTCTCACGCACCTTCATGGCATCAAGCTTCGTGAAAGTCTCGGGATGAAACTGGCGCAGGCTGACTACGTACTCATGCAGCGACAAGTCCTTAGAAACTTCCGGTGCAGAACAGTTTGCCAAATTGATTCTGCAAACCTCCAACAAAGCACTTGCAGCAGAAAAAAGGGAAAGATCATCAAACCTATGGAGAAAAAACTTTTATGCTTGGCATGTCCTTCACGTTTGTTACATGTGGGATCTTTTCTCCACGGGTCGTCTGCCATTCGTTTTGCATGGAATTGTTCATCGCTTTAATCCTATCTATTTACTATCTATATACTATCCATATACTTCCTATATACTATCTATATTCTATCTATGTTATATCTATACACTATATACGACCTATAAAATTACTACCTATACACTATCTATATTCTATCTTATATACTATCTATTTACTATCTATCTATCTATCTATCTGTCTGTCTATCTATCTATCTACCTACCTATCTACCTACGCGGCGCGGAAGCAAAGCAGCGCGCAGAAAACATCAACAACCAGCCGCAGCAAACGAAACCACCAGAGCAACGAGACACAAACCCAGCATCGCCAGCCAGAGCGCTCAACAGCATAGCCCACCAAGGACGGGAGCAGCGCAGCCCAACAGCAAAAGCAAAGCCAAGGATCCGAAGAGACTGCTTGTCCACGGCCATCACCAAGTAGCACCTGGGCGACGCAAGGTTGCCGACATTCCGCAATCACAACAACGCGAGCGCGTATAGAAAGTATATAGAGTATATCTGAAACACACACATATATATATAAATATAAATGTGCATATATATATATATGTTATTATTAGATGAATATACATATATATATATACATACATATATAAATATCATATCATATATATATATATATATATATATTACATATACATGTGTTACATATATTTAAAGATGTATGAAGAAAATATGCGATGGATATACGCCTGAAAATCCTACCTTCAAACATCTGCTCGGTCTACAAAAGAAAACGCTGCGACCTTATCCCAAAAAAACTGTCAGCTGCTGACGTCCCACAACTTCCAATGGACCCAAGAATTCCTTGGATCCAAAAAAAATATTGGAGCCACACATGCTTGTGCCAAGTAGGCACCAGCCACGTCCTATTTAGAACATTTTAGAACAAGAACACGCCACCGTAAAATGAACATCTAGCTGCACCTTCTCTGGAGTATTCTCCACATCTGCTGGGCGTTTCTTTTCGGGTGTGACAATCATGTCGCACTTCCCACTGCCCTGCGCCATTGGTGCTAAAGGAAGTGCTGAAGAGCACGTGAGCGATCCCAAATGGCTGCAAAGCCAAGGAAAAAATGCTTGCGTGCACCATTCGTAGAATGCAGGCACAAGCTTCCCACACACAAAAAGAAAGACATACAAAACAAGTTTCCCATGTGAAAGGTCGTTGTAAACCAAGGGAATAACTTGAACATCTAAATGTTTCATCTCCTTCAAAACCTTGAAGCTGCATGTCACAACGAAATCGATGCGACTTCCCAAAAAGTTTTCGACGCATGTAATGGCAAGATTTAGCGCAAATCGATGCGACTAAAGTGTCTGACAGTAGCAACTAGCTGTTTTTAATGATTATTTAAAACCGCCATTAACAATAAAATTTGAGATGATTACTAAACACCTATAAAAACAACGAGTTTTTACATGACATGGTTTTAAACAAAAAAACGCTATTAACAACTAGTTTTTTAGATGATTGTTAAAAACCGTTATTAACAACTAGTTTTTTAGATGATTATTATAACCTGCTATTTGAATCTACTTTTTGAGATGATTATAAACCGCTATTAACGACGAGTTTTTATATTTTTACTATAAACCTCCATCAACAACAAGTTTTGAGAAAATTATTATAAACAACTATTATCAACGAGTTTTTACATGATTATTATAAGCTGCCATTAGCAACGAGTTTATAGGTGATTTTCTGCTTACGTATTAACAACTATTTCTTTACATGGTTATTGAAAACCACTATCAAAAACTAGTTTTTAGATTATTATAAACCGCTTTTGTCAGATACGTTTTTTGATGATTATTACAACTAGTTGTGTTTTTAAAGATTATCAAATTATTATAAGCCGCCATTAACAATAAGTTTTGAGATGATTACTAAAAACCTCTATTAACAACGAGTTTTTACATGATTATTAAACACCGCTATTAACACAATGTTTTTTTAGGTGATTGTTAAAAACCGTTAGTTAGTTACTAACAACTAGTTTTTCAGGTGATTATTTAAAAAAACGCTATTAACAATTAGTTTTTAGATGATCATTATAAACCTTGATTAACAACTAGTTTGTTAGATGATTACTTTAAACCGCCATTTGTTAAGTTTTGAGATAGTTATTATAAACCGCTATTAACAACGAGTTTTTACATGAATATTAAAAACGCTATTAACACAAAGTTTTTTAGGTGATTGTTAAAAACCGTTACTAACAACTAGTGTTTCAGATGATTATTAAAAACCGCTATTAACAATTAGTTTTTAGATGATTATTATAAACCTTTATTAACAACTAGTTTGTTAGATGATGAATATAAACCGCCATTAACAATAAGCTTTGAGATATTTATTATAAACCGCTATTAACAACGAGTTTTTACATGAATATTAACAACCACTATTAACAACTATTGTTTTAGGTGAATGTTAAAAACCGTTATTAACAACAAGTTTTTTAGATGATTATTATAATCCGCTATTAACAACTAGCTTTTTGGTGATTATTAAAAACCGCTATTAACAACTAGTTTTGAAATGATTGAAATGATTATTATAAACCGCCATTAACAATAAGTTTTGAGATGATTCTTGAAAACCGCTATTAACAACGAGACCTTACATGATTATTATATATAAACCTCTATTAACCACCATGATACCACCATTCAGTGTTACGTTAATCTTATTGGATTTTTCCATGGTTCACCGGGCGAACCTTCTCAGCAAGTCCGGCAAGGCAGCCAGGCGACACTGTCCCTGGGATCCGTTTGAAAGTCTCGGGACTCGGGGAGGTCCAAGATGTAAAAAACGATACAGGGAATACATGGGAATACTACATAAAGAAAAGATACATACATATATATATATATCCAACTATATGTATCATATATGTATATAATTTAGCATTTTGATGGAAATTTGGGATCCAACTCAGAACTTCTAAATTCTGACCCGATTATTCACCACTATCTAAGACCCAGACTGCCGGTAGTTCGCCCCCATCGTTTTTGTTGCCATCTTCAGCTGTATCTTCCTGAAGAGGACTGAAACAGTTTTTTCAAGAAGGACATGGTTTGCTTCCTAGTCAGGACCCAATCCACCAGCATGGTCTATGTCTTGGTAGGGAAAACAATCCACAAATCTGGCTAAAGGGGTGGATGGTGCACTCGAAAATCTTCAGACGAATGGATCCCAGGTCTGGTAGATACGACTGCATTCTTTCGACTTAAATCATCCAGAACCACTTCCCCCGAATCATAATACCCCCACAGGCCCCACACCAAACCCCCTGTTTGGTATTGGATCGGTCACACCGTGGGGTCCCTCATTCTGTCTCCATTCTGCCCCCAGAAACTGGGGATTTCCCGCATGGCCATGTGACTAATGACATCCGAGAGCAAGTGACTAATGAACATCAACCGTAAAATATCCATCTCTAACCATTGTTAACCAAATCCACATGTAATAATTAAATCCAAATCTAATCCACATTTAATCCACTTTGAATACACATTCAATCCACATTTAATCCACTTTAAATCCACATTAAACCCACATTTAATCCACATTGAATACACATTCAATCCACATTTAATCCACTTTAAATCCACATTAAACCCACATTTAATCCACATTGAATACACATTAAATCCACATATCACCGCATGTTTTCAGCATTTTTCATCAGCCCCAATGGAGCTGTCGCCTCTAGGGCTTTCAGCAGTTGCTGTTTCAGCTCTCGTAGTGATCGCTGGGAACAGAGTTCCACCTGCCCCAAGAAAGCGCAGGGATATATCTGGGTAAATTTTAATATTTCACTAATCTGAAAAAAGGGGGATGATTCCCCTTACTAACCAGTATTCCAGTGAGGTCACAGAGAGGTCACAATAATTTGCCCAGAACTATCATGATTTACAGTGATATTATTATATGTTCACAATACGGCTAATCAAAATGCATAAATGACACATACCTAGGTCTTCCCTTAGGGTCACTTTTTTTGCTTTTTTGGAAGGAATTAGGTTTTCACATGTTTCGGCGATTCTTATGATTTCATGCTCCTTGCAGCATTTTGGGTATCCAGCCCCTACCTTTGACCTCGACTTGACCGACCCTGAGCTCAAGATCACCAAGTGCGCTCTCCAGAGATTTCTCTCTTTTTCCTCCCATTTCTCTTTGGCTTGTAGGTACTTGGCAGTGAGATGCTAAGCTCCAAGCGGCCAAAGCAGGCTGGCTGTTCTTCGATGTTACTTTCTGGTGAAATTTGCATTTTGATGGCCACTTAAATTACATTTGGGGGATTGAATGAAAACAGTGCTGCCTCATCCATAGCCTCCCTGCTCAAAGCCTCACCAACGCTAGAGCTCACCAAAACCTTGGCCGGCGAAATGACTCAGCCTGTCCCCACACCATTGCACAGGATGTGGGAGGACAAATCTTTGATTCGAGACAGAGCTAGGTCCCTGAAGAAGATTCTTGACTGGCCCACGGTCAATGGAGTTTACCTTGTTGGGGCGCCTTCTAAGAGAGCCTTTGCCATGAACAAGGTCATCTTGGATTTGACTGCCCAATGGTGGACCCCTCAAAGAGATTATCCCGAATCTGTGCAGATCGCATTGATTAGGGAAGAGGTGGGGGACCCTAGCAACAAAATGTTCAATTTTATTCCCCATGCACCTGCCAGGTGCGGGTTGTTAGATTTTATCAGAGTTGTTCTTCTCCTCTTCCTCCTCCTCCTTGCTCCTCCTTCTCCTCCTCCTCTTCTACCACCTCTGCCTCCACTTCCACGTCCACTGTTGCCTTGCCAACTCTTCTGGACCTCAACCTGGGACCTTCCCAGCTCAGTGCGCACCGCTGGACCTCAACCTGGGACCTTCCTAGCTCAGTGCGCACCGCTTGACCTCAACCTGGGACCTTCCTAGCTCAGTGCGCACCGCTGGACCTCAACCTGGGACCTTCCCAGCTCAGCGCGCACCGCTGGACCTCAACCCACGGCCTTCCGAGCTCAGTGCGCACCGCTGGACCTCAAAAGCCAGATAGAATGCCAGAAGATATGTCAGATAGAATGTCAGATGGAATGCGAGAAGATATGCCGCTATGCCAGATAAAATGCGATAAGATTTGCCAGAAGATATGCCAGATAGAATGTTAGAAGATATGCCAGATAGAATGCCAGAAGGTATGCCAGATAGAATGCCAGATAAAATGTCAGATAGAATGCCAGAAGATATGCCAGA
>Ga0126342_10016810_pt1 | contig 12708 bp, 12 predicted proteins | sample Cyp1metagenome_FD_92528 | JGI IMG/M metagenome (GOLD analysis project Ga0126342, IMG submission 92528) | Coral microbial communities from Lord Howe Island, Old Settlement Bay, Australia - Cyphastrea 1 metagenome | ecosystem: Host-associated > Invertebrates > Cnidaria > Coral ...
ATAGAATGCCAGAAGATATGCCAGATAAAATGCCAGAAGATATGTCAGATAGAATGCCAGAAGATTTGCCAGTAACAAAACGTATAGATGTCATGGTGGGGATAACTCGAAGTAAAGTAATTTATTTATTTAATATATTTAATATATTTATCTTAAATATATATATATATCACAACCTCATTGGAAGGATAGGTAGCGTTGACGCTGGGCATCCTCATGCTGGGCAACTCAGTTGGTCTTCAGAACGGCCAAGAAGCGAAAAAATGAAAAATAAAAAAACATTTAGGAAAACTATGGAAAATCACCATTCTTGATGGGTAAATCAACGAACTAAATGGCAATTGTCCATAGTTATGTTAGTTTACCAAAGGGTAATTTTCATGGTTTATATCGCGGGTTTGCCCAGTTCCCGTGTAGCAACTTGCAACTCCCAATCCAAAACGTCCCAGCCGAAAGTGAGGTTCAACCACGCCCATCATGTACAGACCACGACATACCCTCTGGTAAACTAACATAACTATGGAAAATCACCACTTTTAATGGGAAAACTCACTATAAATTGCCATTTTCATGTTTGTTTACCAGAGGGTATTTCCCATTTTGGGGTGCTGCACACTTGTTTTCTGTGTCCCATCAACTATGTGTCTATGTTTTCTCCAGTTTTCTCCAGTTCCTCCCCATATTTTCCACCGTTTTCTCCGTTTTTCCCCAGGTGTTCCCCATATTTCCCCAGTTTCCGGTTGCGGTTCACCGGTTCACCGCAACGCCACGGCACGCAGCTCAGTGCCGCCCAGCACGGTGCCGTAGCGCTGCAGCCGCCAGGTCACCGGTCCAGCGATGAGAACGGACAAGAGGAGCCAGCAGCAGAGCAGACGGATGATGACCTGGGGGCGTTTGATTATTATTGATTAATAAATTAGTAAGTGTCCAATAATTTCCATTTACATCCATATTAATATCCATATTTAGATGATTGAATCCCACAAATATCCATCAACAATAATCCAGGGGAATGATCGACTATTGTGATGATTAACCCCTGTATATAATATTATATATATAACCCCAAAAACAAATCCCAATAATCATGCCGATGATGATGATGATGAAGATGATGATGATGATGATGATGATGAAGATAATGGTTCTTGATTGATTGGGGATTTCGTGAATGATTTCGTGAATGATTGGGGGAACTGATGATTCGGGAAGTTGATTGTTAACTTTTTCGGGATGAACAGTTGGGATGTTGGTATGAATGTTGTTGATTGATTGGGGGATTTCGTGATGATTACAACAGGATTATTGAAGGGAGTATTGTAGGATATAAATGGATATAATGGGATGTATCATCAAAAAATGCAATATCATAGAGATTGTGTGGGGAATGATCGCTCCACCTCTATGCCTCTATGCACATATCTATGCAATATGCATAGGCGTGTGCAAACGTGTGCCTTACAAGTAAATACATACACATATGGTCTAAGCGAATGTGGGATTATGTACCTAACCATTTGCATTCACACACCTATCATTCCGATCCCTGTGCCCCTGGTCTTTGCTTTCTAATGCTATCTATCTCTAAGTCAGCCTGGTCCGTTAGCTCGTTTGCCACCCATGGGCCACTTTTTTCCCCAGGCACCGACAGGCAGCTTCGCAGGAACATCCAACAGAGGGCTCGTCGCAAACGATTTTTTTCATCTGACTTCTGGTCGATGTATTGCTTCAAGAAGCTCTGGCCAAGGTGCACCTCTGTTTCTTTTTAAGTGTGCAAGGGGTGCTCCAGAACGTAAAAGGGAACGTAAAAGGGTGAGAAAGCTTGCATTTTAATGGGGCCAAGGATGTGGCCTTGATTTTCATATTTCCAATAATTATGGATGCTGGACCATGAGGATCAAATTGTGGAAGTACACCTCGACTTTGGGAAAATTCCAAGTCCCAATTCAATTGGGCTCCCCTGTCAAGATGGCTTCATAAGTATATAATAATATTCACGATGGCAAGAGCCTAAGGGCCTGCAAGACGTTCTCAAAACCATTCCGTCAATCAAACGTGCAATTGGGATCATCATCATCATCATCATCACCATCATCATCATCATCATCATCGTCACTGATAGGGATGGAAATCAACAAAAATGTACAAAAACACCAAGGTCCCATTGCCAATCTTGGATACATTTGGAAAAACCTTACACCTAGCTTCAACGCTGTCGTTTCCCAAAGATTTCTGGGATTTGCCCGGTCCAAGATCAGTACGGCCAGTGGCCAAGATGGCAGTCGCAAGCATCGTCAAAAGAACCAGCACTTGCTGCTGAGTAGTGCTGCACCCGAAAACACCTGGTGTTCAAAAGCCACAACATTGTCAGTCATCATCCCTACTTCTTTGTTGAAAGCAATTCCACTCAAATATATAACTCTCTGGAGCCTGTTCGTTAACGCTTCCATCAAAGCTCAGAAAACTGCCCGTCAAATGTTCACCAGAACCAATATATTTAGAGGGCTTTATTCAGTGGCTGTGAACCACCATCAACCCAGTGTTTGGGGGCGTATTAAGCAACGGAGTGTATCCGAATTTCAGGATGTTTGGGGCGTGAATTCTCATATTAATATATACATATACATATACATGTATATGAATTAACTAATTAATTAAATAAATTAATTAATTAGTTAGTTAATTAATTAATTTCATTATTTAGTTAAGTAATCAATCAACTAATTAACTCATTACTTAACTAATTACTTACTTACTGTTGGAGGCACCCTTGGATTTCCGTGATTCCAATGCACTCAACTGGCAAAAATCTGCTACAGGTACCCACTTAACATTGACGATTACTGTACTAAGAGCATGTTCAATCTTAAACATAGACATCATGGATGCAGAATCATCCAGAATGATCCGCAATGATCCGGATCATTCCCATATTTTTCAGTGCCATGTTAGTGCGATTCCACATGTTCAGTGTCAAAACTTAGTGGAGTTCATACCAAAAATCCATAAAAATCCCATCCATTCCCATCCCGGTCCCCGTTCATCAACGGGAGATCTCCAGGCCAAAGGGCTCAACACCAAGTGCTTGCTGCTGAAGACATCTCTGCAAAACTCCGCGCGCATGTCATTGCCGTACAGGACCCTGTTGGGCGACGACTCAACTCGACTCGGAAAAAGATCGGGGACCCCATCGGACCCCCAACAAGCCGCGAGAAGACGTCACTTGTCACGTGAGGGATCTCCTATCAGAAAAAATACTTTCAAACACGGCCATTGGAAGGACTTGACCCCAGACATGTTTCTCAAAACCCTCGAATTTGATGTTTTTTGGTGTTTGAAAACTTCAAAACCCGAGGTTTTGACAAGCATAGGGGATTGATCAGAATCGTTTTGGGATGCCCTTCTGGTAGTTTCACCAAGCTACATCACCACAGTTTTGACATCACCTCGCCCAACCATCCCCAATAGCTAACTGAGGTTTCTGAAATTGAATATACCCTTATGATTTTCGCCCATTTATATATTTCAGAACTCCCTCTCTTGTGGTTGATTTTTTGGATGCTTCATGGCCTTGTAGACCCCCCATTCTTCACTATCTTTACCCCACCAAATCCTCCTCTAAAACGCAATCCCAGAATTGGCCTTTCAAGGAAGATTGTCAGCAAAGCCATCCGAATTTTCACCATGAAAATGACGATGGTTTTGATATAATATAAGGGCGCCACATATCTCTGTCTCTCTCTCTCTCTCTCTCTCTCCCTCCCTCCCTCCCTCCCTCCCTCTCTCTCTCTCTCTCTCTCTCTCACTCTCATAGTTTCATCTATGTTCACAAGCTTTCACATACTTTGCCATGTGTTCGCCACTTTACTACCTCCCACCACCTCAACATATCCCCAGCACCGTGCTCCAAGGGTCTCAATGACCTCCACTAGCGGCAGAATCAGCAGCGCCGTGAAGCCCAGCGGTGCCCGCAGCACCGTACCCAGGACCACCAGAAACAGCTGCGGCACGTCGCAGCAGCGCGGCAACGCGCCGCTGCCGCGCTGCGATTGACGCGGCACCTGTGGATGCTGGAAATGTCAAGAGAAAAAAAACTTTACTGGTGATAAACCCTCTGGTGAACAGACATAGCTATGGAAAGATCCACCATTGTTAATGGGTAAATCCACTATATATAAATGGCCATTTTCAATAGCTATGTTAGTTTACCAGAGGGTACTGGGATTGTCCTGGGATTTACTGGGGGTATACTGCTGTTCTAGGCCTCGGTCCAGAACCTACCAAATGGTGGACCTGTGTCAGCAGATGTTTGGGAGTTTGTTCAACTTGCGCCATGGAAAATCATCAGCTTTGGCCTCCCTCCTTCTACTGGATGGTGACTCTGCGTGGTCTTCACGTTTCTGATCAGCTTCAGGCTTCGCTTTGCCTACGCTACTTGGGTTGGCTGGTGGCCTGCTAGTTCAAGCTTGGGCAATCCGTCCAATCTATTTTTGGGGGTTCCCTGCTGAAACCGGGGTGCAACTCCAATCTTGATTGGCGCTGCTGTTGTCAGAGCAAGAGCCAGACAGCGTGGTAAAGCGATGGTATGCTACCTTGCTACTTGTCCTTCTGTCTCGGGAAGGCTGGCAAAATTGACTCTGTTCATCACCTGCTGCTACAAGGCTACAAGTGTGGGCTCGTGTCACACATTTCATGGCCTACAAGGCTTGGGAGTTGCGACTTCACGAGAACCTCTTGCTGGGTGATCGCGTTTTGCCAGACAGGGTACACTTTGCATCAGTTTGCCATTCTGGATGACGCAGGATTGGTGTCATTTTCTGTCCTGCCTCTTGATGGCGGTCCGTCAATGTTCATCCGCATCCGCAAGTCGCGAGACTTGAGCCCAGGGGCGCGATTCTGTGTTTCCCCCTGTTTCCCCAAGTACCAACTTGCTTGGGCCCTGCTAGCACCACGCTGGCTGGGGAATATCCATGGAAAGGGGCTCGGTGGCTGTGCTCGCCTTGACCCCTTGTGATATGTGTACAAAGCAGTCGGCTACCGCTGCCGAGCGAGTAGGGCCGTAGGGAGCTGACCTCTCTGCAAAGTGGAAAATGTGGAAATAATGAAATATACTGCTGTTCTTTGTCAATTTGCAGGATTTTTCCCCCAAATGACAGTCTTGCTTTATTATGTACCATGATTGAATGGGAATGAATGCTATTACTATTCTAATTACGATTATAATTATAGTCATCCATCACCACTCTCTATGATTTGATGTTCCGATGTTGGCTGGTTTCTACCATGGCTGACCATTTTATAAACTCCAGAAAATTCTCGCGTCCGCCTGGTGGCACAGGTCGCGGCTCAGGTAGGGCGTGTTGTTCTGCATCCTCGAAATCCTCGGGTCAAAAATGGTCGAAACAACGGTAAAGGGGTCAAGTCGATGGGCACCGAAGATGGTAAAAAAAACATCACTGAAATGGGAATATGGTTGAATCCCACAGTCTGTCTTCAGGATGACTTTTATACACACATGTATTTAACGATAATTAAAAAGATCATAGACTCTACTTGACTATACATAGCTCATACAATAAGATTGTTGACAATGAAGGGTCAACCGAAAATGATATGGCGAACTGGGTCAAAACCAATGGAATCCCCAGCGGTTCACACCAGAATAGGTAGCGATGGATGTGACAAACTCCACAAAGTATGGAATAGGCATTGATCCATTCCCCTATTTAAAAAAACTTGAGAGGGGGAACACGAAAGGTAGGTGATCAAGAAGGGGAAACAAAGCCTCTCTGTGTAAAAGTTGGCTGTGTTTAAACGCGTGTTGCGTGCACAAGTTTCTGTGTGCAATTTGTGTCTGTGAAAAGACATCTGTGTGTAAAAGCGTCTGTATGTTAAAAATGTTGTGCGTAAAACCTTCTGTGCGTAAGACTTCTGTGCGGATAATTTTCTGTCTGTAAAAACCGTCTGTCTGTAAAAACTGTTGTGCATATTTTTTTTGCGCGTAAGGGTTTCTGTGCGAAAAAAAATCTGCTGTGAAAAAACTGCTCTGGGTGAAGTTTTTGCGTGCAAAAAAGTCGGTCTGTAAAAACTTCTGTGTGCAGTCTGTGTGTACAAGTTTCTCTGTGTCAAATGTTTTTGGTGTAGAAAAAAACATGTGTAAAAACTGTTCTGTGCAAAGGTTTCTCTGTGGAATAGGTTCTGTGTGTAAAACGCCTATATGTGCCTCTATTTATGCGCGCAAGCAAAGCATCTTTGTACAAAGCATCTGTGTGTAAATACGTCCTTCTTTGCGTAAAAACCTCTGTGCAAACTGTATACAAAAGTTTTTTTGTGCACAAACCTCTCTGAGTAAGAATATCTGAATATCTGAATATCTGCGCGGAAAAGCTGCTCTGTGTAAAGGCTTCTGTGCGTAACGTCGTCTTTTGTAGAAATGTATCGGTGCAAAACGCGTCACCACAGCCAAAGCGCATAAAGAAAATGAAACACAAGAATCCAAGAGCAGATGCTTGATGTCGCTATCGTTATTGATGATGGCGATGATGCGCGCAGGGCCACACAAGGCGTCATTTTGGCTGTCTTAAGTCAATTTTTGAAAGCCTTCGGAACAAATTACTCTCTCCGAGTGATCCCCACCAAGTGACACTTTTTTTTGACATATTTTCTGACATGCTATCAGGCATTCGCATTTATCTCAAATATTTTCTGCATTTGTTTCTGGCATTCTATCTGGTATATTTGTGGTGGAGGTCCGGCGGGCAACACTCTGATCATGAATTTCGATGTTTGTGTTGTTGTTGTTGTTGTTGTTGTTCTTGTTGTTGTTGCTGTTCTTGTTGTTGTCGTTGTTGTTCTTGTTGTTGTTGTTGTTGCTGTTGTTGTTGTTATTGTTGTTCTTGTTCTTGTTCTTGTTGTTGTTCTTGTTGATGTTCTTGTTCTTGTTCTTGTTCTTGTTGTTGTTGTTGTTCTTGTTGTTGTTGTTGTTGTTCTTGTTCTTGCTGTTGTTGTTGTTGTTCTTGTTGATGTTCTTGTTGTTGTTCTTGTTGTTGTTCTTGTTGTTGTTGTTCTTGTTGTTGTTGTTGTTGTTCTTGTTATTGTTCTTGTTCTTGTTGTTCTTGTTCTTGTTCTTGTTGTTCTTGTTGTTGTTGTTCTTCTTCTTGTTGTTGTTCTTGTTGTTCTTGTTGTTGTTGTTGTTGTTCTTGTTGTTGTTGTTGTTCTTGTTCTTGCTGTTGTTGTTGTTCTTGTTGTTGTTGTTCTTGTTCTTGTTGTTGTTCTTGTTGTTGTTATTGTTCTTGTTGTTGTTGTTGTTCTTGTTGTTGTTGTTGCTGCTGCTGCTCCTGGTGTTGTTGCTGTTGCTGTTACTGTTGTTTGTTGTTTGTTGTTCTTGTTGTCCTTCTTGTTGTCCTTCTTGTTGTTCTTCTTGTTGTTCCTCTTGTTGTCCTTCTTGTTTTTCTTGTTATTCTTATTTTTGTTATTGTTTTTGTTGTTGTTGTTGCTGTTGTTGTTCTTGTTGTTCTTGTTCTTGTTGTTGTTGTTGTTGTTGTTGCTGTTACCCGTGCAGCTTTTTTCTCAGTCCCGTAGTGGTGGAAAATCGTCAAATAGGTGGCGTGCTCACATTTTTTGAAACTCTCGGAGCAAAAAGCACCGTAAATACTGATGTTTTTCGCGCCTTGGAAGCCCAAAACCACGGTATTTACGATGTGTTTGCCTCTGGTAACCAAAATCATGGTATTTACAGTGTTTTTTGGCCAGTGCCTAGCAAAAACACTGTTATTTACGCAGTTTTCAGCATGTTGCAAGAAGTACTTTTCCCATGCCAAAGGCACAAAAACACAGTAAATTACAGTGTTTTGGGTCTGCTCTTAGGGTTCGTGGAGGGGACGGAGGGTGTCCTGAAATGAACAGCAATCGCCTGAATAATCAGGTAACTGGGCTGGCCAGCCTCCCCTTTACTTCGTAAAGCTAAACTCAAGGTAGCACCACTGGAGCTACCTTTCGTGACCAAAGCAAAAAGAATAATAGGACTAGAATCATCTAAAATCAGTGTTTACGGGGTCTAAAAGTTTAAACGCATGTCGGCACATGTCATTTGTTTGTGGTTGCTCTCCCTGAGGATGACATTAAAAGTGGTGCTGTTTGTGTGCATACACATCTTGATGTTGTTTAGGAATCCAAGAAAGCTGGAACCCAAGCTGGCTGAGTGTCCTAGCGACGGTGACTTATTTATGGTTGCAAATCATTGCAAACATAAAATAACATATTCAGAAATTGGGCGTAGGGGCATGCATCCCATGTTTTGGGGGTGGAAAGTGACAGAAGTTTGACATTGAACTGTTTCTCAAATGTCAGACTTGCATCAGAAACTACCCATGTTCACATCACTTCCACAAACGGCATTGTAAATGGTCAGTTCCTCTTTTCCAAAGACCAACTTCCTCATACAAAATACAACTTTCATTTGTGCTGAGCACCCGAAAGTCATATAACCACTCTACACCAAGCATATCCCTTGGGATCAACCAGTCAACACTAAGTATACCCACCTAATTAGATCAACCCACCATTTACCCACCATACCTTACTACACTAAAGGGCAACCCGCGGTTCCTTTCACAAAGTACAAACTCTAATCCAGGTTTTTCTCCCATCTTCAACCATAAAACGCCTTTAAAAACACCACCTTTTGCAGGGTTTTCCCCAACTCCTCCCCCTAACATCCCTAAGATCCACATGTTCCATCATGTTCCATCAGTTTCCAGCACTATCCCCCGGTTTTCCCACGTGTTCTTGGCCCAGGCGTCATCTTGGCCACCACCCGGCGGTACCAGCGGTCCAAGTTCTCCCCCTCCGGCGCTTTTAAGGCCACGAGGTGCGAGGCGAAGGCCGTGGCGGCATAGGTCCCGCCCGAGACGCCACTGATGTAGTCCACGTCTTTCAAGCGACCACTTGCCTTGCGATGGAAGATGGAAGCTGGTGAAGATGGTTAATGAATGGGGGTATAATGACTGATAATGACTGATAATGGCTGGTAGTTGATTTATATAACAACATAAGGTTAAATACTGGTGAATGGTTGGAGAGTTTTGATGGCTGGTAGTTGATTTTATAAGAACATAACAGTGAATATGCCTAGGTTGAAAGATCTAGGTTGCGATCTTGGGATGGGAGGGTTTTCGGAATGGTGATATAATGGCGATAGATGGTAGTTGATGGGTAACAGTCAATATGCCTTGGAAGATCTTGGAAGAATGGTTAGTGGGATGGTTATGGATGGAAGTTAGTGGGATTGTTTCTTGATGTTTTTTTTGGGCGGTGATCATAAAATCTGAATTTTAAAAAACTTATTGGAAGATGCGGATGGTCAATGTAGGTTGATATGCATTGTGGGTTAATATGGGTATGGATCAATAGGGATTAATGTGGGTTCCTAGGGATGGTTCAGGGGATGGTTCCTATGACTTAGTATGGATTGATGTAGATTAATATACAGTAGGTTAGTATAGGATGCTAGGGATAGATAAATGGTCGTTGATGAATCATGGCCAATATAGTGTGAATGGTTCATATAGCGTTGATATGGTCTAATCCATATGAATGAGCCAATATGGATTAATATATGTTGATAAATATGGGTTAGTGTGGCCTATTCAAGTCCTACATACCCTCTACCAAACTAACCATATTTAGGGTAAATCAATGGTAAATCCATGAACTTTCGGCCATGGCATCGCTACGCCGAGGCGCCGCCAGGCGCCACAAGACCCCAGTGGCCACGAAGGCCGCACGCACTCCGCCCCCCGAGAAGGCCAACGCCAGGCGGGGCCGGGACGGCCGGGACGGCGGGGACGGCGGGGAGGGGGACGGAGAGGAATCCGCGGTGGGCCTTGGCCTTGGCAGATAAACAACCAGAACCCCAGGTTGATTCACTGATGGATAAATTAATGATGACACAATTGTTATGATAATCACTGATGAATATCATGGATACATGAAAATAAGTTATCCCAATGGTATTGCTGATATTGATTGGATTGCTTGGAATTTTCTTGAGAATCCTCATGGGTAGACTGGATCTAACATGGTCTAACCATGTTTGATGGGTACATGATTGATGTTAAACAATCGACAAATGGGGGTCAAAGCCAATGCGCAAAACCGTGTGTCTTTTTTACTGCTGCGTATGTCCAAACCCAGTCTTCGATTCATCGTGCCCTCGTGAACCGCTAGCATCAGCTGGCAAATGGATGTTTATCCCTCCCCAATAATATGCTATGTAAGTATCAGTTTCTAGGGGTCTTGTGGCGTGATGACCTGCCTGGTAATACAATAAAAGGATTCAAGCGGATTCAAACCATTTTTTCCATATAATTCAAGGAAGCTCAAGCTATTGGAATGGCATCTGGCTAGATTGCCATGTGTTCACATGGAAAGTGTTTCGCAATGATTCCCCCGTTTTGCATCGTTCCTTCATGAGGTCACCGTCAAGACAGTCCGACCTCCGGATCATCATTTTCTGTTGCTGACGGGGTTACTTTGCTGAATATGGCTAGCTTTCACGGAGTCACGTGTACATACATATATATATATATATATATGAATGGATGGATGGATGGATGGATAGATAGATTAGAATTAGGTTAGAAGTAGATTAGATTGGAATAGATTAGATTAGAATAGAATAGAATAGATAAATAGATCGATAATAAGCATCGATATATTTGTAAAAATTGTATTTATATAGATGTATTTACTTCGACGCGCTTAGTCACAATATGTCACAATGTGGAGCTGTTGAAACCAAACGCTTTGGCATCCTGAACAAAGCGTATGGTTTCAGATTGGTGAGGTTTAGGCCATTTTAGGACTAAAAACGACCAGCCCAGCCACCTGAGGCTGTGAATCTTCCTCAGAAAGAGTTCCTGAACAGTCCAGGGTTGTCCCCGGTTCTCCCGGTGCTTACGATGGAAATCTTCTGGGTTTTCTGAGCGTCATTTTGTGGCCAAAATGAATGGTCTGCAACAAGCCCAAGAATCATCCCTCTCCCGGGAAGGGCCCATCGCTGATTTATCAGCCTATCGAAATATAGTTGTTTGCGTATCATACACCACTGTATAGTCATAATCCAGCTCGGTTAACTAATCACCATTATAATCCATTATATATACATTATGCCATGATCTATATCTGGTTGGTGGTTTCAACCCCTCCTTGAAAAATATGACAGTAAGTTGAATTTATTCTTCCCAAGACATGGAAAAATAAAAGTCATGTTCCAAACCACCAATCAGAAATTATCCCATGAGCCCCTTACCCGAAACCCCGGCACCTCGTGCTTCCGGATGGCACGCAGGCCGTCGACCACTCGACCGCCCTCGTGGGCCTCTTCCCCTTGAAGGAAGCTGCTCCAGCTGCGGTCCTCCTGGGGTCACCATCGAACAGACTGATTCTTGGATGGACCATGAATCTACCGCAAAAACAAACTATAATCATCCACCCCCCGACTGTATATATATATATATACACACGCTCGATGGTTCAACGGTTACGTCCCCATAAGCTGGTGAGATGCCCAGGCGCCTCCTCCAACAGCGGCAGGAAGCAGCCGGAGCCGCACTGCGGCACTTGACTCGTAACGTCGCTGGAAGTCTCGTCGCTTTCGCTCGTAGCGTCCATGGGGCCATGCTGCGAAGCTTGCGAAGTTCTTGCGGTTTTTCTGAGGATGACATTGGAGGTACTGTGGATGGAAGAAATCCTGCACCACCTTGGATGCAGGATTTCTTCCATCCACAGTATGACAATGGTATAGCTTGAAATGCAATACCGCAGCACTATTGGTTTCCCCAAGGAAAACAATTTGGATAATTTGGATGATTTTCGGGCCCTCCAATTTCGGAAGCTCCGCCTAGATGTGTTGTGTCTCTCAATAGAATTGATGTCAGGCGAATGCCGGGACATGTTCGTTCCAAGTGGCTGATGTTCTTTGTTCGCAGAACGTATTTCGAAGACTTGACATTAAAGCCTATTTGTGGATAGGACAGGAGGGGGAAATGAACAGTGTGCACTATAATTCTCTATCCCTGAGATCAACCTCGCGAGGCTCGCAAATTTGATGTTCAGAATCAACAGCAGCGAGTATGAAATACGCAGTGCCTTATCCCGCAAAGTCCAAGCTGGCCATGTGCCATGGTCAAAACATGGTATATGGGGTAGGGTTATCCCACCCTCATGGGATTGCTCACAATGAGTATGTTACAGTAAACCCTATGCATCGGGGGATGACAATTTTTCTTAAAATAAACCGGAAATTGAGTGCAGTTGCTTATATGCCCCATTGCAAATTCCATATTATACTTCCATTCATAGCCCATTCAAACATATTCAATCCCTATTTTTCATGTAGGTAAATCCAACTTTGGACCATGGCACATACAGCTACTTGTATGGAGTCAAACCCTGGTACCCTGCTATACCCTGCTGATATCTCATGCCATTAGCGCAACTGTTTTTGTCGATGTCAGAGGCGCGGTACCTCAGCGGGGCCAATCTTCAAATATATATATATATATGTTTATCTATATATAAACATACATGATATATATATATATACATATATATACATATATATACATATATATACATATATATACATATATATACATATATATACATATATATACATATATATACATATATATACATATATATACA
>Ga0126342_10016811_pt1 | contig 12707 bp, 13 predicted proteins | sample Cyp1metagenome_FD_92528 | JGI IMG/M metagenome (GOLD analysis project Ga0126342, IMG submission 92528) | Coral microbial communities from Lord Howe Island, Old Settlement Bay, Australia - Cyphastrea 1 metagenome | ecosystem: Host-associated > Invertebrates > Cnidaria > Coral ...
CACCCGCATAATGCACCGTGCTACACTGGAAGCAAATGTGCATAGTAAAAGGAAGGTTTTCCCTTCTATGACCCTTTGTAGACAAGCCTGGCAAGGAGGATGCCAATGCTTGCATATGCTGGGTCAACTTGAGTTTCTTCTTTTGTTGTTTTGTACGGGATGCATTTCAACCTTCACAACTTGACAGGGCATCACAAAGCTGGTCAGCATGAGGAGTGGCAATATGTGTATGGCTCAAACATGAGATAGGAAGGGGCGCACATCTTTCGATTTAACCATCCCAAACTGGTGTCATCTTTGAGCGATACTCTTTTCATCATGTATAATCTGTACCCCAAAAATCAGCGGATTAGATGATTAGAACATCATGCTCCAAGTAAAATGGTCATAACTTGGTGGTCAATTCCCTCATTTTCAGACAACGAAGTATACAGTATCCCATACATTCCCACGAAGGCTGAGCAAATTATCATTTTGCACTCGGAAAACTCCTGAAAATGACCGTGGGCCAAAGTACATTACATGTGGGAAGCTCAATGGCACAAACGACTGCCATTTAGGGGATGATTGAAATACGATCCATTTATATCCATTTATGGCGATTTTGGCGACGGTTCAAGAAATTGGGTGCAATCCTATGCATATCCATATGCATGCATGTGCAGATAAATATGCACCAATGACATGTGAATACGTCTCCGGTGATGTCTGAAGTCACGGGGGTGGCCCCAATTTATTGATTTCAATGGGATTTTCCATTATAAATCATCCAGCGATAAAGGGCTATAATTCCATTGTAAGAAACCTCCAGATTATAAAATTGCATACTGATATATCTGATATTACCAATAGTTGGATTATTAATTGTTATAGTTGGTATGTTGCAATTATTTATTATCTTAATATTATTCTTACAATTACCTCCATCATCAATTATAATATTGCAGTTGGTACAATGTGGGGCCCCCAGTCGATAGCGTTCAGTTGGTGAACATAACTACAATTTCACGTTTGGGTTTTTCTATCAGTTCTAACCATAGTTCGATGGGGTTACCCTCTGGTAATTTAACATAGCTATTGAAATTGGCCATTGAAATAGTGGATTTACCCATTAAACATGGTGAATTTCCATAGTTTTTTGTATGTTTACCAGAGGGTAATCTTATGATTTGGTTTAAAAATAGAGCCAAAAATGGTATTAATAGGTATTGATTCATAGCCAGATGGGGTTATAAACCAACCAACATAACGTAGCAGGGGCCCCTGCAGTTGGTAAACATCCAACAATTCATCTGGTTGCTTCCAAGGTACCACCGAGGAACCGCTGGGTGCAAAGCTGTTGACCTTGCAGTCGAACACTGAAAACAACTGGGAGCTTTGCAGTAAACATCAGGGCGTAACAACATATATCAACATGTCAATGTATATATATATAGTATACAGTGTATATATATATACCCTCTGGTAAACATACAAAAAACTATGGAAAGATCCACCATTTTCAATGGGAAAACTCACTAATTCTATGGCCATTTTCAATAGCTTTTTGTATGTTTACCAGAGGGTAACTCAGAAAACATGGTGATTGAACCCAACATTGCGAACATAGTTTAAAACAATGATGGAATAGCCTCTGGTTTAAAACCAATCATCAACCTATTATGATACCCAACATGGTGTTTAAAACCAGAAAACATGGTGATTAACCCAACATTGTTTCTGGTTTTGTGAACATAGTTATTCCAATTTTTTGGATTCGAATGATTCCTTTTCAATAGGTTGGAACTGAACCATCTGAACACCAATATGAGGAAATAACCAATGGATTTCAAAGACGCCGATCAACTGAAGCTTGTTGGCTAAGTTGGTTTATAGCTCTGAGAAGTGTCCGGTTAATGGTAGATACATCGAAGCGTTTAATGGGGGTTGATACGGTGATACACCAACTTGTAACTGGAGGGCACCACCCTGTTGATATTTGCACATATTTGCATACATGATATTTCTAATATAGTGGGGGAGATATACATATATTTGGTGATGTTTTCATGATATGTTAGTTTTCACATATGATATACATAGTATACATATATTTCTGATGGGGGCATAAGGGGATATACAAGCGAAACAAACATATCCGCGTGGCGCACGAGGGGCCTGAGTTCAGCGTCCTTTAAGGCTATAACTAGATTGTGAGTTGTTTGAACATTGGGTACCCCAAAAACTCATGGTTTGTTGATGTTCATTGGTGTTCGTTGCCATTGTTTAGTGGTGTTTATTGCCATTTTGGTCTATGTCCCATAGAACCCCATCTGGTGACAATGGGCCAACCAGTCAATCATTACCAGGTGGTTTGGGGCTTTGGAAATCCAGAATTTCCAGTTTGAGAGAACTGCCACTTCGGTGTAACATGGCGTAACCAAAAATTGAATGATTGGCTGATAATTTGTGGGAACAATAAGGGATATTGACGAAGCATGATAGTGGGATATGACATGTGGGTATTTTTAGCCAAACAGTTCATCTGGTTTGTGGTCAACCCACTATTCCGATATCATATAATATCATCCGGGGTGGACAACAATATTGGAAACAGTGCGCCAGTCAGCCAGTCATGTCATTGATCAAATGGGAACCGATGAGGATATCACCAACAAATATGGGATGTTCACCAAAGGTTCGGATAACAACTAAGTATCTGGACATAGTATGATGATTGATTGTTAGTTTGTACTATATTTGCACTATCAGGAACTATCATCATTCAACCCTTCACCAGCTCCATCTGGATACTGTATCTCTGTATAGATATAGAATGATATAGATAGATTAGGATGGATCAGACTTCATTAGATTAGCTTAGATTGGATGGAATACCCTCTGGTAATTTGTTACATAGCTATTGAAAATGGCCATTGAAATAGTGAGTTTTCCCATTAATAGCATGGTGGATCTTTCCACAGTTTTTTGTAGGTTTACCAGAGGGTATATCCACTAACATCCCTGTTTTTTCTTGATTAAACCTATATCATCAACATGAAAAATCCCATTCAACCATATTAAACCACCATGAAATCCCACTAACTACTGCAAGACCTGAAAATCCCATGGAAATCCCATGCAGTGTACTGATCCCACTGATCCCACGCCTCCAGGGCAGTTTTGTTGAAGGATCGCCGCGCTCGGCCCGAAACGAAGCCTGGGTAGCTCCCCGTGGCGAACGGAGCGAAGATGGTGGCACCCCTAGTGGTTGGTGGTTTAATGGTGATTAATGGTGATTTAATGATGGTTAATGATGATTAATGATGGTTTTAATAATGGCTGGTTGGTGGTTGCAACCTACCCCTCTGAAAAATGATGGTTCGTGAGTTCGTCAGTTGGGATGATGAAATTCCCAATATTAATGGAAACATAATCAAGCCATGTTCCAGTCACCACCAACCACAGATATGGATACCCCAAACGTTCCGAATTGCCTCCATCCAAGGTTTACCCAGTCGAGGCTTCCCATTTTCTGCCCTAAAAAAAATGGCCAAATGGATGTATTGTGTAACTCAATATACTGTATATATATATAATATACATACTATATACATACATACTATATACACATGCTCTTTGTAATCTACCTCACATTTTATGTAAATACTATCTATTACAATCTATTATATATATATATTTGATATGCAACGTATACATCCCACTTTCTTAAAGCTTGGCAAAACCTCGTCGGTTCAGCTGTATCTGAGATGTTGACACCTGACCATCTAAGTTCATCTTGGATCATTTTTGCATGATACAGAATTGATGGCTGAAGCATTCTCCATTCATTATGAAAAGTATAACTTTCCTTTTCTTCACATGTCTTTTCCTTGCTTGAATCCATCAATGGATTGGTTCAAGAGAAAATCTGCAGGTGGATAGCAGTGCCCTTTTGCCATCAAATGATATAGGGCTTCCCTGCTTTGTGGTTTCGATTTCGCATCATCCAATTGTAGGAACCCCCTCTGGCACCCCCTCTGGCTGTGCTCCCCAACCAACTCCTGGAATAATCTCTCCACCCATGGCTGCAGCAGGGGCTTCCACGGAAGTCTGGGCAAGAAAGGGATTTTAAGGCTGTCGGAATGGTGGATTAATGGGATTTTATGGAATTAACTTTGATTTTATGGAATTCAGTGGGACTCAATGGTGATTTAATGGGATTTAATGGAATTTTGTTAGTGATTTACAGCAATGGTGTTTCTCGTATAATCACTCACCAACCTGAAATTCGTTGGGCCCTGGCCCACTTGGCGACCCTCCCCAGATCCCCAGTCAAGATGCACAATAAGATCAATGGGAATTTCAGGATCCTAAATTGGAGGTACCTACCATAAGGCCTATGTAAGGGAATATCCCCAGAAAATATGGCCAGAAATATGGTACAGTACATTGATAAGAATAGGGCAATATCATCATTCTCGGGATATCAGAAGAACATAGACGAACATAGACGAACTATCGTCAACCTTCTCCATCATCCTGGGGCATTCTGCGCACTTGGCACGTCATGCTGTCAGGGTATCCCGAAGTGATGTGACCTGAATGACCTACGTGACCTGTCGAAGCCTTTAGGAACTGCTCTTCAGCACTGGCAGAGCCTGTGATTTTCGTAAAGCGTATGCGTCTCCAGGAAATCCAGTGCCATGATCCAATTGTATACAAAGGACCTCTCAAATTGTGCAACAGATTCGTCACCAACGCCCCATGTGAATTCACAGCGGCACAAATCACATCGGATGTCAACATCTCATTCAAGAGTATTCAAGTCAGTCTGCAACTTAGTGAGCAACATGTTGCCCAACATGTTGAACAAGACAGATTCATGCGAAAGCTTTGCTGATGTCTGATTCGTATTCAACTCTGATCTACCATCCACATCCACTCTCGGTGCTTCCGCCGCAGGTGTCACAGACGCACCAAGCTCATTGAACAAGGTTTGAATCCTATGCAGATGTGCATCCCGTGATATACTGGTCTGGAAAACAATTGTATAATGTAATCACTCACCAACCTGAAAAGTTAGGCCGTTTGAGAATGAATCCCCGAATCCTATCCATCATTCCAGTATATTCCAGTGACGTGTCAGTGAGGCTGCGATGATTTATCTAACCAGGAGACATGATGCCTCTGGCAGTGGAACCTGGCAATGGAACACACAGACTTTGCATGGCAAAATAACATAAAATAACCGAAAAAAATGGCTTTGATGATCTGTTTTCCCATTGCCAGGTTTGTTTAGGGTAGAATTGATGTTTCATAGCTAGGGTACATGCCTTGTTTCATATCCCATTTTACATGTATAACCACAGAAATGTTGTTGGTCAGATCGTCCCAATTCTGGGTGACTTGACTGACTTGATCCACGGCAGCAGTCATTCTTGGCATTCACTCATCTATTCATCGAAGTATAAACGACAAAAAAATAGAAAATCAAAATTCCACTAAAATAGTGGATAAATGATGATAAATGGTTTAAAATAGTGATACATGGTTCCTTTTCTACCTTTTTGGAGGGTAGTCTCCTAGTCTTCAACTGGGCTCAATGGGCCTTGGGTCCACCTGCCGAAGGGCCTTGAATGATCCCTCGAAACTCGGAGGTTTGCTGGGAATCTACAAATGGTGGATTTGGAAAAATTGCCACCTTTGATTCATTCACCTGGTTGGTGGTGCATTTTCACCATCTTGAAAAATGATGGAGTGAGTTCGTCAGTTGGGAAGGTTGACATCCCATATATGGAAAATAAAACATGTTCCAAACCACCAACCAGTCATCCATTTAGCTCTATGATTTTCGGTTATAAACCTCCATGGCTAGTGTGGGGGAGTTCCCAGGCCATGTTTACCGGAGGGTGGGTCGAGATTTTTGTGTTCCTTCTGTGAAAAGATCTAAAAAAATAGGCTGGTATTGCTGCAGCTCTTCATCCCCCAATTTTTTTTGTAGAAAATCATTGCTGATGGATGTTTTTGAGCAATGATCAGTTGATATGTGGCTCTGAAAAATTGAGAAAATCCCGAAAAAACATCTCATAACCCAATCGTGGATCGTCAGTTCCCCTCCTTCAAAAGCTCATTTTGGAGACATCATTTTCCGATCCTGCCTCCATCGGCGCTGTCTCTGATGTCTGTCCCGCTGTCCCCAAAGAGAATGCAATGGCCTGGAAAAAAAAGGGGGTTCCCATCAACAGCCGCTGGGAACGATCAGTTTTGCACTGGGAAAACGGTCTTTTTAGGGGATTTGGTGTAATTTGTCTATGAAAAATCGCAATCTTAAACTACCCGAGAGTAAATGCTCTTGTTTAAAGGTGGTGGACTAAATTTGCAAATTGGTAGAGGAAACGCATCCAAAAAAGGGGGTATAACATGATGTAAACATGTTTTACCTTCAATAAATTGGATCGTAATGGTGGTGTAGCAGAAAGTTTTAGAAGAAGGGCTAAAGGGTCAACGGACAAGGCTCAACTCTCAAGTGATTTTAGAAAAGCTTCGAATCAGGGGTACTCTTCAGCACAGCAGACCAGCTCTTGAGTAAATTCTTGTCACATTGTGTTTTCATTTACATGTTCCAAAATAAGTTTTGATCTTAGTATGCCTGACAAAGTGAGTATGTTCCAAAACTGAAGAGGTCAGTGATGAAGAATGATGAGTGGTTGAAGATTCTGCAACTATGATCTAATTCCCAATCGCACTTTGCAAATCAACTCCATGTCTCCATGTTGAACTCATTTCTCCGTCAATACGTCCACCTGGTTCCTACCTCGCCCTATCAAGGCCACTGAGAATGATCTCGTATGCCGTATGCTGACATTGTTCATGAAATTTTCTCTTCATTCTTGTCCTTCGCAGAATGTGGTCATGCGAAAACACACGTAACACTTGAAGAAGTGACCCTTGATCTCACATCCTTGAAGCAATTCCTATGTTTTTCGTAGAACTTTGTTGGCCCAACGAGATGACAACTTACATCAACTTACACTTCTCCTGGACGTGGAAGTGCCAGCGACCAGTGATGCAGTCAATTCAATGCTCACTTGGCTAACAAAGATATGAAGTTACCCTCTGGTAATTTAACATAGCTATTGAACATGGCCATTTATAGTGGATTTTCCCATTAAACATGGTGGTTTTCCATAGTTATGTTAAATTACCAGAGGGTAACTCAAGAGTTAAAGATTTCCACCTGTCAGCACCCATGGAATGATATGAAATGCATGCAGGTCAGCCGAAAAGCCGGACATGTCTGTGGCATTCTGTGGCTATGAGATGCTATTGAGTCAGAATTTCAGGCCCAGCAAACCACAGATTTCATCAATTTCTAGCTGTAATCACTGCAATCCCTCCCCAGAAACCATGGTTTTAACCATGGGCCCCCATGGGGATTTCGGGGTGTTTCTTTTTTTTAAAAGGATTCAATGCTCCTGTCTGCATGGAAACTGGTGGGTTGTCTACGCGAAGCAACAGGAGAATCTTTTTTGAATAGAGATTCTTGACTTCCATCCTCAGAGATCTAAGGGCGCAAACACCATGAAAAAGAGTTATGTACCATCTGGTTATGACTAACATAGCTATGGAAAGATCCACCATTTTTAATAGGTAAACCATCTATTTCTATGGGCCATCTATACCATGGCTATGTTAGTCATAACCAGAGGGTAATCGTAATCGAGATCTAATCCCCCAAATTTGATGCAACAAACTGCTCTCATGGCAATGGCAAAGTTTTTTTCGTCCAGCGTTAAGTCATTGCAATGGTCCAGCAACAGAATAAAGTTAATTCATAGTTCACAACTACAAGAGACTGGACTGAAAACCACAGTCAAAGATTTCTTTTCAGTCAAACCATCTTCATTGCATATTGTAATATACTCCTTTTTGGGTTCTTATATTAGGAGGCCACTATCTACGCCACCTAAGCAAATTTAACCACTCAAACTTTCCAAGTTCCCCTGGCAGCTTTTAAAGTGATATGGGGCTCAACCGGAAATGGAGCCAGATACTTGGGCCACTTGGGCTGCAGTTCAAGTAGATGTATTTCACCATTGTTGGAGGGGCCCCGTATCCCAACTCCCAACTTACTGGGGTTCTTGCCATGGATATACCCATGCCCGCCTATTATCTCTATATCTATATACATACATATATATACATATATATAACATATATATATATAATTATATATATATATTGATCCCCAATATATTATAATATCCACAGTATCGTTGGTGGTATACCCATACTGCAACTCCTGTTGTCTGTCAAAGATCTTTGCCTCCAAATCTGCAAGCTGCTGAGTGGCAATTGGCCTGAGCGACAGTCAGCTCTTGCAGCTCTTAGGGGTCTTTTGCGCAATTGTTTGCACTGATAAGTCTGTGAATCTTCAGGATCTATCGTTTCTGACCCAGAGTGGAGTGACACTTGTCCGAATGAACCGTCTCCCAATTTTTCCTCACCAAAAATGAGGGAGGGCTCCAAGCTTAGCTTGTATAGTTCTTTTTGAGGTTCACATGTTGTATGACCATCAACTTTTCTTCAAATTGGATGGCACTTCATGCTGCTTGGAGTTCTGATAACCTCTATAGCGAAACAATTGGGTGTTCCTTAAATCTGCAAACCTCAAACCAAACAATCCGATGAAGAGGGTGACTGCAGGCTGTGTTTACACCCCCAGAAACCACCGTTTAGTCGGGGATTGACACATACTGGGACCCAATAGGCGTGTTTAATAGGCGAGTGGGATTCATCATGAATTGAGACACAGCCATTTTCAGTGGATTGAATTGGGACCCATTCGTACAATGCTTGACTTCAACGTCTGGCGTCCCAGGCATTGATGGCAAATTTTGGAGCCGTGAAGACAGTTCAGGAGCCTAGGCCAGCGACTTTCGGGGGGCCAAAAGATGGGATAGCAGGTGGTTTGACATGTTTTTCTTTGATTGAAAAGCTCTCTCTTTGGATCTATATATTCTTGGGGGTGATTTTGTGAAGACTTTGTGCGACTGTTTTGGTTTGATGAGGGTCAGGGTCCGGGCAACTTAGCAGGAAGGAATTTAATACTCAATGAACATTCCATAGCGATCCTTCTCTTATGCTCATGCCACCCAAATCATCAAGAGTTGTCGCAATACAACTCCCCTCTTCCTCTTACTCTCTTCGTTCCTCACCCCCGCCTTTTGGATAATGAGCAATCATTTATTGCTGGTTGGTGGTTTCAACCTACCCCTCTGAAAAATGATGGTTGGTGAGTTCGTCAGTTGGGATGATGACATTCCCAACTGAATGGAAAGTCATTCAAAATTCCAGGGTTCCAGTCACCACCAACCAGATTGGTATTCTTGATGGCTTGAGCTACACAGTATGCAGCAAACCCAATCCCAGATTGGCTGGTCATCTTTAGGCCGCAGAGCCAAGCCCCCAGGAGCTGAAGATGACTGGAAGCCCGTTTTTATCGGTCGATTTCTGACAGAACATCATTTGTCAACTCATTTTAGTCTCATGTGTTGATGCTTAAAAGTTAAAACTATTGTAAATGGTTTGTATATATATAAATGGTTAAATCGCATTAAATCCATTTAAATCCCCCAACTAATCATCAAACAACAGAGGTAGATCGTAGCCGCCCCGCCTCTCGCAGAATGCTTTCAGAGGCAAAGTTCTCCTGAAAAAAAAACAGTTCACCAGGGCTAAAAGAACTGATGAAATCTGCGACCCAATTCCCTTGTGATGAGATAAACATAGATAAACAATGGGATATAGTAATATAGTAGGATATTATAGGAAATTCATGGGATAATATGATGTAATATAGGATAGTAGTGGGATAATAATGGATAATTTAAGGGATAATTGCAATCAACCATCCCCAATACACTTTAATTATTAGCTATACCACTATGTGGAATGATGTAAAATGACCCCCAGTGATTCTTGGTGCTTGGGATGGTTTATCTGAATTGTGATGGCTGGAAGTTGAGTCGTTCAGAACGTGGTAAAGCCACTACCTATTTTGTGTTACCCTGAATCAACCATTTTTTCTTCATTCACCAGGAGAGTCGCCAACAGGTGACACATTGTGTACATGGTGACACAAGATAATATGATCAACTGCTCTTGTTGCTTCAAAAGCTTTACAGCTAAACGGTTATAAGCATAACAACATAGCATAACTATGCAAAGAATCCACCAAACCACAACTCCGCCTGACCCCTGTTCTCCTTTTTTGCCCTGCACTTGTGCAATCGCACATTCTCGGAATCCCGCAGATTTTAGGATCCACAGGAGCACTAGGAACCAGCATGATGATGATGATGCTAGGCCATCATCATCATGGCCATGCTTCTCCTGCCCTCCAGCAGTTGGACTCCCGTTGGACCAGCCAAAAAGCTATCGCTACAGCTCCAACCGGCTATTCCTTCAATGCGTCTCATCATTTGAATCCAAGCTTCGCTTCAAGGTTCTCCGAGTCTCCTGGGTTGTCTTCGCTGATGTGGAACATCTAATTGCGGAAGCAGCTCCGGCCACAGCTCCGCAATGCTCCATACCATTCCAAATCCTCGCCGAAGTTTGTGTTTTTTTGTTTACAGCACATTGACAGCCCGAGCTCATGTAAAAAACCCGCAGAACAACTCGGGCAGATTCGCAAGACATATCAATCAACAGATCGTCTTTCAAAGAGAAAAAAACAAGAGCTTGCTCAATTCATGCAGGCTGGAGCTGGCCTGATTCCCTCATCCAAAAACATTCAAACACTGCATGAAGGACGGCTCAGGACGGCTCGAGCCTCATCTGGCGATTCTGTCGCTGGAAATAATAGGTTCTTGTTGAATCTGGTTGATATGGACACACCTCAATATGAAGCCAGTGTTGATATGGTATACATGGTGGCATAGCATCACACCCAGCAAACAATAGCTTCGGTTTTTGACTTCCTGGTAGCCGGGCAATACATCCCTTTCAGTGCCTTGGATCTTCCTATTCTTGGCTGTTGCATTGCCAGTTAAGCCAAAAAAGGGCTCTACCGAAATGTATCCTCCTGTAAACTAACATGGCTATGGAAAATCACTATTTTTAATGGATAAATCCACTATAAATGGCCATTTTCAATAGCTATGTTAGTTTACCAGAGTGTAATGATGTAATGGAACATGATTCTGAAAACATCTTAAAACCAGCTTCGGTGTTCAAAAATTTTCAGAGAACCCCATATGTCTTCCACGACTTTCGAAACTCGCCGGCCTGGAAGGAATCTCCAGCAGATTTTTAACGGTTGGAAAAGGTTTTCGTCCCAATTCTCGCCTCTGAATTCATCTTTTGGCGACTTTTGCGGCCTGAGCCAAGGCCCTGGTTGGCTATTGACATGTTTTGAAGAGATCCTCTTCCTAACAACTGCTGCTTTACCCTCCGTTGATCATCATCACCTCAGTTTCCATGGTTTCAGGGCGCCAAAACAACTCCGGTTGGAGGGACCAAACATCTGGCCGACTGATTAGGGATGTAGTTCCCAATGATTTGATGCTGAACACCCCAGTAAAACAGCATATGTTGATGGTGAAAAAACAAATTAACCAATCAACATCAATCAACAAATGGTTAAAGCATGTTCAAACCCATAAATCTATTTAAATCATTCTAAATCTATGCTTAAAACCCATGAAATTCCCATTCAAACCGATTCATTTTTCATGGCTCGAAAGGGAACGGGCGAACGAAGCCTCTCGGAACGTCCGACTCCGTTGGCTGCTCCGGAGTGGGCGGAATGGGAGCTGGCAGGGCGATGATGCTGGGGGGGTTCCTATGGGGTACCCCAAGTCAGCATGGGTTTCAATATTTTTCAATATTTTTCAATATATTTCAATAAACTAAAATATACAGTAGGCTGTTTCAATACGAAAATAATATAATATATAATCTAAAATATTGAACTATTGAAATAGGAATATAGTCTAATGATGATAATGGTGTCTAATGACTTGCATGATTGGGGGTAGCCCTATGACTTAGAAACCCGCCATATGGTTGAATTGGGATAGAATTAGTTGGTAGAATATCATTATCCAATTTTCAATCTATATACGTGCCTTTTTCTTCGTTACAAGTTAAGATCGTATCATGATCAAACGTACCTTAGTTTGACACCTTTACTACAACAGTGGGGATAATAACCAACTAAGTGCGGGGTTGTAACCTCTGTAGCTGCACAATAACTGTATACTGTAATAAAACGGGCATATACTCACCAGAAGATTGACATGGCAACTGAAATGCAACATGCATGGAACATGACCCTTTGAAACAGATCGTTTCCCGCACAAAAACAGGATTTTCCGATGTCATGCTGGTTCACTAAAGTACAAAATGAATTGCTACTATGAGTACTGAGAGTTCCTATCTACAGACGATTTACACACGATTTTACACACTTCAAAATCCCAGTAGTGAAAGCATGTAGCAACAACCTATTTGGGCGTGCATCCCACGTGGTAGGTGGGTAATGACCATCTTATAGCCCAGCATACATATATATATATATATATATATATTACAGTAGTTTGTGAATTTCATCACTGCAGTTCATGTCACCACAGGACCACATCGACATTTCCAATTGCAATGCCCAGACTGGTATTCAAGTGAATCATCAACTTTGTTTTTCTTCTCAAAAGCACTTTGAG
>Ga0126342_10016812_pt1 | contig 12707 bp, 10 predicted proteins | sample Cyp1metagenome_FD_92528 | JGI IMG/M metagenome (GOLD analysis project Ga0126342, IMG submission 92528) | Coral microbial communities from Lord Howe Island, Old Settlement Bay, Australia - Cyphastrea 1 metagenome | ecosystem: Host-associated > Invertebrates > Cnidaria > Coral ...
AAAACACAGTGTTTCGCGACTTTCCTACCTTTTCGCGCATCTGCATCTTCTTTCTTCTGACTCTTTCTCTTCTACTCTTCTCTCTTCTAATCTTTCTCTTCTCTCTGCCTCTGCCCTGCTCTGTTTTTCATCTGTCCATATTGTCGGAAGTTTGACTTCTAAACTTCCTTCGATTATAGATATTATAGATTTAAATATTTAACAGAATATATATGTATATATAGTCAGAGACTTAACAGAAAAATATATATATATATCAAATGTTGTGCTGATACAAACAGCCAAACCCATCCCAAAGATATTATAGATAGTCTACATAGATATTATAGATATTATAGATATTATAGATAGTCTAACTATATAGATCAGGGTCATAGATATTATAATATATAGTATATAATAGTCTACAGTCTACATCTTGATTATTATAGACATATATCTACATGATATTTATAGGTTATAAATACTTACTAGTGATAATAGTGATCTATTGATTATATGTCTATCTAACATAAAATCAATCACCCATTTGGGAATGGTAAACATACCACCTATAAAAATGGTGATGACTGGGGGATGGTGCAAATGGCATTGTTTTAGCCACATCTGTTATTGTGTATCAATGATCAATATCAAACTTATATATGGGGGTTTCCATAAATGGGGGATCTCAAATAGCTGGATGGTTTATTTCATGGAAAATCTGATTATTGTATGGATGATAACTGGGGGTACCCCCATGACAAAGCGGAAACCTCCATATGTCATAGATTTTTCATAGATCGTCCTCTGGTAATCTAACACAGCGAACTGAGAATTCTGGGAACTCACCACTACTAAAAGGTAAATCATCAAACTAAACGGGCCATGGCTTCCATGGCTATGTTTAATTGCCAGGGTGTCCCCTCTGATAATCCAACATAGTCATAGATTATTAAAGGGCCATGTTTCGTAGGTAAATCATGCACAAATTGGCTAACAATTGCTAATCATGTTTAATTGTCCATGGCTATGCTAAATTACCAGAAGGCATTGTATCCTGGAACGAAGTCTTCGATATATCTGGCTGTCTTCCTTCGATGTTCATTTTAGTTGGTAAAGCCAGTGCCACCTGATTCTGTGATTTACTCAGATGATCCTGCAGTAATACCCGGCCTGATAAACATGTCCAAAAAACTATGGAAAATCACCAGCTTTAAAAATGGTAAATCAACTACAGTATTTTTATGGGCCATGTTAAAAATAGCTATGTTAAATTACCAGAGAATTTTCATATAGAAAACCAAGAATACTGTAAAATATTGATTTCATATAGATATAATCATTCCACATGATTTCCATATCATTTTCACATTCTATGCAAGAGTATTGTGAAAACATGTGGAATGATCCAATCCTGTATACATTGTAGATATACATACGCAACATTGTGATTTTCTCTAATATCATCCAATATATATATGTATATATATCTCTTTACATATAATACATATATATATATATATGGTATATATGATACTAATATAGCTATATTAATACAGTCATGATTTATGTCCAGCCTTCATCCCACGCCGCCATCCCACACCTGGGAGATCGGAGACTTCCAGGAACTCCCACTGCTCCGGTAGCAGCTGGGCTGCCTGCAGCATGCGCACCGCGCCGCCGTCCTCGGTCTCGTCGATGATCAGCTTGTAACGGCAGGGCTCGTAGCTGGCGTCCTGGTTCGTAGTGGCTCGGAAAACTGGGGAGTTGGATAATTCATTACATATACCATTGATTGATTGATTGATTGATTGATTGATAGATAGATATATATATATATGGTTGGTGGTATACCTACCCCTCTGAAAAATGATGGAGTTCGTCAGTTGGGATTATGAAATTCCATATTCTTGGGAAAAAAATGTTCCAAACCACCAACCAGGATATATATATACCATCTGGTTATTTAACATAGCCATGGAAAATCACAATTTTTAATAGGTAAACCATCTATTTCTATGGGCCATGTTCCATGGCTATGTTAAATAACCAGAGGGTATATATAATGTATCACTATATATGTATATACAATTATATATATATAATTATATACATATATCAATGTGATGCCCCCCAGTTATAAATTGGATATGGTTCAATGTGGTGCCCCCCCCAGTCATGTTTGTTGGTTGATATAGTCGGGGATGGCCAGTAAGCAGAGACTAATCTTCTTACTGCATATGCCGGAGGCCAAAATCAGGCAAATAAGACATCGTCTAAGTAAGACTTAAGTCTAAACACCTGTAGTAAGCAGCTCCTATGAAAATAGGTCCCCAAGACAATTTCAGAATCTGCTTACTACAGTTCCCTTGGGTGAAGTGTTGATCATCGCCTCTTCGAGGCTCAAAATCCAAAATCTAAGCAAACATGTCTGAAGTTTCTCCCGGTACATGTTCACAAAAAGCAACTCTAAATTGTCAACAATCAAATTTTATCCGGGAAGTATGTAAAATGGATAATCTAGGTGCAAAGGCTAGGGGCTATTCGTTGGGGTACGTTTTCCGCAAAATTGATAAGACAAAAGTGGGGTACAGGTTTAGACGTGGGGCACCCTATTTTTGGACAAAACCCGCAGCAGAGGTACAGTAGAGTTGATCTCAAGATGTTGCGGGGGGAAATTCCCCACAAAAAGGTAGGCGCTGCAGCAGGAAATCTCCCTATAGTTTGACTAGGGCAGTAAGCAGCTCTGGGCTCAGAGTGGGACCTTATATGACTTATGAACCCTTAAAATACCCTCCTGCTTACTACTTCGGCTGGGCTGTTTCCTGCTTACTGGGTGTCCCCGGCTATAAGCCCATTAACAAGTTGGATAGAATGTTTATTATATTATTATATCTACCATAAGTCCTAGTGAAATTGGAGTTGTTTGCAGCAGCTATCGAACGCGGGTACCACCTTGCGAGTGGCGAGATTTCACTGATGGTTGGCTATATCATGATATATACACTGATGGGGCTGTATACCCTCTGGTAAACATTTTAAAAAAAAAAAACTATGGAAAAATCTACCATGCTATATCGCTGGGTAAATCAACTATTTCGACTGGGCCATTTTCAACAGCTTTTTGTATGTTTACCAGAGGGTAACCCCCATGACCATGGTATAAACTCGCCAAGGTGACTTGAGGGTTGTCAGAGGCTATCCATGGAGATCGATTCTTTTTGGGTTGAGGCCACCCGATTAGCAGTTCCCATCATTTCTACAAGGTGGTGCACCCCAGTTCTAGGTTGATGACCCCCAAGTTTAAGATCATGAAGTATAGGTAGTCTACAAACTCTACCCTCTGGTAAACTAACATAACTATAGAAAATCACCATGTTTAATGGGAAAATCCACTATAAATGGTCATTTTCAATAGCTATGTTAAATTACCAGAGGGTAAATCATGATAAACCCTGGCACATCGCTTCCCATTCGCCTGCAGATCCTCCGGTGGCACATCTTCCAGCGCCTCCCGGAGCACGTCCAAGGTGCTGCGGAGCTGCGTCGTCTCCGGCCGCGTCAGCAGGCCGCCGGTGGAGCGCTGCAGGTGACGGAAGAAGATGTCGAGGAGACGAAGGAAGTCCTGGGGGAAAAGCTGACGGAAAAGCTGGGGCGAAAAAAATGATCCCGGAGATATATATATATATATATATACTGAATATGTGTGTATATATATATATGTAGAGTGTGTGTGTGTGTGTATATATATATAAAGATTCAAAGGGCCGCCGTTTTTTAGCACCGCTCTGCAAGACCAAAGTTGTCAACAAAAGAGACATTAAATCTCTTGAAATTCCACACACCTCCCCAGGAGCTTAAGATAGGACACCCAAGTCCATTATATACCCCAAGGAAAACCCGGCCAAACCCAAGGTTAACCTTGCCCTAGGTATATATGGGTCACTCCAGTGCCCGGCCAAACCCTGAGACAGCTGGAGACCTCCACCCATTGATTGACACATACCCCCTGTGTCTCTTTTTTGCTCCTTTCTTCCAACGTCCCCTATTCTGCGAAGGGATCTTCGTAAGCTCAAGCTTTGCTAAAGGTTTTGTGAGACTACTGAGATACTGGCTTCTGAGATTACGGGTGAACTTGTTCCACGGCAACGAAATATTGGAGAGGACTGCAAGTCCTTCATTGATATATACACGAGCAGTAGAAGCTGCATGCCACCTACCAAGCACCAAAAGTGCGTCAAATCTCCCATGAATTTGAAAGTGATTGGTTGCACCTCCTCTTCGAAGAGAATAAGGGCGAAAATCAAATTTACTGAGCCCTACTGCCTGGAGAACTTCGGAAAATGTTTTTCTCCATTTGTGGGAAGTCCCCGTCAGGGAAGACGATGGTCTAACCATTTGCTTCCACTGGAAGAGCCGACGACATACGTCCTCAGCATGGATAGTGACACTTTCTGCAGCGCCATGGCGCTTGCCGCCCTTTGTAAGGCCCAATGAAAGGACAGCAGGTCCTTTAGCCTGCGAAATCGCCACATGACGGGCTTCTAATTGCAGCAATTCTCCAGTTCGGAGAAGCCCATGAAAACCAACCAACAAGCTTAAAGCAAACAGGTTCATCTGCTTAAAAAGTGCATAACCTACCAGTAGATGCAAGGCATCTAAAGACAATGGAGGTGCCCGATTTGGGATTTCATTTGTAACCCACGTTTTCATCAGGCGCCAACTCAGTTTCAACTGCCCTTTGAGATGTGGTTGTGCATCTTGAAGAGCTGCTAAAATATTAGATCCCTCAGTTCTACCTTTGCCAGCTGCCCATAGGGCCTCCAAGTAATCTGAGACAATCAAATCCAACTGGTAGGAAGAACAAGGAATTGCAAGTTTTTCCTGCCGGAGCCACGAATAAAAATCTGTTCGGGCTTTCTCATACCTCTCCCTTGTGACTGGCTGTACAGTGAGACTTTTGAGTGATCCCAACGACTTTCTAATCTTTGCCCTTTCACCGACAGTATGTCCTTCCAAGTGGCGCTTTGGCATCACTTCCACTTGCGCTTCTGCGGGCGCCGACTAGGCGCATCCGCTGGATTGTCTTTGGTATGGACATAGGCCCATACCGACTGGGACTTGGTGGCCAGTAAAAGGGCACTGATTTTTAGGATCGTGCGTCTCAACTTCCTAGAGCTGGATCTACCTCTGCTCAACGAATGCATTGCCACAAGTGAATCGACCAGATGCACGAATTTCACATGCACCTTTTTGTGGCGTTCCAGTCTCCATCGCAAAGCTGTTAGAACAGCTCTCATTTCCAGAACATTAATATGTTCCTTTTCGCCAGTCCATTTCCAACTGGCCGCCGTATACCAGCGCCACAGCTTTGCTGGGACACTGGCTCGGAGCCGGTGATACTTCACAAGGTCATCGCTGGCTGCCTGAAGTGCAATGTCTTCACCTTTGACACTGACCAGCGTCAAAAGTTTGTGCACCAACTTCAGGGCTTTCTCATGACCTTTGCCACCTACGGGTTTACACATAGGAGGCCGTTGCAGGAACGTCTGTAAGTCCTTATCACACCCCGGCGCTGTGCGTTCCACAATGTCCTGGACAGAAAGCGCGGAATTTAACCCCCGCACATATCCCAGCTGTGACAGGAGCCAGGCCACTACAGTGACGTTCCATGAATTCCCAATCAGACTCAACCGGGTGTCCAAGTGAGCTTTGCTCCCTTGTTCACCTTTCGGAACTGAATTCAGGGTGTAGTCTTTTGGAAACCCCATCGCAACCTCGCGCTCTTGAATGTTCAGTAATCTCAGATTGCCTTTGCGGTTCTGTACACAGTGCTTAGTTTGGTACTGGTATGGCGGAAAGCGGAAACTATCTTTTCTCCACCTCTCCAGCTCCTCTTCTGTACACTGACGAATTCCTGCAGGTTTATACCCAGGGCCATCCCGGGGTCGGCTTGTAGTAAAGGTAGGAAAAGGCCCCGGTTCTACTTTCGTCCAGCCTGGGGTGAGAAATCTGTCTGACTGTACAAGGCTCTTCAATGACACACTTTGGCGTCCAATTGAAGTGCTTCCAAAAGAAACATCGTCTGCACTGACCAACTCCCAGTCGATCCAGTACAGGCGGGGGCGATGGGCTATAGATACATTTGAGGCGTCTATGTACCAAGGGCTACTACCAAAGGACAAGGACATGACGTCCTCATCTGCTTTATCCATGGATGCGACATTTTCCATCAAACCAAGGACTTGAGCCCAAGGAAAGCTGTCTTTGACCAGCGCGCGCACCCGATCCACGTGCGAGAACAGAGAGCTTCGCTCATCTCGCAATGCTCCTTTCCGGGAGGCGTTGAGCCCACTCACACCTTGGCAAGGGGGCCCCGCTCCCACCAAAATGAGTGAAACTTGAGAAAAACGTTGTGCCCAACCGCGGACCATTTCCCGATCCACTAGGGTGATGTCTGACACAAAAATCCCGCCTGGAAAGCGGCTTTCAACCACTCTCCTGGCCTCTGGTGACTTCTCTACACTAATGTGCCCTACTACATTCCACCCTACGGCATCGGCAGCCACTCTCAAAGCGGCAATGCCATCAAACAAACCAATGGTGAGCACACTGGTGATTTCACTGGGCTCTACCAAGTCACCTCTCACAGCGCACGCGCTGGCAACAGCCCCTAAATCACTAACCCCATCACTGGCCGTGACTCCCCCACCAAATTCAGAGGCGTCGCTTGCAGTTACCACTGGCGACACTTGGCAACGGAAGTCCATGTAGGCCAAAGGGAGAAGACCCAGAAATCTCGCCAACTCCTGCTTCACCTCTTGTGGCAGCTTAAACTTGACTACTGGTGGGTATCCTGTACAGGACACGATAAACTGCCAAATATGGTTCAGGCCACCCAACAGTGGTCGCCTAAACATTGCGGCATACACAAAGCCGCCCCCCACAATCTGCATTTGTTTTTGACTGCTCCGCCCATCCTCCAGAAGGATCCGGGCCAGGTAGGCATACCGCAGTAGCTTTTCCACTTCAGGATAGGCTACACCCACAGTTCCATCTACCATAGCTCCTTGCACTTCCGCAAGGGGTTGCCTGGCCACCCCCTTTTTGGGGTGCCTGGGGATGCCCATGGCAGTATAGGTTTCCTAAAGGCTCGAAGTCAGCGCTGAGGCTTTGCCTGCAACTGCCTGGGCCGTATCTTTCGAAACCTTCTCTAGTTCATCAAAATTATCCAAATAGATACGGTAGAGGGGGTTTGCTACGCTGAAGGCCCTATCTTTCCGCAATTCAGCTTCGCTGCCTTGCAGGCCACTTTGGGCAAGAGCTTGTTTCACTACGAATCTATGCACACGTTGTGCAAGAGAAACTGAATTCTTGAATCCCATCGGGAGAACAGCGCTGCAGGGATACCATCTGCCACGCCGTTCTCCCCCTAAATCATCTGGTAGAGGACGATTAAAACATAGGAACCTGTGCCAACTACATGGTACTTTAAATATATAAAAGAACGCTCGCACGTCCTCGCTAGAAACTAGGAGGTCTTCGTGCGGCTGCAAGTGCAGGGGAGTCATGCCTGCCCATGCTGGCAACGTGCCTACGTCTCCATCCAATCCTCGCACCACTTGGTTAAGGGGAATCAAATTCATTATGATTCTCTGCAATTCAATGTGCCCGTCGAATTCATTTTTGGAAACCCCAAATAGGCCATTCAACAAGGGCCGACCACCCACTTGGTAGATGTCGTCCTCATGCACCATCGAAAACACCCCCATCCGAAGAAGGTTCTGACAGAACTCCCTCCACCCATCAGGAGGAACCATTACTTTAGGGGGCCGAGTAGGAACCTGATCTTCAGGCTCCAACAGGTAGTCCTCGAAATGGAGCACATAGTGTTTTGACCCTAATTCCACAACATCCTCAAGTGGGACAGTGCCCACTTCTTTAGGTAATGCGGGAGAGACGTTTTCCCATCGCATCTCTTGTGCGGTGAGAATTTCTTCACCTCTGTAGTCTACTCCCTTTACCCTGAAAAATTCTTCCCATGTGGGGGCTTTGCCCTCCCACCCATCAAGCCCTGCAAAACCTTCACTTGATACTCAGAAGCCACATTAGGTTCCTCCAACCCTTCCCCGTTTAAAGAGTTGAGGGACCTTAAAACACACCTCAAAGAAACCCTTGCATCATATGAGTGAGTAGGGAACAACTGGTTGACTACATAGGGGGACGAGGGCAGAGGAAAAAGCCTGCCCGTGGTCAAGGTCTTGCAGAGCCGTCCTAAAAAATCGTCCACCCTACTATCTAACCAGTTTAAAATGTCCCCATATCCCACACCACACTGCGCTTCATCAAAGCTAACTGTTTTCACTGGACCAATCTGACCTACGCCTAGATCGTCCTCCGACACCACTCCCGGTGCGTTGTCTGTACATGGCAAAAGGTTAGAATCAGTGGCAGCTGACTCCAACTGGTGAAACTGGCCAGCCGGGAGCACACCTACGCTCCCCTCTTCAGAGATCCGTTCACTGCGCCGCTGCTCAGAAGTTCTTGACGACCGCCTCTTCTTTGCCCTCTTGGTGACTACCGCCTTGCCCACTTGGCCAAAACGCAAGCTACTCTTTGGCCCCTTCTCAGCCTCCTGAATCTTTTTTCTCCTCCTCCTCAACTGCACTTTCAAGGCGCCTTCACTCATCGACTTCTTTGCATCCTTCGCTTCTTCTCTGGGCAGCCATGCTGAAGCTTCACCTTCTTCTTTTCTCCTCACGGGAGACTCCTCCTCTCCCCGCTCTTTCTTTTTGCACCTCAGTGACAATCCTCTCTCCTCTAGCCGCACTTCAACTTCACTCATCCTCACGGGAGACCTCTCATCTCCCTTGCCTTCTTTACTTTCTTTCCCAGCAAGTGTCCTCCTGGGGACCTCATAGGCTGGGGTCTCCTCTTTCTCTTCATATTCTACGAGGTCTTCTTGCCCTCGCTCTCCTTGCCTTTGCCTTTGCCTTTTTCTTTCCCTTTCGAAGTCTTGTCTTTCCCTTTGCTCTTGCCCTTGTCTCCTCCTGCTTGGCCTCCTTTGACCGCTGAGTCCAGGCGGGCTTCTTTGTTTGCAATTTGGTATTCTTGCCTCGTCCCTATCTGCGCATCCGGCGGTGGTACTAGCTCCAATTTCTGAGCTGTACTCCACGGTGTACCTCGTGAAGTCATTTCGATGCTTTTCATCCTCTGAAGAATCGCATCCAGAGCTTCGGATGGCCTGGCTTGAAGAAGTAGGTCCCCCACCCAGGCCAGGGTGGAGAACTCTCTGGCCACTCCTCCACTCAGCCGGGCTGCCATGTATGTACGGTTGTACAGAGAACAGATCGGAGGGAGGGAGCCCTGATCTTGCTCCCACCCCGTGCCGGCGATCTGTGTCAGGAATTGCTTCATCTGCCCCACGCTCTGAGCAGCTAGCAGGCCCGGCCCTAACTGAGCAATGCGATGGACCTTGGAACGGTCCTCCAAGAGCATATCCTCGTTGAGGTCGGTGCTGCTCCCCGTGCTCGAGGAACTGGTCGAAGTGGTGGAGTCTCTGTTTTTCTTCAAGGCCCTTCTCACCTTCTTTGACAGCTTCTTCCTTCGACTTGCCTTTGGGTCGAGACCCGTGCCCTCGTATAGAGCACTCAGCGTCTTCTTTGCTACTGTTTTGCCGCCGATCCTCACTTTTTCGGGAGAACCCTGGTCTCCCTTCTCCTCTCTTTCCTTCTTTCTCTGCTTCTTCTTTTTCTTTTTCTTCTTCTTGCCGCTCCTTGAAGACGATGACATGACTTCTCGTTTCTTCTTGGCGTCCTCCTTCCTTCTCCATTCTGCCTCTTCCTCTTGTAGTGCGAGGGTATCCCCTTCTTCCAATAGATTGGCTTCCCAAGATTTGCCCTCCTCGGGTTTCAACCTCCTCAACTTTCTGACGTGGATCAAGTCGGGGTTTTCCCTCGTCTGAGGGCATCCAGCTTGGCAAAGATGAAGACGTACTTGACACTGGCGATGAGATGTGCCAAACCTCAAAAGCTCCTCTGACTTGGTACCAGTTAAAAGGCACCTCAGCTCTCTCTCTCCTCCGTCAAACTCCTCACGATCCACCTTTGCCGCAGCTGCAATCTTTTGCTGGTAATATACTCCCTCAGGAATCACCAGCCACTCCCCTTTGGGATATCTTCCGGGAGCGATCCCACAGGCGTCGATCAACTCCCCTCTTTTGAACTGCTCCTCAACGTCTCCTCTTTCCTCTTCCACCTCTTCTGTCTCTTCTACGTCCTCGGCTTCTCCTGCAGTTGCAGGCCTCCTCAATATCGATGCAGGCCTCCTCAAAAGGCCTGGGGCTGCAGCAGGTCGCCTTCTCATGCGCGCTGCCGCTCCTCTCTTGCCCTTTTTCGACCTTCACTCGGTCCGTACCTGAGGATGTCCTCTTGGCGCTCCCTGCGCACCGTTCCCTTGGAACGGGACCCAGACCACGGTGGTGGTCTCCACCCTGGTGGTGGTCCTAGGGGCTCAGGAGGGCGGACCACACTGGGGGGTCTGCTGGGCTCTGCCGGCCGCTCCCTCAGAGACCACTGTCCGGGAGGCCGTTGTCCTTTCTCCTCACCTGCGCTCCTCTCTCTCTTCTTTCAAAAGGCCTCCTCTCGCTCCCTTCTTCCTTTGTGCTTGCTGTCTTCTTTGCCTAAGTCACCAGCAGGCCTCAATGACGACGATGGCCTGCTACTACCACCTCGGTCGGGAGATCTGTCTCTCCCCAGAGTCACTATGCCTCGGCTGTCTAACTCGGCCTCGGTAGGTTCACTCTTCACCTGAGTGGGCTTTCTCTTCCGTTCAGCTTCAGAACACCCACCCCTAGAACTTTGGGGCCGGCCTGAAGCAGATGGGCTCTTGGTAGCTTCTCTTCTGCGGCGGCTGCGGCTTCGACGTACCTTAGTCTTCCTGCTCTTTGAACGTTCGGTACCTTGGCTTCTCTTCTTCTCCTGACTGGATCCCTTTCTATGCTGGCCTACTTTCTCTGAACTCCTTCTGTTGTCCTCAAGTCCTTCCCCAAGACTCGGAGTACCCCCTGCCAAGGGACTCCAAGTTTCCAACCGGTGCACCTCACGAAGGTTGAGGACTTTGTCAAAGCACTCTTTGAGCTCCAGAGCCGCCCCCTCCAGGAACCTGTGGCTCTGATGCCCTAAGTGCAGCTCCTCGCCCAGCCGCCGCCACACCAAGCACGCGTGGCACTGACACGAGAGTCGGCACCCCAGGGGCCCGTGCTCTCCCATTAAAGCTGAGCCAAAGCTATGGGTGTAAAAACCTTAGGCCTTTTCATCTTTAAACACGGGGGCGTTACTCCATATATTTATAGAGCATACTATTGGAGGCATCATGCTATTCCAGTTTGAAATACTATCTATAAAGTATATATATCCCATATATAGCTGGGTGAACTGACTATGCTTATTAGCCAGTTATTTGCATGAGATATATTCGGGATATATTTGCCTAGTTTTGCCTACTTATATTCATAGGGAATTTATCCCAGGAGAATGGTAGTATTACTAAATGGTAAAATTGAGGAATATGGGGAGGTTATGCCACAAAAGTGGGGTTAACCTAGTGGAAAAAAAACCTGTCTATGATACGTATCATTAAAATTTCCCATAAAATGGCAATAAAACAGCATACTGGGATGATCATCCCACTTAGTGAGTGATTGAGAACCATCCCGGAAGTGGGAGTTTTCCCATTATAAGTGGGTGAACTAACCATGGCATAATGGTTATGAACCAGCTACGAGTCGTGGGATTATCCTCCAAGTGGGGGATGCAGTTTTCATTCTTTTGGGGGCGTTGAAGATGTATATGGGTGCATATTATATGTGTACATGTGTATAAAATAAATTCTTTTAATGATACTAATAATAATCACATTAATAATAACAATAGTAATAATAAGAATAGTAATTTATATATCTGCAGATATAGATTTTGTGTTTTCTCTCCGTTGTAGATTGGTTTTGTTGGAATATAGGGGTGAGACCTGAAAATGTTCCCTCGGACAATTCTGGGCTCTTGGGGGACTGTGGTATGACCACTAGCTCTCATGGGTTTGTGTAGGCATACGGCATACGTATATATTTTTGCGGCGTATCTCCTGTCACAAGTTGGACCTTATGTTAACCCCTTCTGATTTGAAGCACCCCACGAAACCAGGCCGAAATGGATAGACGCTTCTGTATAATCTCATCAAAGTTCATTCCTGGATCAATGATTTGGGTTTGTGCGAAAATGAGGTAGCCTAAAACTCCATAGTTGATCGTCATGTTTTCCTACTGAGAAGTGCAATTTTTGGAACAAACCTACTTTGAGCATGCCGAAAAAAGCGATTTCCCCCCACCAACCATACCAGGATTCCTCTTTTTTCAAGCCGCCAAAGTTCCGCTCCAACGCCTCATGTGCATGGCTAGCCCCATCCCAACAAACACGGGGGTAAAAACATGTGAAAACCCAATGTCTCAGATGCACAGCCTGGGGCTGGTAAGTGAAGGTAAAATATCCCATGTTTTTTAAATAATAAAATATGTGTGTATATAATATATATATATATATTGTATATGATGAGGTCCGGCTGGATCCTCACCAGGAATTCCCCACTACCAATTCTTTTCCTTTTATTTTTCCCTTCTATCTTCTTATTTCTTTCCCTTCTCACCACCAATCCACTTCTGTCCTCACCTC
>Ga0126342_10016813_pt1 | contig 12706 bp, 9 predicted proteins | sample Cyp1metagenome_FD_92528 | JGI IMG/M metagenome (GOLD analysis project Ga0126342, IMG submission 92528) | Coral microbial communities from Lord Howe Island, Old Settlement Bay, Australia - Cyphastrea 1 metagenome | ecosystem: Host-associated > Invertebrates > Cnidaria > Coral ...
GTGTGTGTGTGTGAACCATCTGAAAAGATGTAAAACTTCTAACTTTGCAGGGGGTGCCAGGGATGCACACTGGACTGGCACCAACGAAGACGCCAGTGTGTCATCTGTGATATCGATGGGGACGCTCATCGACGTACCTGCTAACTTTCATATCATTTCTGCAATGGGACGTGGCTAACCCAAGAACCACCACGCCGTTTCCAAACAACCTGGTTTCCATTTTCTCGTTTGGCACGGTTTTCGCAATCTGAATTTCCAATGTCACTAGAGGATGACCGCGCTGCATCAGAACAAATTAATCCTTCGAGCAAGGACGTAGAAAGCATACTTCGCACTGATTCTCACGTTGGGTCATCCAATTTCTCCTGTCAGGTTTACTGAGGTGTTTTTTGAACGTACGATGCATTCCACATCAATAATTCGATAAGCTATTTCTGAGCAAGTGTGTGTTTGTGTAAAAGCTTCTGTGTGTAAAAGCTTCTGTGTGTAAACGCGTCTGTGTGTAAAAACTTCTGTGTGTAAAAACTTATGTGTGTAAAAGCGTCTGTGTGTAAAAGCGTCTGTGTGTAAAAGTGTCTGTGTGTAAAAGCGTCTGTGTGTAAAAGCTTCTGTGTGTTAAAGCTTCTGTGTGTAAAAGCGTCTGTGTGCAAAAGTCTCTGTGTGTAAAAACTTCTGTGTGTAAAAGTGTCTGTGTGTAAAAGCTTCTGTGTGTAAAAGCTTCTGTGTGTAAAAGCTTCTGTGTGTAAAAGCGTTTGTGTGTAAAAGCGTCTGTGTGTAAAAGTCTCTGTGTGTAAAAGCTTCTGTGTGTAAAAGTGTCTGTGTGTAAAAGCTTCTGTGTGTAAAAACTTCTGTGTGTAAAAGCGTCTGTGTAAAAGTGTCTGTGTGTAAGAGCTTCTATGTGTAAAAACTTCTGTGTGTAAAATGTAAAAGCATATGTGTGTAAAAGCGTCTGTGTGTAAAAGCTTCTGTGTGTAAAAGTCTCTGTGTGTGAAAATGTTTGTGTGTAAAAGCGTCTGTGTGTAAAAGCTTCTGTGTGTAAAAGCGTCTGTGTGGAAAAGTCTCTGTATGTAAAAGTTTCTGTGTGTAAAAGTCTCTGTGTGTAAAAGTGTCTGTGTGCAAAAGTGTCCGTGTATAAAAGCGTCTGTGTGTAAACGTGTCTGTGTGTAAAAGTGTCTGTGTGTAAAAGCTTCTGTGTGTAAAAGCTTCTGTGTGTAAAAGTGTTTGTGTGCAAAAGCGTCTGTGTGTAAAAGGTTCTTTGCCTGCAAAACTATACGAAGGATACGTTGCAAACTATTGTCTTGTACTTGGCAAATATTGTCTTGATACTACTCCTCTCTGCCTATAAGCCTATAATGTATCTTTAATATATTGTCTTGTAATATAGTGTCTCAATACTAACAACAGAAGACCCTGCTCCTCTACGCTCTTGGGCCATCCGTCGTCTAGCGCCCAGCCGCGTCATTGTGATGGAAAGATATGCAAGAGCTGCCCTGGCTTCTGGCATCGCAAGGTGGACATCGTGGGCAGCACCGTCATGGGGAGCGCAGTAAACTAACATAGACGTAGCGAAGTGGAACTAATATGGGTAAAGGATGTTCAATAAAAAATGGTAATCTGGTTGGTGGTTTGGAACATGACTTTTATGACTTTCCATTCAGTTGGGAATGTCATCACCCCAACTGACTTTCATATTTTTCAGAGGGGTTCAAACCACCACCCAGTAATTTAAGAGTTTGCAAAGTGGAACATCACCATGGTTCATAAGTAATCAACGCATTTGATGGCCATTTTCAGTAGCTATGTAACAAATTACCAGACATTAAACGATGTGCGAATGATATGGGACGGTTCTATGGACGCCTCTTCGATTGGGGATAACATGGGGATATCGTGGGATATGACTGACATGTACTTGGAAAATAGTAGTTGGTCATGATTCATGATTAATTATTCTGGTAGAATTGTGGTTGAGTATGGTTGATGCTGATTGCTTATGTTTAACACATGTATATAAATGATATAGAACCACCATCCTTCAGTAAATTAACATGGTTATGGAACACCACCACTTTAAGGGTTTTTATTCATCTTCTAAAGGGCCATTTTTGCAAAAAAAATCGATTCGCAGAGGGAATGTGTTGCAATCCCAGTTGTTGCGAATCACGGGATAATCCACGGTTTTTCAGTGAACCATGACTGGCGGTGCACCGTCCCCAGACCGAAGACTTTTAGGTCAGTAGGAATCCACTCAGACTCTTTGTACATGTGATATCATGTGATAGTGATATGTAAAAAAACATCTCATTCTCGGAATCCACACAGAAAGGGTTTTCAATGCCTGTGAACATGGATTGACGACCACCCCCCAATACGGGCAATTTGCCCAGGTGTTTGACCATCTCATCCCATTTTTTATGTTCAAGTCAGTTAATTCCCAATTTTTGCCTGGTTAAGATGCCATGTTTAGTGGCTCAATCGTTACACATGTAATGGTAAATCTGGGAAACCTCTTTTCCAGTGGGACAACTTTTCCAGCGCAAGCCCTCCGATGTCGGACATTTCTTCTGGGGTGCCTTGGGCACATTTCAGTGGCTTGCTCTAAAAATAAGAAGATCAAATGAATCATACGTATAATTTACAATAATGATATATCTATATATGATAAATGTTAGTGAAATGATAGTATAATAAATATCAATGATAGAATATTTCAAATGATATGCATTTCAAATGAAATATGATATATAGTATAATAAATACCAATGATAGTATATTGTCGACTATATATGTCCTTTACATCAATAATAAATATCAATGATAGTATAGTAATATCAAAAATGATCGTATTTTGCAATAATGATATATATATATATATAATGATAGTATACTGTCGACTGTCGATTCTACTATGTCTGTATGTAAATGATATACCACTTTATTTTTTCCAGAAACCATATACATCTCTGAGAGAGCCCAGTGAAGTCACTTGCGGGCCTCAGATCCAAACTTCTGGACGAGTTTCCAGCATGGTGTTTCACCCTGAAAACGAGGCGCCAAAGTTAGAAGAAGGTTCACTGTGGTAGTTCCAAATTCCAAAATTTTGGGTCCCTGGTCAGCAACATATGTATGTATTTGTATATATATATATAATATACATGATATTAGTTTATATAATCCATGGACAATATATATATATATTTAGACATATACATAAAATATTTATCTTTCTTTGTATTCTTTGGTATATATAATATTATACACATATTAAAAGTATCATATTTCTGTATCACATTATATATATATAGAGTACATCTGTATGATCTCTACATATCGAATAACTAAGACACACTGGGTGGGCGGTCTCCGTTTGCGTCGTCAAACGCGCCAGCAAAACAACCACTGCAACTCCTGCCACAGCGGTCGGGCCTTGGTGGGGCACAACTGTAAGGCACGGCATGACGGTATGGCACGGCGGGATCAAGGTGGCACCCGAAACCTGGAATCCCCAATAGCGAAAGATAATGGGGTCTTCAGCCCAGAATAGCTCCGGTGTGCACGGGTGCAGGCGCCGAGTCAGGTTCAACGAGGTTCCGGAGAAGGTTCCGGAGAAGGTCTGGAAGGCTTTGGTGCAGAGCCAGGTCAGGTTCAACAGGGTTCCGGTGAAGGTTCCGGAGAAGGTCTGGGAGGCTCCAGGTCAGGTTCAACAGTGTTCCGGTGAAGGTTCCGGAGAATGTCTGGGAGGCTTTGGTGCAGAGCCAGGTCAGGATCAACAGGGTTCTGGTGAAGGTTCCGGAGGAGGTCTGGGAGGCTTTGGTGCAAAGCCAGGTCAGGTTCAACAGGGTTCCGGTGAAGGTTCCGGAGAAGGTCTGGGAGGCTTTTGTGCAAAGCCAGGTCAGGTTCAACAGTGTTCCGGTGAAGGTTCCGGAGAATGTCTGGGAGGCTTTGGTGCAGAGCCAGGTTAGGTTCAACGGGGTTCCGAAGAAGGTTCCGGAGGCTTTAGTGCAGGTTCAGGTTCCGGTGAAGGTCTGGGAGGCTTTGGTGCAGAGCCAAGGTTCCGGAGAAGGTCCGGGAGGCTTTGGTGCAGAGCCAGGTAAGTCAGGTTCAACAGGGTTCGGAGAAGGTTCCGGTGAAGGAGGCTTTGGCGCAGAGCCAGGTCAGGGTCAACAGGGTTCCGGAGAAGGTTCTGGAGAAGGTTCCGGAGGCTTTGGTGCAGAGCCAGGTCAGGGTCAACAGGGTTCCGGAGAAGGTTCCGGAGAAGGTCTGGGAGGCTTTGGTGCAGAGCCAGGTTCAACAGGGTTTCGGAGAAGGTCCCGGAGAAGGTTCCAGGAAGCCTTGGTGCAAAGCCAAGTCAGGTTCAACGGTGTGTGGAGAAGGTTGCAGAGAAGGTCCCGGAGAAGATTTTGGGAATCTTTGGGCCAGGTCAGGTTCAACAGGTTCAACAGGGTTTCCAGTGCTTGGCTTCGCAGCACGCTTCAGAACAATTTGTCAAAATAAAACGTTGCGGCTGTTGGGGATACCACCGATTTTTTCATATGGATATGATGGATATCATGTTGATCTAATGGTTACTAATGGTACATTCATGATTCTTAACGAATCCCTAATGTTCCATCACACTGGTTATCCTCCGGCAATCAAACGCGGCAATGGACAAATAGAGGATTTTCCCGTTAACACCTGATTTTGTAAGGGATTTTCCATTGCCATGTTTAATGTTTGATTACCGGGTCAGTATAACGCAAAATGGCCAGCTGAACCATCAATTCTTTTGGGGTAACCTTTGGTGCCATTTTTCAGGTGCCAAACCCATGGCCAGGATTCGACACGATGACAAATGGGAGAAGAACCTGACAATATATGGCGTTTTTGCAGATAATTTTGGGATGGGATTGATATAGGAATTTATTTAATGGGGATAATTTTGGGGAATGACATATGGGAATGATATTACCTGATTGATATATGGGAGTCATTTTTTAATGGGGAAGTTCAAGACAAACTCCTATGAATAGCCTCAGGTAATGACTGGAACATCCCAACTGAATATGCCGGAAACTATCGGGGATCATCGGACCTAAATGGGTTTTCTGTTCCTGCCAACATTTCTGGGAAGGGATGTTCATCAAACCCTGGGGAGATTATAACCTGAGGTTTCAAGGATCCTTGAACATCTTTCTGAAACATGGCCATGGTGACCCTAGTTCGCTGAGTTGGGTTATAAGTTATAAGTATCACTAAGTAGGGTTTATTGTAGATATAGTTAGTTCATGTTAGTTCCCATGGTTGGTTAAATTAGCAACTAGTTGTTACGAACCATGGTAGGTATTAGTACCCTAATTAGTTCCCACAATAGGGTTTACAATAGTTACTTTGTTCCCATGCTTTGTAAACCAACTTCAAACTGGCGGGGGCAGCGCAGTCCATTTCCTAAAGGATTGAAGAAAAGAGGGATATAGGCATCCTCCAACAAGTTCTGCACGCCAATTATATCCTAGTACAGTCCATTGTATCCCTACAAAACCTCCACAAAGTCTCTAAAATCTAAAGAAACCCTAAGTGAAACCTCAAATGAAACTGTAAATGAAATCCTAAAGAAACCCTGAATGAAACCCTAAACCTAAAGAAACCCTAAATGGAACCTTAAATGGAACCGTAAATGAAACCCTAAATGAAGCCCTAAATGAAACCCTAAATAAAACCCCAAATGAAACTCTAAAGGTTACCTTGGATGAAACCCTGAATGAAAGCCTAAGAAACCTCAAGAAACCCACATCAACGCTTGAAGTACCAAAATGTAGCAAATACCATGCAAATGAGAAGTTGAAGTGCCAAAATGTAGCAAATACCATGCAAAATGCAAACCTGATGCAAAAAAACAAAAACTATTCTACACCCTATACATATACTGTACGGTATGTATGTATATATATATATAGAGATTATGTATATATATATATATATATGTTTGTGTGCATAACGAATATTTCAGACTCTATTTTCTGTAGTTACTGTACGCTTATGATATATACAAAATGTAGATCTTGGGGCGGCTGAGCGATATATGTTTGGAGGGAAGCGGGTGCTTAGAGTGGGGGATGTTGTACGTATTTTCTATAATTATTTGTCATTTGGACGCATAATCTAGAAGCTTTCAATCGAAGTACCTCTATATATCGTATAAAGTACATATGTTCTGGGTTATAGTGACCTCACATCGTGACGTCACTGGATTGATGATTAGAATTCGGGGAATCACCCTAAATTTAAATGACCGAACAGGTATTTTCACGGTTGTGAATGATTATAATTCAGCCTGTATGGCTATGAGTCAAAATTAGATACCCTCACTGGATTGGCTTAAGGGAACATTTTCAGGAAAACCATATTTTTTGATGGGGAAAACCATGATTTCCTGTAAATTTTCCCTTCAACCAATCCCATGATACCCCTAGAATTGGATGGTTGATACTAACAATGATCGACCCTAAGAATCAGCAGAATATGGGTTTGTAAAAAATATTGGGTGCCACTACAAACGGCCATATTGAGGCTAACTCCATGTAACTCCACTTTTTTTCAGATAGACCCAACTTGCATCCCACATGATCCATCATTCATCGCACAAGATAACAAGTTTTCCTAGTCAAATCCCCATTATGGATGGTTTAAATCACACACACATACATGGCACTGGAAATCCATGATATCTCGCCATCTTTAGTTCATTTATAGATGATATTCTCTGAATTTTCAAGGGGAGATACCGAATAGTAATTCAACACAGCCATGGAAAAAGGAATGAAACGACCCATTTACTTCGATGCTTTACTACTAAAAGCTGCATCCCGTACATCGTTCTTGTGGTTTATACCCTACATACAACCCAACAAATGACGCAACATAACTTATATATATATATATTTATATATATAAACCATATACAAGTTAAACTTATGTATGAGCCATATATAAATATAACCCATATATATATAACCAGTTTCAGACGCCCATTTCTAATCTGTATTAATAAGCCATGACTCGCGCCAGACGGAACACGAAGTACACAGCGGATTGAGTCGCCGTGGCGATGACAAACAAGCTTCGGTGTCTTGGCGCCTTTGGGGAAAAAATGCTGATTCTTAAGCCATTTAAGCCTCTGGTAAACTAACAGTTTGCGAACTGGAAAATCGCCGTTTTTAATGGAGTAATTCAACTATTTCTATGGCCATTTTCAATAGCTATGTTAGTTTACCAGAGGGTAAGCATCAAGCTAAATGCCCGGAGAAAGGTGAAGATGAGGAAGGCAGCCATGAAAAATGCATGGAAATGTAGGGAACTTGTGTGAACAAGATGGGACTTCACCAGCCAAAATTCCATTTCCCTATCAAATCGTTTCGATGAATGGGGATTTCACATCAACAGGGGGGATGGTATGATCAACAATTTACTGCAAAACTTGGCAACTTAACCATCAAACATTTGAATTATATAATTGAAAACACATCAATGATCAAAATCTGGGATTTTTCTGTGACGCACATAGGGGTTCAGCCATCAAAACCATGGATTTTAGGAACACATTTGCGCGGATTTAATCAGCAAGACTGGGGATCCGACAAAAAATTGGGATTTAACCTTGTTTGTCGAAGATGGGAAAATAGGGATTCAACAAATAGGCCCAGTGAGGCCCCCAATCGATAGCCAAGTTGACGAACATAACTTGGTTAAGGTTGAAGTTTTTGTGGGATGTAACTATGTACAGTTAAGGGAATGTTATATAGGGGTTTATAAACCAACAAACACCACTGTGGGGCCTCACCTTGTACAAATAGGGATTGGTAAGTTCTGGTGAATTGATGGCACCCGATTTGGGAGGATGAAACTATCCCATCAGGGTTTGAGTCGGAGAGTTTTCCGGATCTGGACGTCACTTTTTGGATTCAACATGTTAGAAATTTAGGGGGTGTACTCAGTGTTGCCCCAACGGATCAATTGTTCGGTCAATTGTTTTGTGGCCTATCCTGCAGATTTTGGGTGCAACCAAGGTACGAAGTGATGGGTTTTTCTGCCCTTCAGGGATTGTAGCCCAAATTCAGGACTCCAATCGAGTGTAGCAAAAACCGAAAATCGATTCAGAAAAGTTGTACATCTGGAAATATGAGGTAGATATAATATTAAACGTATTCCAATGTCGTCAATCTATTCCTAAAATATCCTCAAATTTAGTATAAAATATAATCTATAACATTTCTGGTTGCTGGTTTGGAACATGAATTTTATTTTTCCATTCTGTTGGGAATGTCATCATCCCAACTGACGAACTCCATCATTTTTCGGAGGGGTAGGTCAACCACCAACCAGATTTATAACATCTACCATAAAACGTCCATAAGATCCATACCATCCTGCCCGCATCGCATCTCTGAGTTGGATTGCCCACACGGCATGTGGGTCACTTGACTGCAGCGTTTTGGGAGGGTGCCAGGGCAGCCCAACCAGGTGTTGGGACACTATCGGAAAACTATTGGGAACATTTTGAAAGAAACACATATTGGAAAAAAAATGGAAATATTATTGAAAGAACCCCATGTATATTTGGAAAATATTGGGCCCCAAAATTGAAGGTGATGCTGCTTATTGAATAATTATTGGTGACATGTTCCACAGGATCAAGATCTTTGGCATGCATCAAAATTCTAGGCGCTGAAATTGATGAAACGGATTGGTTCAAGACTCTTGGACGGAGCCTTCTCCCTATCTGTCCAATTTTATCCATACTTACTGTATTTGATTTTTCTATACTGCTAAGATCTGCTAAGCATGGAGTATGATCGGTCTGACCATCTTGACCATCACAGGACTGAGATGAAGGTCATAGAATCAGGATTTCCGAGATTCCCCTTTGTTTTGCTGGTGCTTATTTGGTTGAACATGGTTGAACCATATAAAACCCACATAAAACTGCTCATGAATGTTGGTAAAACCCTTCTTTTCGCTGATTCCATCCAACTCTTTGGTCTTTCACATCCTCATTTCTTGCGGTCAACTCCAGATTTTTTTTCATCGATTAATTGGTGGATGATTTTTTGATCCTCATTTTTTGTTGAAGTTTCTGCCGATTTCTTAGAACCATCTTTGGCTTGTGGAAAAAGTCGGTGGCACGTGAACTCCCCAATTTTGGGTCGATCTCGTTCTCGCTTCTCAGGTGAAGAAGTGTTGGGTGCACGGAGGTGCGATGTGAAACAGATTGGGTGATTGTGTCCTAGGTAGCGACCAGGTGGGTGACCATAGTAGAACTCAGGGCGGAAGTTTGGAAATGTGATGAAGCCATACTTTTCCATCACAGTAGACATGATCATAATATATATATAATATAATATATATAATATAGTAAGATTTAGATATTACTCCTTATAAGGTGTAATTGTTTCTATTGCTATTAGCATTATTATGACTATTATTACTACTATTATCGTACTATCTTAGTTTACCAGTATCACTATTATTCTTTCTATATATTTCTATTAATACTATTCCATTAATGTCCCATATGAAATCCTATAAACCTATTAATATCCCATTGATATCCTATTAAATCCCATTAATTTTAATAGTTAATCCATGTTAATCCACCATTTTCAGGGACCATTTGGCATATCTCAACATATTCCTATCTTCCGTTATCATTAAATCTCCGATTAAGACCCATCAAATCCCAAATCTTCATTGTTCACCAAAGTTGATGGTTAGTCTCTGAGTGTTTAATCCCATCAAATCCCATCAAATCATCCTTTCTTCAAAACGGTCAACCACCATTGGCCCAGGTTCGCGGCACGATGGCGCCATTGTCAGTCACGATGGCAGGCGCTGCACCGTCCCTCGGCATGGAACGTTGGGGCAGCACCTGCCATGGCTTTGGGGCCTGAAACATGGTGGATTCACCGTGAAAAATTGTGTTTTAATGAGATTTAATGGGGATTTCATGGGAATTCGTGGTGATTCAATGGGGTTTCATATGAATGTAATGGGGATTTCATGGGGGATTCAATGGGATAATATGGGATATTGAGGTTGATGCTAATAGCAGGGGAAATCATTGACCATGTTTGATCACCAGAGGTAGCTATGAAAAATTGAGATTCGGAAACTATCGGAGAACTTTTGGAAATTACGACCACATGTTTTTTCGAGAGTTGTTTTGGAAAATTATCATCAACAGAACATATGGCCAATTCATGGGGATTTGACCATCAAAAGAGTGTTGAACCCGGTGAAGCAACAATTTTAATCAACGGGAGGATTTAACGACTGATTACCTTTTTCGCCTGCCAATTCAAGGGAATTTCAGCGTGAAAAATTGGGATCCAACCACCCAACATGGGGCTATAACCAAGAACTATGGGGAATATACTCGAATTAATGGGAATATCATGGTACTGGTACATGATGGTATAGATGACAAACTATATCATATTTTGGGAGAAAGTTGCTGTAGTAGCCATCCACAATGGTGAACAACTGAAATCCAATCCAAAATGGTACACAATGGGAATGTAACATGATTTGACCATCAAAAGTAAGGAACGCACCTCCATGGCTAGTTCGGTTCTTTCCCAGCTGGCCATGTTTGATGACACCGACTGGCTTATCCTGGGCTCGATGGTTAGGCCTGTTCTGCACTCTATTTGTGGACCTGCCAAGTTCTGACAAGTTAATAGCAATGGCAATGGCTATAATGTTGGTAAAACAATAATAATCCATCCCCAAATTCACCATAAATAGGTGGTATAAACCATTCTCAAATGGGTGGCTTATTATTGTTTTAACCACATTACTCTACCTAACAAAGGGGTAAATCTGATTTGTTGATGCGGCACATATTCCCTTTTGGCACATTTAAGTAGGAATCATGACAGCCCATGGATTGAGGACTAGTGGTTGCAGGAGAATTCAACATTATCCCCAAATGGGAGTGGATGGTTTTTAGTGGAACATCTTATTAAGATGGATGATTTGGGGGTACTCCATTTTAGGAAACAACCAAATGGCCTGGAATCGGATCTAGTGTACAATCATCTTCAGCATTTCCCACAGGAGCGGCACCATCCAACATCCAAAGGCCCAGAGTGGACACCCTCATGAACGAGTCAGGGCAAAAGCCATCTGCTCAACCACCAAAACCATTGCGCAGGTGTGCAGGGGTGTTGCGCGTTCCCCACATCACTGTGTGGGGTTCTTGTTTTTCGCTTGGATCCCGCCGCTCCTCTTCCGGTTCTAGCCGCTCCCGCCGCTCCCTCCTCCCAAATCACACCTCACTCATCACAGCTCCACTTCTCATCACAACTCATCACCGCTCCACTTATCATCACAACTCATCACGGCTCCACTTCTCACACCTCACTTATCACATCACAACTCATCACAGCTCCACTTCTCAGACCTCACTTCTCACACACTAACTCATCACAGCTCCACTTCTCACACCTCACTTCTCACACACTAACTCATCACAGCTCCACTTCTCACACCACAACTCATCACAGCTCCTCACACCTCACTTATCACATCTCCCATCTCACTGCCTTTCGTGTGGCAGGCGCAGTACACGAGCCTCCTGGTCGAGCTGCGGCGCGCGTGGCCGCCGCTGGGCCGCGGCTGCCTTTTCGTGTGGCAGGCGCAGTGCACAGAGCCTCCTGGTCGAGCTGCGGTGCGCGTGGGCGCCGCTGGGCCGCGGCTGCCTTTTCGTGTGGCAGGCGCAGTACACAGTGCCTCCTGGTCGAGGTGCGGTGCGCGTGGGCGCCGCGGGGCCAGCTCCTCACACCTCACTTATCACATCTCCCATCTCGCTGCCTTTCGTGTGGCAGGCGCAGTACACAGAGCCTCCTGGTCGAGCTGCGGCGCGCGTGGGCGCCGCTGGGCGCGGTGCCTTTCGTGTGGCAGGCGCAGTAAACAGAGCCCCCTGATCGAGCTGCGGCACGCGTGGGCACCGCTGGGCCGCGGCTGCCTTTCGTGTGGCAGGCGCAGTACACAGAGCCTCCTGGTCGAGCTGCGGTGCGCGTGGGCGCAGCTCCACTTCTCATCACAACTCATCACAGTTCCACTTCTCACCTCACTTATCACATCACAACTCATCACAGCTCCACTTCTCACACCTCACTTCTCACACACTAACTCATCACAGCTCCACTTCTCACACCTCACTTCTCACACCTCACTTATCACATCGCATCTCACAGCTCGCTTATCACATCACAACTCATCACGGCTCCACTTCTCAGACCTCACTTTTCACACACTCACTCATCACAGCTCCACTTCTCACACCTCACTTCTCACACCTCACTTATCACATCACAACCCATCACAGCTCCACTTCTCACACCATCTTTCACACACCCTCTTTGATACACCATCTTTTACACACAATCTTTCACACACACAACTTTGTCACCCACCATCTTTGACACACCATCTTTCACACCATCTTTGACACACCATCTTTCAAACATTGTCACACACACACAATCTTTCACACACAACTTTGTCACACACCATCTTTCACACACCATCTTTCACACACAGATTTGTCACACACCATCTTTCGCACACCATCTTTCACACACATCATCTTTCACACGCAACTTTGTCACACACCATCTTTCCTCCACCTCCTCCTTTGTCTTTCCTTCCTTCCCCGTCCCCGCTA
>Ga0126342_10016814_pt1 | contig 12706 bp, 8 predicted proteins | sample Cyp1metagenome_FD_92528 | JGI IMG/M metagenome (GOLD analysis project Ga0126342, IMG submission 92528) | Coral microbial communities from Lord Howe Island, Old Settlement Bay, Australia - Cyphastrea 1 metagenome | ecosystem: Host-associated > Invertebrates > Cnidaria > Coral ...
TCTAAAAAGAGGTATCGCTACATAAGGCCCCCTATCGCTACACACAATAAATCACATATTTTGAGTAGTGATGGCGGATCGTAATTGAAGCCTTTCATAGCGTCTTTTGACCCTTGCTCATATATAAACCATCCCCGAATGATAGGCTTCTGGCATTGGGTTTACCATTAATGAAAGGGCTAAACTGTTGGGTACACAAATCCTATCGGCACCACCGGGTGCATACCTTTGTGCCGGAGCTTCGCGCGAGCTTTGCGCGTGCGAAGCGTGCGAATCCCGACAAGTCGTTGGTCTGCCGCATATGACTTGTGTCATGATTCATTCGTAGCGTGGTGAACTCTGGGATAAATGGCATTTAATGGTTGTTTAATGGGATTTTATGGTGGTTTAATGGGATCTAATGGGAATTTTAATGGCATCTGGTTGGTGGTAGTTTCTACCCCTCTGAAAAGTATGAGTGAGTTCGTCAGCTGGGATGATGAAATTCCCAATATGAATGGAAAGTCATAATCCATGTTCCAGTCACCACCAACCAGATAAACATCCCATTTGGGGATGGTATTTACTCCCATTTCTAGCACCAGATCAGGGATGGCATTTTCTCACTATTGAGAAAGAAGATAATTTCCTGGTTCCTTAGTAGATCCATTTCGTCATTTGATAGGCTTGATAGGCTTGATAGGCTTGATAGGCTTGATAGGCTTGATAGGTTGGGTTCACCCTGGTCCCAGAGACCCCAAAAACTATCTGGTTGCAGCTGCTCTGAACGTAGATCCTAATCTCCAAATGTCAGGAAGATTCCAAATAATGGACTATGGACTAGGATATATGTCGTATGTCTAATAATATAGTGACTATGTTAGACTGATGGAGCCTCCAAAAATGCCATTGCCAACAAGTTCATGTTCCAGGCAGGGAGCAAATCGCTCGGAATGTTATATCCAGGTCAAATTTTGGCCAAAAGAACGCAACATAATCACAAACCATCGAACATCACCACAAACTTCATGCCCATTCCCCCCCAAAAAAAAGTAAGGAACACTATTAAAAACACATTATAACACCATATTCATATTCAGTGTCATTTTTTTGAGCATTTTCCACCTGAAAGATTAACAGCATCAGCCGCGAACTCCGAACTCGACCGAACTCGATCCAACAGCCTTCAAGGGACTCTCCACAAAGCCGTCTCTGAGCAGCAAATACTTCGAGGTCTTTCCCTCCTCAGTGAAGCAAACATCAGCAAAATCCAGGTCTTTCCCAACTTCGAGGTCTGTAAAATTACAATTTTTGCTGGGATAAATGGCATTTGCTGGTGGTTTAATGGGATTTTTCATGGTGGTTTAATGGGATCTAATGGGAATTTGAATGGCATCTGGTTGGTGGTTTCAACCTACCCCTCTGAAAAATATGAGTGAAAGTCACAAACCAGTCAAAATCACAATTTTTGCTGGGATAGTCACTGGATAGTGATTTGGAGAATCAGAATGGCTTCCTGGCTGGTTCTCTCGATCTAGATATTTCTTGGCTGGTTAGTCACTGGTTAGTACATGTTTACCCGCAAAATCGCCAAAAGTTCAAGTACCAAAGTACCAAGCTCGACCCTTCTGTTCTTCATGGGCAGGACGTTGCTGGGGTACCATCTCAGTATCAAATTATCTCTATTTGGGGAGTACCCCCTTAATAAACCGTTGTGTATTCATTCGGTGTCGGCATTATTTAAGAAAGGGAATCATCAACAGCCGTTTGAACCAAATACTTTTCTTCACATTTGGGAGTACTTGCTGAGGCTATGTAATTATATATATATATTATTCTGATAAACAAATTGAAATGATGGTATATGTCATATAGTAAATGGTTATGGCTGAGCTATGGTTTTGACTATCAATCTAGCCATCAAGTGGTGGTAGACCCAATGTTCACATACACAAGTGCACAAAAGGTGATTCAAAATCTCTTGCACAGCCCCACCAGGGAACCTGGGAGTTGAAAAGCTGCGTGCACATTTGTCCATGTTATAAATAATCCACATTCAGGATGTTCAGCTAAAATTGAGTAGAAGAGGCTTTTTGTTGCACGAGATAGTGTCATGGCAAAAACTATGTTCTTTTGCAACTCAAAGGACAAGAAATCAGCATGAATCAGCTAAACATCAGCTGACAGCCGCTGTCAGAGCCCCCGTTTTTTTTACCCATTTCCCTCGCGGATTCCCCAGCCGCTTCGCCGCTCAATGGGTGTCCCAGTTTCCCATTCGGTGTTCACTAACCACCTCGGTGGAGATGCCAAGTCCCATCCCTACCGTCCGAAGAGGCTACCTCCATTGAACTCGCGCGGCAACGCACCTACAAAAACACACATCACATACACATCACTATGTAAGTAGGATATTACTCGAATATCACTTTGGGCACTGTACAATACTCGAACAATAGTCCATGATTCCTCCTTGAAATCGCAGAGTCACGCCCCAGTCGGAGATCTCTGGTGTACCCTCCGGTAATTTGAGATGGGTAGTTAGACCCGGTGGTGCAACAGCAATTGAACACCTACTAAAGATTGCAGTCTGATTAGAATCAATTCTGGTGGTAAAAAAAATGATGTTCAAGTGCATCCAAAGCCATCTACGGCCACACTTTTTCACTGGCAAGAGCTGATAATCCTCAAAAAAAATCGGTAAAACACATTTCAATGATACCTGGTGCTTCATCGCACGTAGTAAACAGGTTTTATCACGCTGGGATGAACTCCACCAAATCCCCTGGATCTGTCTGAGTGTTCCACTCGTACTCAGCCTTGGTACAGGATTTTCAAGCTCTGGACCCTGATTCTATCCCTGCTGTTCTGAGATGATTGTTGATATCTACCAGTATGTGTCTGTCTGTCTGTCTATCGATTTATATTTATATGTTTATCTCTATTGTGTTGCTTTATTTCATCTTATTTCATTATTCGATGTTATTTTACCTATTAACTTCCTATTATGTCAGTTAGGCAAATTCTGGGGGAATGCCCCAACATCGCAATTAACAAATGTGAACATGCTGGATTTGGGAATACCTTAGTTTCAAAGAAACCGATTGGGATGAGTCAAGTCGTCCAGTTTATTTGTAGTCCTCTGGGTCATAATACTTGATTCAAAACATGGGTGAAGGTTTTGCGTATGGGTCAAATGTACGGAGTCACCAGCACAGGGAGAAAAAACGTCTGATTCCATCAACCTAGAAAGCCAAGGTTGCTGAAAAAGGGAAAAATTGCTTTTCTTCGAGTGATCCCAACCCTGACACACTAGTCTTCTGGAACTATATATATATATGGCATATATATATATATATATATATTATGGCATTCTATCTGGCATCTATTCCAACGTTGCTTCTCGCATCTATTCTGGCATTCCTATGGTGTCTACTCAAGCATTCACTCTGGTATTCTATCTGGCATCTATTCTGACACTCTATCTGACATATACCCTCTGGTAAACTACCATAGCTATTGAAAATGACCATTTATAGTGGATTTTCCCATTGAAAATGGTGATTTTCCATAGTTATGTAAACGTTTACCAGAGGGTATATTCTGGCATTCTCTCTGGCATGTGTTCAGGTCCAGGTGTGCCCAGCATCAGCTCATCAGCTCGGGACAGGGCCGTCACAAGGAGCTTTGAACCTTTGTTGAAAGCTAGGGACCCTCACCTGGCAGCTGGGAAAAATTCACAGTAGTTGACAAATTTTCGCGCATGTGTCTATTCATTCAGGAACACAAGATTGGATGATATTGGATGCCTCAAACTGCTTGGGGAACGTCATTCCAGATATACTGGAAACAGACTCCAATTCTGCAAAATTTGGCTGGGATCCAACACAAAATCAATTGCAGATAAAGCAATGAACATCAGAATCAAGTCAAAGACTTGTCACAGCAGTTGTTTCATCGACAACATACCATGGGACCATGGGAATTTGAAGAACTCCAGGGTTTTCACATCTGATGGAACCGGCATTTGTTTACCCCATTCCATTGCATGGTCTCAACTGGTTTCAACATATATTGCATGTTTTTAAGATGCTTTTGTCCATCGGGAATACGTAAGATATGGAAAACATGGTAATTTATATCCAACATGGTAATAAGTTTCATAAGTTTCATATCCAACATGGTAATTTATTCCAGCAGAATGAAGATATGAAAAAAAAACATATTAGCGTTCTTTGAAAGACTAGCATGTTCAGACAAACTGGTTGGTGGTATACCTACCCCTCTGAAAAATATGAAAGTCAATTGGGATTATTATTCCCAATATATGAAAAAAATAAAAAAGTTCCAAACCACCAACCAGCAAAAAAACTTTGGTGCTTAACGGTTTTCACATCTTCCATCGGGGTTTCTCCATATCCGTTTTGGGTGGTGAGATCCCCCCATGTCCCCCCATCGTTGGGACGTGGAGTTGATCCACCATGTGTAGAATTTCCCTAAGGGAACCATGGGATCCATAGTTTTTTCCACATCTATTTGGAGCAGTTTACAGGGAAATTTCCATAATTTTATCACCTCCAGAAAAATAGATGATGGTTCCCCATTATAAAACCTTCATTCATACAATGTGAGGCCCCCAAGATATGTTTGTTGGTTTAGATTCGCCCCACTAGTTCGTTATAAATACCATAAACCATAGTGACATTGGAGTTATGTTCACCAACTTAGCTATCGAACGGGGGCCATTCATAGGGGATTTTACCCATTGTTCCCATGGTTTCCCATTTGAACCAAGGCTCTGAGATCTCCGAATTCTCGGTCTTCGGCCATTCCGCGCCTTTTCGCCCACCACCTCCACCCATCATGCCGCCTGGCAAGTGGAAATAGACCTTTTTAAAAGGAGGCAAAAATAGGAAAATACTCTGTACATGTCTATTTCTATCAACACGCATATGTATTTGTACATATCTATATATATATAGATATATATATATATATAGATATATATATATAGATATATATATATAGATATATATATATATATATATATATAGATATATAGAGATATATAGAGATATACATATATATATATGTATATATAGATATATAGAGATATGTATGTATGAATTATTAGATCTCCGGTGTGGAGATTCTTTTCCATAGCAAGGTTTGATTACCAAAAGGTCGCCATGGTGAAACGGATTGCGCGGGCCCTTGGGAGGTCCATGGATTGGTAGAGAAACTTTACAGGAGAACCCCATATTTCATGGGAAAATGTCGATGGTTTCCGGTTAAGATGTTCCCAAAAAAACTAATCTATTGAAAATGGAAAAAAACTTTCAGAAACATACTATGAACAAATCCACTATTGATGGAGGGTTTTAATGGGAACACCACCTAGGGAATTTCCCATCATAAACGGAGGGAACGAGATTCACCAAGCTATTTCAATAGGGTTATTGGTCAAAACCTTGGGCTTAATCACCAAAAACATATGGTACTAACATAACTATGGACAATCACCATTTTTAATGGCAAAACTCACTATAAATGGGCCATGTTCAATAGCTTTTTGTTAGTCATAACCAGAGGGTACCTATCAAATGCTGATTTTCCATCGCTCCGATGAATCCGTGCGCCTCCCATCATGCCTTGCAACATCTCAGCCGGGATCTCGAACTGAAACTGTCCTGACCGTTGAAAAACCACGGGATTTGACATGTTTTGACCATGAAAGATAGGAATCTAAGCACTGGAAAATAACAATGATAATATAAGAATGATAATAGATTATAGGTGAAGATAAGAACGGTATAACCCACAATCGATACCCCAGTACATCAGTAGGGGTAGCCATTTGAACAGCATTTTTGTTCGTGGAATGCATCCATCATTGCACACGAACCCTTCCCTTTTTTTCTTTTCAGCGTGTGTTAAAAAAAGGGGGTTGACATTAGAGGGATCGATCAAAAATCGCTGGATGGGACCGATTTTAGCTTCAAATCTAACCATCTCTGGTTGGTGGTGTACCTACACCTCAGAAAAATGATGGAGTTCGTCAGTTGGGATGATGAAATTTCCAATATATGGAAACATAAAATTCATGTTCCAAACCACCAACCAGTATTTATTGGGGTACCATGGGGTACCCAATTTAGACTACCCAAATGTTAGTCTAACAGTCCACCGATGGAAGCTGGAACCTGAAACCAATGGGGCTGCTGTTTCACCGACCCAAAGTGGATGTAATCTACATATGGTGCATTAAAATTAATAAATGATTACTGATACCCTCTGGTTATTTAACATAGCCATGGAAAATGGCCCATTTATAGATGGTTTACCTATTAAAAAGGGTGATTTCCCATGGCTATGTTAAATAACCAGATGGTAAATGATTACTGATAAATTAAAGTTAATAAATTACACACAATTGAGGATCACTGGTAGTTGATAGTAATCAACGCTGAGGTCCGCACGAGAAAACTCAGCTACTGAAGCGATGATGCAAATTGAGTGATTACCCGAGGGGGACTTTCAACGCGCTATGCAAGAGGAATAAACACATCATGTTTAACCCTCACACAGGTCGAAACCTGGAAGGAAGAATCAACAAAGGAGAAACCAAAGACGAGGAGAATCGACAGGAGAAAAACTCCCAACAAATCCGCTGTGGCGGCCCAGGTTAAACTGGTCGAGAAGGTAGCAGTATCGATAAGGCTGAACAGAAATATGAAGAACTTTGCAAAGGCCAACAACCCTGGCACAAAACTGATAAACTGGTGCGTGAAGATTACTGGAGGTCTGAATAACTGATGGAAATTGCCAAGTGAAGTCTAGAAACACAAGGGTTGAAGATATTTTCGAAGCCTGTGCCAACATCTAGTTTCTCTCTGGTAGTTTAACATAGCTATGGAAAATCACCATATTCATTAGGTGTCCATGGCTATGTTTAATTACCGGATGCTAGGCTTTGTTGCCGTGCAGAACGGCTTTCTTAAGTCCTCTTGCCACTGCCAGAAGCAAAACCGAACGCAGTGCTGCCTCGACGATAAAGACTTTGGGGATACCCTCCAGAAAGGGTTAGAAAATCATGACCATAAATGCGGGACTTGTTTGGTATAAAACCAACCATGATGTGTATTTATGATGATACATCCTAGGGAGATCCATCTCTTCTTACCTGGGGGAGACATGAAATCATATGGTATTGCCGTATTGTTACCTTACCAATGCTAGTCGGAATATCATTCAGATCAGGTGCAAACAAGACCATCTCCGATGGTCAACAAACATGGCAACATCTAGCAACAAAACTGGAGGCGACCACACCCATTTGGGCGTTAATTTTTCATCACATGTTGGTGATCTCCATGAAAATGACTGTTCATCTCGCAATCCTTGCTGCTTAAGCTCTGGTAAATTAAGAGTTTGACCCTGAAACTCCATCCATTCTGAGTGGAAACTCATCTTCCAAGCCCGAAGTCATGCCAGGGTCTATGTATGTCGGTCTATGTCTGTCCATGCTAATTTACAACAATAAGCAACATTAAGCGACTGTCATTATATACTTACAAGGCTGATATATCTGATTCAAAATGCTGATATGATATATCTGATTCAAAATAAGGCTAATCCTGTTTTGTTATAAATACATAAATCTCTATTGAGGCTAATCCTGTTTTTTTCCCGCTGATCTCAGGGTCTTTTGGGGGTGAAATCTCGACCTGCCACATGGCGCTCGATCTTCTCAGCACGGCCAAAGCCTGCACTTTGGAGCCCCCGGGTGACACCAGCCATGGGGATATAGGATATTATAGGATATCTGGTTGGTGGTATACCTACCCCTCTGAAAATATTAGTCAGTTGGTATTATTATTCCGAATAATTATATGGGAAAATAAAAAATGTATAAACATGTTCCAAACCACCAACCAGATTTATAAAATGATATATAGTATAGTAAAATGATATAAATGCCATGGGCCATGGGTATATATATATATAAATCAATGGATATAAGATCATGGAATATACAACATGATACAACCTATGATCTGGTTAGATCGAGCTTTGTCCAAGAATGATGAGGGATGCCGAAAAATGTTCGCAGATTTTGGGCTGTCCATCCCTTTGTCCATGGGTCTACTTTTTGAGCCCAAGAATTAGCTGTCTGATGCAGCTTGGGGTACGGCTTAATATTTAGGAATACTTGGGGGTATAGTTATGTTTGTGCAAATTGGGGATAAAGATATAACATTGATAACAACCCTTCTGGGGTACTGATTTAAAATCCCCTCCAAATGGCAAAATTCCACCTATTCCATATCAATGGAATTCAATGGAATATCCTCCAATGATGTTTTCGAGCAAACAAATCCCAGATCATCCCTAGCGCTGTAGATATTGGAGAATATACTGTGAACAAAAAAAATAGCGAACCTTCCTCATATCTGTGCTTGTTAACATGACGTTTATTGCAAACAACCAATCGGAAAAAAAAGTTCTCAGGATTCCATATATCGAAACGCCATTGAGAATACGTTTATGGACAGGGGTGCACCTTAAGTGCATGATGCTCGATTTAAATGAAAACTACGTTGGGTTCTAAATGTTTCTATCTATCGAATTACCACAAAAATGAAATTAGTAGATATATCGAACTAGTTATTGCTGGTTTCGAAACCGATTGTAACTGGGAAGCACTAGCTACAAGGACTTCGACCTACCACATTGCCATTTGGCAAGGTGATGCAAGGTGCCTTCGGAAGGGCAACAATGAAGCGACAAAAGTGTGGCCTAGAATGGATTTGCCTAGTACCTGTTGAAATTGATCCTTCACTTGCCACATGTTGGTATAGAAAACCTGCTAAGAGAAACTGTTTTTTACTTTTGAGTTGGAATATCCCAAGATATCCCAAGGTTTCAGACTTTATCCTTAGTTTCAATTCAGCAAACTCGTGCCATCTTGAATCAGTGAAGGGATCAAGGACCTGGTTGATTTGCATTGGTTAAAGACACGACCTTCACATTACAATTTCCGGATTGTGCACATTCAAAACTATCAATCCGGAATCAAGAAATTTATCCAACCAAAAAGCACATTCAAGGTAACAAACGGCGAACAGTCAGATTACAATAGGAAACCTAGACACTGCAACGCAAATGTCATGTGTTCCGTCTCTTTGCAGATTTGATGCTTCCAAACGGCTGCAGACATGGACATGACATCATCCCCTGCCAGCAGTGAGGACTGGTCGAGTTCAAATCTGCCAGATGCATCTGGAAAGTTATGATAAGAACATCGTTAAACCCATCAAAATCATGATGTCCACCATGGTCAACTATCATTTCTGGTGTTTTGTGAGCCCGGAGGTATTTAGGTTCTCTCCAGATCCAGACAGAAAAAAGAACAAGAACAAAAACAAGAACAAGAACAAAAAGAAGAAAAACAACGACGACGACCACAACAACAACAACAACAACAACAACAACAACAACAACAATGACAACAACAACAACAACGACAACAACAACAACGACAACAACAACAACAACGACAACAACAACGACAACGACAACGACAACAACAACGACAACGACAACAACAACGACAACGACAACAACAACGACAACGACAACGACAACGACAAGAACAACAACAACAACAACAACCACAACCAACTCTAGTCAGCACATGCCTCCTGTTTCAGTAGAAAGCTCGGCCAGAGACCCTCGGCCAGGTGTATTCTTCCATCTTGGAAAAGGCTTCGACCCATTGAGTTTGAAGAAACGGTGGTGCGCCCCATTTATGTTTGTTGGTTTGTGGCTCCATTATACCATTATATATACATCATTATACTACAATATTCTACATGCATATCTGCCATGAATACATCCGTCACAACCTACTTCTAGAGCGACATAGCTATGGTGCATCACCTTCTGCCCGGGCTGGTGATGTGGTTTTTTGTTTTTCAGCAGAGACACTGACGGTCACAGGAATGAGGTCACTGTAGATCACTGAGACGGTCCCTGGGAGGGTCGACATCTGGATATATCTTTTCATCACATCCCAAACGTATCCAAACGTCATGGGTTTTCCTGTGTTTATATTCAACAAATGCCATGATATGCCATGATTTCATTGCAAATCAATCATCATGTGTTTAATCAATCGCCATGGATTTCCTGTATTTCTTGATCTTGATCATAGTGGGCCATAGTTATTCAACAAATGCCATGGCGGTTTCTATCGCTACTTCTGGTAAAGTAACAGTTTGCTATTGGAAATGACCATTTAGAATTGATTTTCCCATGAAAAAATGATGATTTTCCATAGTTATGTAAACGTTTACCAGAGGGTACGTAGGACATCGTAGGACCAATGTAGGATGTCTATGAAAATTCTCCAGACCTTTCTGGCATTCGCACATTGCACATTGGCATGATGCGATGCAGCGCATTGGCAATGGATCCAAGTCTCTTCTCAGGAAAAATGATCGGGGTATGCTTCATGTATGCAAGGTAGTGCCCCATAGTTAGATAAGTTGGTGAACATAACTCCCATAACTATGGTTTATGGCAGATATAACTATAGTTAATGGGGATTATAAACCAACTTATAACTGGGGGGCACCGTGATGACTGCAGGATTTTTGTTGAGTCCCTTTGAGGACCAAGTATCGGATGCATCTGGATCCATAAAGGGTTTACTGTTCCACCCTTTTCGACGTGTTTTTTTTGCCTTTTGGCATTTACTCAGGCTCGAAGTCCTCCCAAAGTTTCTCGAACTCCTCCACAAACTTTCCAGCCTTGGTTGACGTCAAGGGTGTTGGCCTTTCTGGACCGGATGAGAGCAGATAGGGAGAGTTGAAAGTCCCGAGACTAAAAAGAAGGCTTTGATTCTATAGAACCGTAAAAGATCGTAAAAGGAAACCATGATCATTCCTGGATTTGGTTTTTCAGTTTTGGATGCTCATCCAAGTCAAGACGTATGACGGTGGCTCGTTTCGCCACCCTGCTGGGAGTTTCTACGGGGTGAACCGCCAAACATCTCGTAGTTTCAGGAGCGACGAGTTTCCCCGGCCATGTCTTTCTTGTTGCCAAGCACCTTAATTATATAACTATAGGAAAAATGAGGTCATATATTGGGTGCATATGGTGCATATTCCCTGATGGTGAATTTCTCCTGCATTTCAAGTTGGAAGCCAAATGACCTCGAATTTCTAACAAAGGTCATGTCACTTACACTTGGGGTAATATGGCTTCAGCCCACTAGAACTAGTCCAAGCAGGGTTATGCAAATATCATCCTACCTTCCAGCTGAATATGCATATTCCATTATATCAATGGGAATTTCAGGATCCTAAAATGGAGGTACTGTACCGTATAAGGCCATATTTTGCTGGGATATTCCCTTACATAGGCCTTGTATATGGTCGGTACCTCCAATTTCGGTTCCTGAAATGGCCATTGATTATATTGTACAAAACCACACTGAACAAATGGGCATGAGTCATGCTTGAGTCCGGAATTTTTCTGAGGGTCTAAGGAGGTAGTAAACCCAGCAAAAAGATGTAGAAAATGCATGAAAAAACATGAAATTGGGCAATATTTGAGAATTGATTCTAGAAACTTCCTGTTGGGTGCTAGATCATAAACCTCACCGATCAAACCGCAAACTCGCGCCAGCCCCAGAGTTTGGTTCGCGGAACCAATCGAGGATGGGAACCTGAAGAAACATCCACTGACCAGGATCACCCCGCGGAGAAGCTGAGTAACTGGGCTTAGAACCCATAAATTGGAGCCGCTGATGGAACTAACTAACCCTTTGGTTGCTAGCCACTAAGTGGAATGATCCTCCAAATCGAGTACAAAACAACGCTACTTCGGGTGTATGAACAACTAATCGTTCGGTACAAACGAATACAAACGGGATGTGCGTGAAAAATTGAACTACTCATTTGCAAACTTAAGGAAGGATGGTACAAACGAGTTTGTCTGAAAATGAGGTGTAGAGGGAAACACCTGATAAACCAATAAAATCTAGGGTGCTATATGTTCAGAGTAACCCATGTGAGATGCCATTGCAGCACACGCGTAAAAACAACTCATTTCCGAAGTTCAGGGATTACCCAAGCACTGGCGCACTGGCGTGAGAAACGTTTGCATCTTGGAATATAACCCCCTAGCCCTAAGGCCCTAATATCAAATACCCTATAAAGTTCTATAACTTCTGTTGGATCTATTTTGGAAGCCTCCTTTCAGGTATTGAATAGTGGAAGCCTGGATTCATTGAACATGGCCAGGCGTTGATGCCACAGAAAAAACCCTGCAGTTATGGCCCGAAATACCAATTATATATAAATGGATATAACTGGTTATTTCTATGGGATTATACATTCCAGAAATGGAGTTATAAGTACTTAAAACTGGTATTTCGGGCCATAACTGTGGTTATTTAACGTAAGCCTTACGTATTTGCGAAACGTTTCGGTGCTAAGGGACTTTTGGGTTCCCAGTTTTTAGGTTCTAAGAACCGCCACCGAATGTAGGTTTACCATTGATTGGATTGATCGTATGATCACGTTCTGAAGGGAAACATAATAATATAACATAGACCCGGGCAAGCCGGCGGCGGAAGTTTCCCAAACATAAATGACCTATAGTTCAAAGACAACCTGTCCCGACCGTGTCCTTCCCTCGACACTCCACACCTCACACTGCA
>Ga0126342_10016815_pt1 | contig 12706 bp, 9 predicted proteins | sample Cyp1metagenome_FD_92528 | JGI IMG/M metagenome (GOLD analysis project Ga0126342, IMG submission 92528) | Coral microbial communities from Lord Howe Island, Old Settlement Bay, Australia - Cyphastrea 1 metagenome | ecosystem: Host-associated > Invertebrates > Cnidaria > Coral ...
ACAGGCTGAGGGTCCCTCAAATTCTTAGGGCATTCTTAGTTTTGTATTGCAGGCATCTGCATAGTTTGGAGCAAGCAAAAGTGAGGTAACAAGGTGGAGTTGGCAGATTTGACAAGAGGCATGTGAAAAAAAGATTTTCTAGAGCCTGAAAAGTTGTTTTTTTGCAAAGCTGGGCTGGGCTGAGTTTCATAAGGCTAGTGTGCAAAAAACAATTTTTGAGAGCCTGAAAAGCTGTTTCTTTGAAAGCCGGCTGGTCTGAGTTTCATAAGTATTTTTCTGCAGAGCGCTGTTTCCGTAAACTTTGTTGCTTACTCTAGCTGGTCTTGTTGTTGATTGCCTTGATTATGGGAAAGAAAGTCAAGATCCCATAGCTCAGTTGGTAGCGCGTTGGGCTAAGACCTGGGGTTGCGGGCTCGACTCCCGCCATCGTCCTTTGGACCGGGCTTTCTGGTAAACAATATTCCAGGTCCGAATTGGAAGCACTCCAAACATGCGCGAAAAAAGAATAATTTTTCGGAGCTCGAGAAATTGATTTTCTGCAAAGCCTCAGTTTTCTTCAAGTTATTACAGAAAACAATATTTCAGGTCCCCAAGTCTACCCACATATTGATTTTGTGTGGATTGGAAGCAGTCCAAGCATGCGCGAAAAAAATCGAGCCTGAAAAGTTGTTTTTCTGCAAAACCCGATTTCATCCCATAAGACCATATAAGGGATCACGCCGCAAAAAAAAAAAACGCAAAGGGGAATTGCAAACCTCACGTATAAGGAGTAACTTAAGAATTTGGCAATCCTATTCCAGGGCCCCTCAAATTCTTAAAGTCCTATGTGTTTAGTACAACTGAAAATATGTAGCCCGCCTTGGATTCGAGCTCCTCAAATTCTTATACAGTGAATTCTTGTACAATACTCAAGCTGTAGATGTATACATAGATATGTAATCAATGTACCTGTTTAGATTATATATTGATAATCAAATAAAGGTAAATATAAAAGTAAGTATTGCCAAACACAATTAAAACACAAAATATGGGACATAATTCATCATATACACCAAATAAGTCACCATAAGATGAAATGTTGATCCCATCCCCGTAATATTAAACACTTGCTAAATGGTCCCAAATGAGTATAAACCTCCTACTTTTTGCCATGGTTTCTAGGTGGTGTTTAATATTAGGTAAATTAGGGAGAATTATGGGATTATGTAAACCATGTCTCCCTGATTATATAAACCATGTTTGAATTTGAATATGGTAGACATCATAGATGTCCTTTTCCCATTGGTTGGTTGATTAATACAGGGGTTTGAAGAACCCCCTTTAACAACAGGTAAATGATGATAGATGGTACGCCAAACCGGCTCCTCTATTTTTACCACAAGGACATTATTGGTAGACATGGTTTGTTGCACCTTTGCGTCCCAGGTTTTGATGACCTTTGAAGGAGCTAAGGCCGGCGGCCTTCGTCGAGAGCCAGATGTGGTCTCCAAGGGCACACTGCGACGCGGCGACAAAATCCATCGATCTGACTTGGGATTTGGTGAGTCCCAGGTGGTACAATGGATATAGAACTATGTATGTGTATATATATATATATATTTATTATACATTATCTGGATAAATTATAACGACCTCACTGCGACTGAGCCCTGGAATCATGGTTAGTAAGAGGAATCATCCCAAAATTGCCTTATTTCAGGTTAGTGAATTATTATAATTTACCCAGAATTATGTATAATATATATATACACATTATATACACATTATATACATAAAGCTCCATTTTTTGTGAGTTGTATATTCGCGATGTTAAAACTGTACGTGGGATGTGCTTCCCAGGTCTTGTTGACGTAAATTAATTGTGAATACGATCTGTTGCACAAAGGGTGGATTCAACCAGTTTCAATAGGATTATATTGGATTATATGAGATTATAATAATATCACTATACAAATGTTGCAGTTGAATGTGACTTTATAGTAAAACTGCGACTGTACATTATATTTCAGTTTTTTTTGGGTATAATTTAAAGTGAAACACATGAGTGTTCACATCCCATGTATAATATTAAATACTTGGGTCAACTATGGAGCGACCCAAATATCTCCGCCGCTTGATTGTGGGTATTCCTTTGCGTTTTGGGTATGTCCCTTCACCTGCATGTGCATCCCAGTTACTATAGGTTGGTTATAAATTCTAAACGTATTATAACCCTGTTGCATATGGAATACCCCCAAGTATCCATGATATGCAACATGGGGTAATAGACACATTAACATTTGGTATACAACGTATTACTGACCCATAGTTACAACCGTATTTTACTATGGTAATACCTTCAATGTGGCGTATGGGTTATATATGTATATACATTACTTATGATCCACTTCCGGCTGCCAGAGCTGATAGCTGAATGGGATCATTGAATTGAATAAAAAGAACAAGAGGTAACATGTTTTATTACAACACTATAAATGGGGGTACCCCCAAATGGATGGTTTATAATGGAAAATCCTGTTAATATGGATGATTTGGGGTACCCCCATTTTAGGAAACCTCCATATATATATATACACATTGATATTTAACCGCCTTCGACGTTTTCCGCGGCCATGGAAAGAGCTATCCCGCAGCCGCATACAGCGCTTGCACAGGCCCAGCAAGAACATGGTTTTTGTGTAAGACATGGTGTTTGTGTAAAACACATTTTTTGTGTAAAACAGCGCTTTGTGTAAATAAAAGACGGTTTTGACGCAAAAACTCAACTTGTATATTGTATTATTGGTTGTTTATCCTAATTTACCCCTATCAATCACCATTAATGCCCATGAATCCTCTATAGCCATGAAGAATCCGCATGATATCCCCGTAAAAAAAGGAAAAAACAACTATATATAATTAGTTACATCCCCATTCACTTCCATTCATCTCATATTTTTTCTCCATGATTTTTTCTTTCTCCATCGGCCGGCTAAGGATCAACGCTTTAGACCTGGCACAAGAATGGCGCTTCGCCTTCGCTGTCCTCGTCGATGGTCGGACGACCACGTGGCTCGACGCCAGCCATGACTTCAACGGCTGAGAAAATCCAGGGAAAATCCCCCCAACATCTGGGGAAAATATGGGAAAATATGGGAAACTGCACTATCAATGGAGGTTTAACTCGCTGGGGAAGATCAACTGTAAATGGGATACTTCAATAGCCTGAAACAAACTACTTTGATATCTTGAATCTTTTGGCATGAATTGGATAGTTTGCGAACCAGTGGGACAACATATGTTTCATGGTATCCAAGATATACGGTCTCCATGATTTCCTACATGCATGGAACCTCAATAACGGAGAAACTCATGGCCAGGGTGTGTCGTATCCGGAGTCCCTTCAGATCTCCCAGTCCCAGGAACACGATGTGCTACAACAGTGCCAGCAGTTCTGCAGCCAAAACTGGACATTGGCAAGTTTCCTGTCAGCTGCTCTTGAGCATGTCTAGTGCCTTGACTCAAGATTCACATCATTCAAATCCCCAAATCCACCAGTTTTGATTCTAAAAAAGTTGTTTAAGTGTTGCGAAACCATCCCTATTTCTGAGAAGAAACCGTGTTTCCCGGAAATGTCCACTCCTTTTCTGTTAGAGAAATCCGCTTTGTTGGCTCAAATCGAAATGATACTTTCACTGGTTGGTGGTTTGGAACATCTTTTTATTTTTGCATATATTGGGAATAATCATCCCAACTAACTAATATTTTTTTACAGGGGTTCAAACCACCAACCAGTTCAGATATCTGCATTTTGTGGACCATTTTCACCGGTGAGAATGCTCCTTTTTGATTGTTTTTGAGCCAGCATTTTTGTCTGGGTGAAACTCACAGGATCGTCCAGTGAATTTTGCCAATTTTTCACACTTTGTGGCTTATGGCCACCTTTGAAAACATGCTCAAAACCATCATTTTCCGTTAAAACATGTTAAAACCACCATTTTCCTAGGATTTTCCTGTTTTTCCCCAGGTGCCTCCTTTGAAGCCGACCTCATCAGCTTCAACGCGGCCGCGTCCTTTGGAACTTCCGCCGTAGGTCGCTGGGCCATGGCCTCGACGGTGTTGCAACGGGCGCAAGAAGTCCTTTGGCTTTGGACAGAGGTGGTATTGGATATTTTTAAACCATTATCATTATATTATTGTTCCCATATGCTCCATGTATGGTATGTTTACCTACATTTGGGTGATTTTTCTGTATACCATTTTTTCTACTATAATCCATATAGTGACATATACAATTTGGTTATTTAACATAGCCATGGATTGATCCACCATTTTTAATAGGTAAACCATCTATTTCTATGGGCCATCTATACCATGGCTATGTTAAATAACCAGAGGGTATATTATTATTGGTTGGTTAATTATATTATTGATTATACAATATTTTATTTAATAATGGTTAAAATATGGTGGATATGGGATAATTATCCACCACTCTTCACCATTATTCAGAATTATTCATCATTATTTATCATTATTCACCATTATTAACCATTATTAACCAACAATATATAACCAAAACTATGAACCATTATTGACAATTGGATATTTTTTGGGGGGGCTTCCATGGGGGCACCCCATAGCTGGATGGTTTATTTCATGGAAAATGCATCGCAGCATCCATAAATGGATGATAACTACAATGTGAGGCCCCCCCAGTTATAAGTTGGTTTATAAGCCCCAGTAACTATAATTAACCATAATTAACCAATCCCAGATGCTCCATGTATGGTATATTTACCAACATTTACCCAAAATCACCCAGTTTTGTAGGTAAATATAATATACCATACATGGAGCATATGGGTAGGGGTACCTCCATGACTTAGGAAACCTCCATATGCCGCCAGATTTCCATGGGAAATTCATGGGATATCAATGGGGATATCCCATGAATTTTAATGACATCTGGCTATATTTTATGGAAATCCATGGGATATCAATGGGGATACAACCAACATTACCCAACATGATTTTAATGAGTTCCCCAACCACATAGTAGTTAGATGGATACCTTCCGGTAATCAAACGTGGCTGGCTGTAAAAAGCATTATCCAATTGTTAGGTTTGATGATACCGGAGGGTATATCCCGAAAAATATCCCGTATCATTCCTATTGTAGTCCTATTATATCCTATTATCCCACTATTCGATGAGATAATAGGAATGGTGGGATAATAGGAATACACTATTATGTTATCCCATGGAATATTCATTGGGTGATCCACCTTATTCCTATGAATCGCCTATTCTCAGCATCAGGTGAGCTGTCGCTTGAGTGAAGTGAGCTTCGGCGCGTCCGTCGTCAGTGCTGAATGGCCTCGCGCTTTGGCCGTGTGCCCCGGCGAGACAATTTCAACAATTCGTTTGTTGCACCTGCAAATAGTGGTTGATACGGCTACCATTCATAGCAATTATATACAATATCATTTAGTTTCTATATACAATGTAGTTTCTTATAATATTGTATGATTCGGGTTCGTACACCACCAATGATGGTATTCGGTATTTGGCATGAATATTATAACTATAATACTGTACCATAGTTTCTTTTTTGTGTTACGATATAGTTTCAACTATATCAACAATATTATATTGTTGCCATATAGTTTCTATTCACCAATATTGTTAACACTTTCAATAATAGCGGCATGCAAAGTAATTTCAACACTATTATTACTGATAGGTGAATTATTGTTGGTATTCATCCAGCACATCGTTTAATGTACAGACCACTAAAAGTCAGTATTATTGAATAAATTGGGGGGCAGTGGCTAATGCTAAAGCAAAATCAGTACCATTATCTAATGACACATTGTTGGTTGATATTGATAAGTATTGGTTAGTGAAAATTATGTATCCCTTCCCTCCATAACAACCCAGCAGACGTTCATGTGGCTTTGTGGGACGTCGGGGGATGAGACTATTGAGGAAAACGGCCTAATATTGGCCGAAAAAAAGTGCAATGATTACCCATAATCAACTAGCCCCAATATGGGTTTTATTACAAAACGCTTGTCGGTGATGAATGGTAAAAAGGCCGTTATTGGGTATTTCATATTGGAAAAGCACTATTGATGGATTGATGGATTGTTCAATTTGCAAAAACCTTGAATGAATTGGTTAGTGATATGCAACTTTGCTAATGCGAGGTCATTTTTCAAATGCTAGGAAAAGCAATGGAAACACGTACCCTCTAGTAAACTAACATAAGTATGTAAAGGCACCATTCTTAATGGGTAAATCAACCATAAATGGGCCATTTCCATATATGATCTTATGTATTAACCAACAAAAGCCCGGTGGAACTTTGAACCCCAAATATGTGTCATTACATAGGATAAAACGGGGAAAACAAAACAAATCATGGAGCAACAACCAAACATATGTATTATCAAAGAACCACACATTTGGTCATATTGGGTAAACCACCGAAAAACAACGAAATCAAACATGGTATATGTATGTATATATATATATGTATCATCACCCTGAAGATCCCTGAAGTAGATAGAATATGGAATTTTCAACAACATGTCCATTTTAGTCATGTTTCAACAATATCTGAATCTATGTCTATGTACTTCAAGATGACTATACATATGTATATATATATGAAGACGGCAAAGCTGCAAAGATGAGGATTGCAAGCATCTAAATTGGTCTTTGAAAAGCAATAGCTGCTGGTAAACTGCGGGGTCAACTGGTGAAATTGGTGAAATTCACCATGAATCTGGAACCAACCATCAAATGTGCCATGGTCAAAAAAACGTCATGTTATATGAGTTATATGGTTTATGTTTTTTTTTTTAATTGTCATCCATCCCAATTCATGGAATCTAAAAACATTGATATATATATATATATATAAGTGATCATAAATAGTACCTATTTTTCTGGGTTGATGGCCATCCATCAACTAGGTATATTTCTAAAGTCTTGATATACAGACAAAGCCCCCCCCGGCTTTGCCCAAAGATCCGGTCCACCATGATTTTTACCAAACTCTTCATCTTCAGATCCAAATTCGAAAAACCCCGTATTGTTGGTGATATCTGGGAAAATTTCATCACGACCGAACCCTGTTCTCGCCCTGAATGATGGTTAGTTAGGGGAATTATACCAAAATAGCTGGAATGATGGTTACTTAGGGGAATTATACCAAAATAGCCCAACATTTCAGGTTAGTGAATTGTTAAAGTTGACTCAGCATTATCCGATGATATCCCTATTGTATCTCCAGGATTTTCCTATATTCCCAAGATGTTTCCATTGTATCCACATTTATGAAATCCCATGATAGTTCCATCAAATCCCTATATAACCCCAGTGAAATTCATATTTATTGATTAATAGTGATAGATATCCAGATTGATGTTTACTATTCTCATGGAAATATTCCCATATGAAAATTGGATATCTCCCACAAAATTTCGGATATATGTGAATATATTACCTCTGGTAAACTAACGTAGCTATGGAAAATCCCAATTTTTGAAAGGTAAATTAACTATAAATTGCCATTTTCAATAGCTATGTTAAATTACCAGAGAGTACTCATCATCATGTCAGTCTCTCCATATTTCCAAGAAAAATATGGGGATACCATGGAAATTGATGGAGCTATTTCCATGATATTCAGATTGATGATTGCTATTCCCATGGAAATAAGTTCATATCCATTGGAGAGCTCCCAGATATTCGATATATTCATACTATATTACCCTCTGGTAAACGTTTACATAACTATGGAAAATCACCATTTTCAATGGGTAAATCAACTATTTCGACTGGGCCATTTTCAATAGTTATGTTAAATTACCAGAGGGTATATCCCTACTGATTGGTATAATCTCAACTGTATTGTAGTTTTCGTCATTATACCCATGAATATCCATCAACATTCATGAATACCCATATATTATCATATATTACTATCCCATGAAACGTGGAATATCCAATCAGATCCAACCCGTTGAATCTCCATTTTTCCGGTCGCCAAAAAAAAACCGTCGCCAGGATGGACGTGCTGCGCATGGAGATTCAACTTACTGAGATCCATTGCAATGCTGCCATCAGCGTAACTTGGTTAGTCGACCATACAGGATGGCCCCCCCAAGAAAAAACGAACTAGTTTATGGATGTTAATGGTAGAAACTACAGTAGATGGATTATAGAACTATATAGGTTATGGATTTACGGAATTTCTAAGTTGCCTTAAAAAGATTTAAAAGTGGCTGAATTCCAAGGGTTATTGTAGATATAACGAACTAGTTCATGGATGTTAATGGGTTTTATAAACCAACAAAAATAACTGGGGGCAGGGGGCACCATCCTGTAGGGTAATGTGATTTCATAGGTCATAGGGATTTCATGGGCGTTGATAGGGATTATAATGGGATTATAATCTGATTATAGTAGTATAATGGGATAACCCTCTGGTGATTTTAACAGTTAGCTATGGAAAATAAACATTTTAATCAATAGATGATAGATCTGTAAATGGTTAATTTTCTATAGTTATGTTAGATTACAGGAGGGAAATGTCTGAGAATTTACCCGCTGGTTCTTTAACATAACTATAGAAATATATATAATTTAACATGATAGACAACCATGGACAATGGTTCTATTTACTTCCAACTACTCTACAGACTATAACGAAATAGTAGAAAAATGTGACTTAATGGGATTTGATGATTATTTAATGATGATTTAATGGAATTTTGCCACTGGCAATTTTACATGGCTATGGAAAATCTTCGTTTTGAAAAACTACATCATCTATACTTGAAGGGTCAATTTTCCTGAAATTTCCATGGCTATGTTAAAGTACTGGAGGGTAAATGTATAGCAACGCCCCCAAAATATTGAAAAGTAAAATCCTAGAGAAAACTACCTTTGCATCTTTGGGGGATTACTCTCCGAATGATAAAAATCCCAGCTTTTATTGAGGTGGGTGCTCGGTGGTTAAAGATCTTGGCTGGAGCAATTGCAATGTCTTGGCGTTTTGGCTCATCCCAGATGGATGAGAGATCTCCGAGATCGACTTTTCCATGTCACCGGAAAAAAAGAACATGATTATCCCAACCCTCCCCAAAAAACTACTAAACAAACATACTAAAAAGTTGTGTCCAATGCATGTCTCTATTTTTTTCCAAAATTACGTTCGAGTCCAGTCCAACTTTTCATCAGATCCCAGGTCAGGAGATTGATATTCTCATCCCATAGATTACCCTCTGGTAAACGTTTACATAACTATGGAAAGATCCACCATTTTATAGCTGGGAAAATCCACTATTTCTATGGCCATTTTCAATAGCTATGTCAGTTTACCAGAGGGTAAACCTCCATTTTCCTATGGTTTTCCTATGGTTTTCCTATGGATCCCATATCTTCCATATGGTGAAATCGTTGGAAAGCCCAAAGGCTTTGACCGATGGTGACAGCCACCCAGGTTTGTGCAGGCGCAGCCTGCTGGAGCTGGGCGTTACACTTGCTCTCTTCGCTACAGCGCTGGAGGATCCAAGGGGACACCATCGCGGTGAATAGCTGCTTGACGAAGGATTTCATGGTGATTTCATGGTGATTTCATGGTGAGTTCATGGTGATTAGCCATCAACAATTGGTGGTTTCATGATAACTTTGCCAACGAAAATGGTGTTTTTTTCTGGGATTTTTCAGCTAGAAAGTCACGGTGATTTCATGGGATTGAATGGGCTGATTCATGTGTTTTTTTCGCCACCAAGAAAACATACCCTCTGGTAATGACTAACATAACTATGGAAAGATCCACCATTTTATAGTGAAAGGAACCAAGCATTTTATCTTACTGGTGCTAAACGTAGGGAATGAGGGAATGATCCATATTCACTTGTAATAATCATCCCATTCCCCCATTCCCATCCATTCCCTACTCAGCACCAGTAAGTTATTGCAAGAGTTTTGAGGTATGCTGGATGCCTGCGAAAAGGGGAAGCAATGGCAATTGGCTTTGCAACCTGGTGGAACTAGGAGAGGCTTGGAAGCCAAGGGGGTTGGCTCAGCTAGGATCAAAAAACGTGTACCCTCCACTAAATTAACATAGACCCTGGCAGATAGAGGTTGGAAGATTAGTTTCCACTTTAAATTGGCTAGTTTCAGGGTCTATGTTAATTTATCAGAGGGTAACTAGGGGATTTAACATCCATAAATTGGAGTATAACCCCATACAACCATGGTCCATGGTTGTATAAGCCACTAATGGAGCTACACCTCCAAGTACCAAGAAAAGCATATTGGTGTCTGGGCTGCAGCCGTGAAGACGAAGGGTTTTGCAGATTCCCGTCAAATATTCAATAACATTTACTGTGCTGGGTTGAATTTATACTTTTGCAGGGTGACACAATCTTTGCCACCCCATCAGAATCAGTTGCTTCACCTTTCAGTGTGTTTTTTCTTGCTAATTTCCCCCATCTTTTTGGTGACATCCACCAGTTTTTCTGGTCAACCAATTCCCCATCTTTGTTCTTAAGTGTTTAAAGCAGCATGTTCGCGAGTGAATTTCTTAATTCTTGGTTGAATTCCCCTCTCTTTGGTTTCTTAATGCCCACTTTTTTGCTTGTTACTCTTGGGTAAACTCAGCTATGGAACATGGCCATTTAGTTCGATGATTTACCTCTAAAAGATGGTGATTCTCATCTTCAAGCTGTTGAAATCCTTACCTTTGCTGGTGGTATCCCTCAATTCTACCCTCTCTGATGGCGCACTTCCCATTTTTGGGTGCCAAATCTTGATGGTGAAATGATGCGATTGTTGGTGGAAAATCCCAAGTTTTCTTAGTCAAAATCCATTCATGTGGAATAAATGGAATAAACCATCCCCAAAATCACCAGGTTTATGATATCCTGGTAGGTTTATGATGTAATATCACCAATTTATGGTAGGTTTTCATATGTGTTCATGGCATCCATGGTTTTCCACCTTACACATCCCATGGTTTTTGTTCGATGTCGAGGCACTTGCTCTTCGAATTTCTGGCCTTGCATGTCGTCATGGACGAAATCAGTTTCAACTCAGTTCTGGGTTCCTGCCTGCAGGGCTGCATGGGCAAAAAATGGCACGTGCTGAGGGGAGAGCGCTCGGGTGGGGTGAGCGGGTTATGTGGTTTTCAAGGCGGGAGATTGGGAAATGGCTGCTGATGTGATCTATACATATATATATATATATGTAAGACATGGTTTATTGATCTATCATGATCTATCTATGTTTCATTCAAAGTACAATGTAATGTTTACACACACACATATATATATATATGATTTATATATAATTCTGCAAACTAATCAGACATTGGTTGAGCGGTTGAGCCCATTTGAGCTGGTGGTGAAACCCGACAGATTCAGCTTCTAAGGCTGCTGGTGGCATGCTCAGCATGGAGGCTTGGGAACGGCAATCTCTGGTTGTACCCTCTGGTTATGTCGCAGTTTGCTATTGAAAATGACCATTGAAATAGTGGATTTTCCCATTGAAAACGATGATTTTCCATAGTTATGTAAACGTTTACCAGAGGGTACACCTTTTCTTACTGGTGCTAAACGTAGGGAATGGATGGGAGTGGGGGAATTATTATTATTACTAGTTATTGTGGATCATTCCCTCATTCCTGCTAAGCACCAGCAAGTTTCTTAGTTGTACAATAAACCACAAACTAACCAGCAAAAATGCGGGGTGTATATGACCACCAGTAGGATATTTGGGTGTCTGAACATGTGGGACTTAGCCAGCCCTCGAAATGACAATTTCCACTGGACGGATTGGGTTTTTCCTATAGACCCAGGGTTGGTTTTGAACATGAATTCCTGGTTAAGGCATATTGAGAACATCCCTTGAAGACAATAATTTGGCTTTGTCATCTTTGTTCTCGAAAATTATAATCCGTGTTTGTCAGAAAAACGATATGTGTTTGACAGAACATAATCTGTGTCTCTAGAATCCGGAAGATGTCTTCTTCATTTTGGCTTTCGTCTCGGCACAGCCAATTTGACTCGTTTGACTCGGGCTCGAACTCGAGCTGTGGCCTTTTGAATGTGGATGAACTCTGGGATTTGATGGGATTATAATATTATATTGGAATCCTCCTCCGGGAATCCTCTATAAAATCAGGGACGCCAGCGTCCGTATAAACTGATTTTTTTTAATGTAAACATTTTGTGGTCAGAAAACATTGGGGTCCCTGACTTTTTGATTTTATAGACTGGTGCAAGTACAGGGTACCCCCCTCCCTTTTGATTTTATATATAGTGATTACTATGTTGGAAGTGGACTGAAGTGGACACTTTTCACTGGAGGTTGACTTTTTGATTTTATAGATCAAAAAATTGTGCTTGAACTTTTTGATTTTATAGTGATAGTATCTGACAAGCAGGTTGGTTTGTGATGGTTTGCTGATGTTTGCAATTGTTTGCATATGTTTGCTATATATGTTTGTCATTGTTTGTCTGATTTTTAATGATATATATATATAATATTATATAATTAACTATAATTATAATTAATTATATATATAATTATATTTATATATATTTATATAAGTTTATATGACTAATTGTCAATCGCACACCATTTCCATTTTGCTCAAAAACTAGCTTGGCCCAGGGGTAGGGTCAGGTGACTATCAAACACCCTG
>Ga0126342_10016816_pt1 | contig 12706 bp, 15 predicted proteins | sample Cyp1metagenome_FD_92528 | JGI IMG/M metagenome (GOLD analysis project Ga0126342, IMG submission 92528) | Coral microbial communities from Lord Howe Island, Old Settlement Bay, Australia - Cyphastrea 1 metagenome | ecosystem: Host-associated > Invertebrates > Cnidaria > Coral ...
ATACATACACATATACATACACATATACATACACATATACATACACATATACATACACATATACATACACATATACATACACATATACATACACATATACATACACATATACATACACATACACATACACATACACATACACATACATACACATACATACACATACATACACATACATACATATACATACATATACATACATATACGTACATATACATACATATACATATATATATACATATAATATATATATATATTAATAATAATAATAATAATAATATATAATAATAATAATAATATATATGTAGATATATACAGAAAATTGTGTACGGTGTATATACATCTACAAACCAGCCTATTTGGGATTATTTGGGGGTACCCAAGTATTCACCCAGACATGACCTACAACAGCCCCATTCCATTGGCCCAGGAACCACCGGCACCGTCGCCGTCGGTTTGCCAGAAGAGACCTGGTCCAACCCTCTGGTTATGACTAACATAGCCATGGAAAAAAATCACCACTTTTAATAGGTAAACCATCTATAAATGGGCCATCTATACCATGGCTATGTTAAATAACCAGAGGGTAGATTCTGTGCACCACCAAATGGTTGAGTATTTTGTCTTGTCTAAGTGGGAAATGCCAAAAAAAACAAAACATCTGTTGTTTTAATGGTGCAAACAATGACAAAACATGGGCGTGAACCAGCTCAGCGTTGCTGTGCCTCTGTGACAGTGGCTTTGGAGTCGGGTCCCTGGATTTTGGCGGATCAAGGGGTGACTGGATCATGACTGGATCACTCAGCTGGATCCTCAGATCCAGATGGGCCAAAAAGATCCAAAACTGGCCAAAACATGTATGTCCCAAACATTCTTAAACCATTGTTTGGAAAAAAATCTTAAATTTAAACCTGGATCGCTTCTGCTTGAAGTCAGAAACAGGAATCGACAGGAATCGGATGACAGCGCGTGAAGCCGCCTGCGTTGCAGGCACCCCTGGGATTCCACCTGGGAATCTTTCAGTCGTCTCCACAGAGCCGAGTCATGTCATGGGAAGGCTCCAAGATTCCAAAATCATACTTCCACCCTTCCACCAAATCCCACCTGAGCATTAGATGCATTAGTAGATTGGAGGACATCGAATGTCAAGGAAAGTAAAATCAAATTACTATCCAAATGACCAAATGAGGGCCACGCCGGTCAGCCAGGGATGCACCATGCAGTCCTGCTTCAATCTCTTCTGGACAACTTTGGTTATCTAATTGACTTGGGCCGCATCCGATTCCAAAATATTCCAAAGATGTTCCAAACATATTCCAATGACGTCGAATCATCCCATTCCCATTCCTCCCATGTCCTCCAGTTTCAGGCGTTCCAATGGGTTCACCTTCAACAAGCCGCGGACCATGTCCTGGGCGAACCAAAACCCACCGGGACTCACCCGCGCCCGGCCGCGCCCTCGCCCTCGCCCACCTTGGCTTCTTCGGAGACACGCTGCCAAGCGGCCGAGGTCATGCCTCAGCAACCAGTGGTTACAGGGAAGATGATGAATCAGGTTGCCATAAGCGCTACCCGAATTTTCAAATTCCATCTTTTTTTTAACTCAAAATCAGAAACCACAAGAAATTTGACCTGAAAACAGCAGTATACTAACTGCTGAATCTTAGAAAATTCTGCTTCAACCATTTGTGGGGTTAAAAGGCTACAAGAAATACGGGCTATTCTTGGATTTATCACATTATATTTGGATATATTTGGGGATGACGACCATGACTTGGGATACCAAGGGATCCACAAATGTGTTGATCTTTTCAGTCCATTGGGTTATTTTCGTGCCAAGCCTATATGGAAAATGTGTAATGGATCCTCGCATGCATACATTAAAAATCATCTGGTTGGTGGTTTTAACCCTCTTGAAAAATATTAGTCAATGGGAAAGATTATCCCATATATTGTGGAAAATAAAAAATGTTTGAAACCACCAACTAACCAGATATGTTCATACATACATTCGGCAAACCCATCGGAATACCCGATAGCTGAGGGGTCTAAATCTACACCATATCGCACATGAACCGCGCAGGGTCCAGCAAACAAAATATGCTTGGCGGAACACCCCGCCAGTCTTGACATATACTCAGGTTGCATCCAAAATGAACCGTCCCAGAGTTGTCTCAAAACTCATGACGCTGTTTGCTTCCAGACTGGGCTGGGTTGCTGTAGCTGGCCGTTCGAATCTGCTCCTGGCTTCCAGAAACAAAGAAAAGGAGAAGGCTGTCAAAGGTACTGGGAAACGTTTTCTATTTCAAACTCATTACTTCATCTGCTGGATCTAGCAGCAATCGAATTACCAAAAAGTGGCAGGTTCACTTCCCAGCACCATCTCCAATTTCAGGTGATAGAAACTTTCACACATGCTTGAAATCATCGTTTTTGATGGTTACTTACATCCCCAGTATTGTTGGTTCGTTGGTTCAATCCCCACTTTTTGCTGCGCAAATCCTGCTAATGATTGGAGTTCAATCATGTGAAATCCGATGTCTTCTTCGTTCCATCCCAATGATCAATGGTTGAAAATTCAGGGAAAATCCGTGAAATTCCCATCTTCACTGGCTAACTCCCAGTTGTTTCAATGTGTTTTTCTTGGTCAACTCCCCGTTTTTCAGTGGAAAAATCTGGAAAAATCCTCATCCACTGCTGCATGTGTTGCACCTCCAAAGGCATCGCTTTGCCATCGAAGGGATATCGCCCACCCAGCATGACGAAGAGCACCGCACCCAAGCTGCGGCGAGAGAAGCGGCTGATGGCTCCGACATTTGGGGAATTGAACCACCAACAATAGAGATAAATAGAGTATATTCCTGGGACAATTTTGGATATTATCTGTTTTTTAATGTCTTCATCCATATTCTATCCATACCACGTCCATCTTTGATTGCCTTGTTTGGATCGCATTTATAGATCTTCATGGGCTGATTTCTATACATATATATATATATACAACTCCTGGTGATCGGGATGATGTTGGATAATCAATGCCCGGTCTTCCGCTTCTTCATCACAACTCCAACAGTCACCTTCAAATAAATATAGACCCTGAGAATGACCCATGTTTACAGGAAGGTATTCTTCCTATCCCTACACTCCCTGCAGGGTCGTCATGTGAGTTGGGAGATGGTACATACAGTTTTGTCTGAAAATGTGGTATAATATATATGCCCAAAATCACATGGTTGATCATCATTTTCCCTATGAATTCGCCAGTTTTGGGGTATATACTCCATTTCCAGACACACCCGTTCTATACCTGACATCTTGAGACCGGGAGAAGTGTAGCTACCTTCCCGGCCTCCAGTAATCTGCCGCCTGAGTGTAGCTACCTCCGCCTCTTTGTACATTGAGGACCTCAGGGGCCCAGTACTGTGGCGTCCCCACGAAGGTCTTCGCGAAGGAGGAGCCCTGGCCGCAACGCGGCGCTTGGGTTTTACTAATGATGTTTGGAGATATCTACAAGGTTTGGATATCATCATGATCGATGATCATCCTTCATCATCTTCTCCGACCGTCGTGTCTAGTTGCAAGACCAACATGTTCTGAATCCTTCGTTCGCTTGCCACATTGATCATTGAACAGGTTGCCACTGAAAGAAGTTGTATTTACTGCAGATTGGTGGACCAGTGACAATCACAATTATCACCCAGCTTATGGTTGATTGGCTTTATTCATACGTATGCTTGTTGTTGTTTTTGTGTGTGTGTAATGAAAATTTGTGTAATGAAAAACTGTGATCAAGCGATGGTTTGAATCATCCCATCATCCCCGTCACCTCGTTGATGATCTTGGACAGGCCGAAGTCCGCGATCTTCACCTCGCGCAACGTGCCCGTCCTGAGTTTCACCATTTCGAAAACTCCCCAAGTTTTCAGCCAAAACCGTCAAGCCAAGATGCATCTGGGTCTGAAATTTTAGGGAAACCCAAAGAATTATGGATCATCATGGTCCCTGTGGAAAAAAATGCTATGGCTATAACTGGGAGTGTACTTTTCTCCGGTGGAAAAAAACACACACCCGTCATTTTCATGCCACCAAGGCGCAAGGGTGGGGGAAGCTCGCGACTGGCAGCGATGAGAATGTTCTCGGGCCTCAAAACATGGCGATTTGGGGATGGAAACTGACGGGGTTCCACCCGGTCCACCGATGAACCCACCCCATTGGCCCATTGGCCCATTGGCCTGGTATTGCTGGTATTGAGGATGGTTTCTGGTGGGTATTGCCACCACAAAAAGCATGGCATGGCTCCGTGATGACTAGGTGAAGTGATCACTATAGAATTCACTACTGTGATCAGCCTACACCCAGTGGGATCTGCTGCTGCGCTGCTTGAGATCCCGGTGGATCACATTCTTGCTGTGCATGTACCCAACGCCTCGCATGAGGTCAAGGACTGCAATGGTAAGAAAAGAAGAACTTCAAACTCTCATGGCAGTCATTACACATATTACACCAAATCAGAAACCAGAAGCAGTCGGAACAGTTGCTCACTGCAAAACTGCGTTTGCTTGGGCTCCTTGACATTGGCTCGGCAACTTTGCAATAAGTGTAGCGGCTTGCAGTCAATGCACATCAATCCAACTCACGACATTCCAGCTTCAAACTATAATTTCATATGACTCAGCAGTCAAATCAGTGTGCAAATCAAATTCCCAACATTTCCCAACCTTCAAGGAGTTGTCGGAAGATGTACTTGGCTTCCACTTCATTGAGGGTCCTTGCGATGGGCAGAGACACTTCTTGTTTGGACCAGCTGATTCTGGGCAGCACAACTGGGACCCCGCATTCTGCAACATTACATCTGGCGGTTTCCACGCGGCCATAAAACGAATTGATAAGTTGGTGCCTCAACTATCTTGGACAAGAATGGTAAAACAAGTAAAACAACACATATATACATACATATTTTATATAAATATATATACTTCAAACTATTGTTTCAGATACGAATCAGTTCTCCACCATCCATTGAATCCATAGAATTTGCCAAGACCCAGAGACCCCTGGGGCCACCCCGGCCACCCCGGCCACCCCGGCCCCCGCCAGTCTTGTTGCTTACGATGACATCGAAGAGCTCTCCGCCCCTCACCAACTCCATGACCTTGGATGTGGACTGTGGACTTTTGACAGCGATAACTGGGTGGAAGGCCCCATATGCAGGGTGCGCGTGTGTGTGTATATATATATGAGTATAATATGATGTTGTATGTGTAAATATCACTATATAATTTAATTATATATAATATATATATATATATATATATATATTTGTGTGTGTGCATATACGTATATATAATATTATATTATATTATATTATATTATATTTTATTATATTATATTATGGATAGAACTAATCCGCTTTTGTTGGTTTGTCCCTAACGGGTCCTAACGCTGGATAACAATCGTTGGAGAATCGCAAAAAGAAAACAACGGACCTGAGTACGGTAGCTGCATGATCCTTATCCATGTTCACACATTGCTTCCGACTCCCTTAAGGCCCTTCATATTCCATGAGATTTTCCACTTGTGATGCCTCCAAGTTGCTAAGAAAACCCATTGCTTAGTTCTGTGTACTGCGTGAAGGTTCACGATCCTGTCTCTGCACTTGAAGAAAGGCACAAGCAGTAAAGCAAAACTTGGAGACTTGACTATCTGCATCTATCCAGATAACAGCAAACCCGCAGCTAACACCAGACTTGGCAATGAAATTCTCAATGACAGTTGTCAATCCTGGAGATGTTTAACACGTTTGACCACCAGCAGTCCTTGGATTTGATAAACCTTGCAGGATCTGTACCTCACGATTCATCTTGACCTGGCAGGGACGCAGGACCTGTTCACCCAGCATCACCCAGCATCACCCAGCATTATAACATCATGAGCTGCATATTTCATCATATTTGACATAAGCCAAGCAGGTACTTGCAGCCGGTTGGGCCGGCTGTTCCAGCGCATTGGGATGAGCAGGACCACTTGAGCAGGATGCCAGTGGTCTCTGCCACCCTGAGGCCCAACCCTCGTAAGAAAGTCTTTAGACTGCAGCCACCATCTGCCTGCTCTTGAGGCAACAGCAGCGCAGCCGGTGTCGAAACAACCCACGCGTTTGCATGAATTGAATGTCCAGGCTTTGCCTGTTATGAAAACGAACTTCTGTGCACTGCCAATTTGCCCTTTACATTCACTTTACATTCACATTGCACTATTGGCAAACTGCTTCTGAGTCACGGCAGGTTCAAATCTCGTCAAAATCCCATCAGATCATCCTGAATCATCCTGCATCATCCATTCAGAGAATTTCGTTTCCAACATTCCCTTTCAAAAACTACTCAAACCTTCCCTGCTTCCTGTTCCGTTGAGGCCGTCTCCGCCTCCGAGGGCGCCACCCCCGTGACCTTCTCCGTCTTTGCCTTCGAGTTTTCGGCCTTCGGGGGTTGCCACAGCAGCGCGGCCAGCAGACCCAGGAGGAAAATCGCCACGAAGCTCAGCAGTTGGATGATGGCCCAGCGTGGAGCTCCCCAAATCATGGGCTCCAATGAGCCAGCAGCAGCGTACCAAGGGGTTGAGATTAAGGCGATGCCAACCATCAAAGCCACCAAGACCAGTTTGGGCTCCCTGGAAGTGGCCATCACAGTTCCTGCCAGTTTTCGGGGGCTCATCGTTGCATCAAAGGAAGGAATCCAACGCAAAATGGGGAACTGTAAAATGTGTGAAAATGTGACAGTTGATGGAAGAAATTCGGACCCAGAAGAACAAGAAAAAGAACTCTGCAAAAGATCTCACTGTTTTTGAAGAAGATATGTCCCATGTCGAGGTGCTGATCTGTGCCACATCCAATTTCGCAGCCTCACCAGTGCCAGGTGCCACCAGACACATCAAGCCCACCACCAGAAAGTTCACAAAGACAGAGACGTTCACTGGTGGGACATAGCCATCCAAGGGATTCCCTGTGATGGTCAGAATCACCAAAGAGATCAAACCTGCCAAAATTCCGGCGCAAACTGGTCGTTCAGACACCTGCAAATACAGGCCGAAGCCAAAGGCCGGCAGCAGTTGCATCAACATGCCATTCTGGAAAATGATGATGACACCCATCTGGTCGTCACTCAAGAACATGCCCAACAAAAACGCCAGGCCGCACACAAGCACTGAATTCAGTTCTCCAATTTGCACCACATTTTTCTTCGACATGGATGGGCAAAGAGTTTTCTTGAAGATGTCCAGAGAAACAATGCTGGAGGCTCCCATCAATGCACTATCCGCAGTGGACATGATGGCAGCTAAGCACGAGCACGTCATCAGGGTCACCAGAAAGTACTGAAACGGTCCTGCTGGCGGTGTAAAGGCTACTCTTCCACAAACCATCACAAACCAACAAATACACGATGCAGCGAAGCAACTTAGCATGTTTCTGGATGTAAACTGATAGCAGCAGCAGCAGAAAAGAGCCTTCAAAAGCCAATGTCTTCCCACGGTCCCCTAGTCTGGTCCTGTCATCTTCAACTGTGATGTCAAGCCTGAGAAGGCTGTAGCCTCCTGGTCCACCAGTGGCCAGGAAGGATTGTAGGCACTTTTGGTTAAGCCAATGACAATCCCTGGAGGCTGTGCCACAAAGGGTGCCAGCAACATGGCGGCCATCACGATCCGGAGGTTGGCATCACTGGAAGCGATGTAAGCTCGTTGGACCATGTGCGGCTGAAGGGGGGCCTTGCAACACCAGAGGTCAGAAGATTATAATATAGAAGATTATATTATATTATGTTATGTTATATTATATTATATTATATTATATTATATTATATTGTATTATATTGTATTATATCATATTATATATAGAGCATAGATTAATATAGATTAGCTAGAAAAATTAGAAAACCCCTGATGAAATGGACCCAATCCATGTCTTGCAAAGTGGTCAATCCCTTTTTGAACTATTTGGGGACCACTGTATTTTCAATAGTAATCGAGCCAGATCAAATGAGGCACCGCCAGCATATTGATCAGAAAGAAGATGATGTCACACAGGGTTGATCGACTTGGAAACTGGTAGAACTCTGGCTTCACCGCAGCAATGCAGCCTGCTGCCACGCAGTTGGGGCCCACGCAAGGGGCAGGAACTGAATAGGCATCTGTAGCATTCTTGGAGACACTCTCCAGGAACGAACAATCTGCAGGTCCAATCTCTGGAATGGATCCGTATTCTGCAGCAAGGACACCACCCACGACCAAGAACGAGGCGATCATCACCTTGGGGCTGAGGCTGAGGCTGAGGCTTCGGGATTCGGGCCTCATGGGGCAAAAAGAACCAAGCCAACCCAGTTCCGGAGAGGTTCCACTCTCAAGTGCTCCTTCAAGGCCCCATTCCCTGCGGAAACTAGGTAGTGCGGTCCTATAGGCCTTCATGAGGGTCATTTGACAATCCTATGTACTGTAGCTCCCAGAGAGCTCCCAGAGATTTTGTGTGCTGTGCGAGTCACAATGCATTGCACAACATCTGTCAGCACCACACTGTTCATGCCGCCAAGCACTTCCAAAGTCAGAATCAATATACAGAAGATGATCCTGAGTGTTCGCAGGGTTGGGGGGTTGTCGACTGAATGCTCCTTTGTGCATAGCTGCAAGAGTTGCCTGGAATCGCCACGAAAAGGTCCAAAACTGAAGCCTCCAAGACTCACCCCCATAAGGCAAATGATCCACCCCAAGTCTCTTAAGTAACAGGCAAATGATCCACCGTAAGTCTCTTAAGTAACAGTATAGTCCAATAAGAATCCAAAAAGTATAATATTCTGAAGTGTTTCTTCTTTGTATTCTTAAGTGCCTTCAAGCCACATGGACGCATACTTGGGGATGAGTTGCAAGGTCATTCCTTCCACCATTGCCGCGAAGGAAATCATCTGTGCGGTGATGTAAATCACCATGGGGATGATCCCACAGCAGGCGCTCAACACGCGCAGCCGCCGGGTGCCATAGCGGTCCTCGGGTCATGGGCACTGGCGCTGATAAGCGTCACAACATGGTGAAGTGTGCAACTGAAAGGGCAATCGCAAACGAAAAGTCAGAAACACATGATGCCTATCTGAGTCTATCTATGATTAAAATAGACAGTAGACTGCGAATCGCACTTTGCTGTGACCTACTTTGAAGATGTTGCGAGGCTACTGCAGTAGATAGGTTTTTTCGGATGTTGCGAGTCATCCCAGTGCCGCACCACCCGTCAACCACCCATCATTTCGCAAGCCCCGTCCGTGATGAAGTCCATTGGGCTTTCATACTGTCGCTCCACAGCTAAGCGACGAAGCCTGTGGCACGCTTGGGGGTCCAGGTCAGGGTTTTACTGGATTTTAAAATAGATCTACGGGATTTGGCTACAACCCCACCTATGGGATACAATTACTCAATGGAGATATATTGGGATATCCTGGTGATCATCAAGAAAAGGTCCCTTGGGAAATTGGGATCACGATCCCAGCTTTGCAAATGGTTGAAACAAGTTGAAACAAGTTGAAACCACCCCCAGAGGATACACCGTATGTTATTAGTATGCATTAGTATGTTGTCCCTTTGTCCCTGGCCTGGGATAGAGCAGCAACATGCCTGCAACGATGACCAGTGTGGCTCCAACCCATCGCACCGACACAAAACCTTTCGAAAAGGCTTCATTTGGGATGCCCGTCACGGTGAAACCTCAGATGAGCAAACAAATTGCCTGTGTGCCTGTGTCAGAAAAAAAAGTATCAGAAGTCAATCAGAACATGAAGTCAAAATTCAATTACAACTCAGCTCACACACCATGCCATCGTTTCCCTTAATTATTGTCCATGCCGTTTCTTTGCCGATCATCCGGTTGGTTTCAGGTCACCCGAATAGACCGTGGAGAAGGTCGTCAGAAAGAGCGTGAAGGCTCCGAAAGACCCACCGAAGTGTGCTTTCACCTGACCCAATCCCTGAAAAATCCGGGATAGCCAGGTGACACATGAGAGATGGGGGCACAGCCTGATTATCCGGAGTTTTCAACTTGGGACGAAGCGTTGGCTGAACAGCTATACAATGCTATATAATAAATGCTATATGGCAGTGTGTCAAAACCTTGTACCCCTGTAGTTCACATCAAAATAGCTGGTAAATGGATGTTCATCCCATTAAAAATGGTATTAATAGGTATATTGATCCATACCCATAGAATATACCACTACTGTTGGAAGATTGGAGAATGCCATGAGCCTGTCCACAAGGCACGACATCAACACCCAGCACCTCGCCCTCATCAGCAGCGACGCGTTTCTTCCTACTGTGGGCAATCTTGGCAACCATCACTAGCAAAAAGACATAGATGGCCACCATAACCTCAGCGAACTCAGCTAACTCAGCCGGGGAAGAATTGTCATATCCGAAGCCACGGGGATACTATCTGTTTTCGATTGCCTCAATGGGTTGAAACGGCCAGGTCCATAATTTGGGCCAAGGATTTTGCACAGATTTCAGCCAAGGAGCATAGAGCAAGACATTGCTGCTCTGGCTTTGATCCTGCAGGTGGAAATATCAAGCCAGTTTTGCATTGGGAACCTGCCTTTCCCGTGGATGACCATTGGATATCCCCCACCTCTGATCTTCCAGCCATCCTTCAGGCTACGAAATTGGAAGTCGGGTCAGTCTATGCTTGGGCCCAAATGGCACGGAGCAGCATCTTCAGCGACGACTTTCACCTCAGGGTGCTACCCGGTGACCACCAGCTGACAACCAGGTCACAACATCCACCTAGGTCAAATCCGGTTAAAGTCTGCCCGGTGTACCAGGTGGCCCTCAAAGTCACCCATCAGTCTCAACTTGCCCAGGTTGATCACCTACCACGGAGCTGGAATATGTCCAATGGTCACTGGCTGGTGATGTTGCGTTTATATTGTATTGGTTATTGGTATGAAAGTCCTTATCACTTGTTCATGGGCCATCTCAACATTGGAGCAAATGCAGACGCACTGAAGATTCTGCGTCAAATGTCTACAGAGAAAATATGGAAAAAATACCCAGCATGAAGATAGACCTTCTAATCAGTGGGACTATCATCTCTCAACATCCAAATGTGGGTCTAAGACTCTAACTACATTTATGGGCCCCTGGAGTACCTTCACCGCAAGCTCCTCGCCGGTGCTGAGTCTTCTGCACACATAGACCTGCAAACCATCGATAAACCGATAGTGATTTCACCAAGTGATCCATTAAAAATACACCTGTCCATCCCTATCGCAACACTAGTTTGGTGATGTCCCTACTATCGATGATCATTTAGGTAGTTAATCCCCAATTTCATTTAGGTAGTTAATATCTCCCAAGAAATTCACCCATGAACGTTGCGAAATAAGCACTGGCCTTTGCGGCTGCACCGCTGCCCAACTCCTGGATGTTCCAGCTTCTTCTGGCATATTCCAAATGTTCCAACTATATATGTCGCAAGATGTATTTACATCATTTACATCCCAAAAATGAATATATATATATATATTATTATATTATATAATATTATATAATATAATATTATATTATATTATATAATATTATATAATATTATATAATATTATATTATATTATATTTATATTATATCTATTTTATATTATATTATATTTATATTATATTATATTATATTTATATTATATTTATTTTATTTTATATTATATTATGTTATATTATACTATATTATATTATATATATATATACATATATCATATGTATATGATATATGTCACATGTCTGTACATATATCCATTGTCTAGCGGCAAACCCAAGAGTAACAGCGGGCCCTCCCATCGTTGGTATATAATATCGCTGCGGGTGACTGTGCAGATTTCTATATGGGTCCAGGTCAAAACTTCAGAGTACAAGGAAATCCACAGAGATATAACAATTGAGCACTGTCACCACACCATTTTTTGGAGTTGCAGTACCTCAATGCTTTCAAAGAGAATTTGACCCAAAAGTCACAGGTGAAAAAAAATTAAAAAAAAAAACGCGGCGTGTGATTTCGTATTTACCAATCATATATCCCCCAAATCCCACCGTTTAAAATCATTGGACATCTTCAAAAATCTCTGAATCCATAGAATCTTCAAAAAAAAATGAAATAACATGAAATAAGCCATAGTAAACCATAACAAACCAATAATCACATGAGAATTCTCCCATCCTCTCCGTTGGTCGTCCTCTCCCAGCTCCAGGAGATCGTGGGCATAGCCGAATTTGGTCCCTGTCTTCAAAACCTCCGCGGCTGAGTCCGTACCGCCATCGGTCCTAGAGGCGCGACAGCGAAGAACGGAACGAGAAGTGGCTTGGTGGAATGATGTTGACAAGTCAGAGCACAGGTGTTGCATGTTTTTCACATGAAATAAAACGATGTATAGTAGATACATAGGGAAGGATTAGGATTAGGATAGATGAGATTTCATAATATGTCATAGAGTCATAAGCTTTGACAAGATTTGATAACATGTGATAGCATTTGATAAGGTTTGACACCGATTTTATGCCATTTGATAAGATTGGATAACATGTGACAACAATTTAATAAGTGATGCTAAGATTTGATAAATTCGATGGATTTGATAGGTTGGAGAGGTTGGATAGATCAGATAGATCAGATAGATCAGATAGATCAGATAGATCAGATAGA
>Ga0126342_10016817_pt1 | contig 12705 bp, 10 predicted proteins | sample Cyp1metagenome_FD_92528 | JGI IMG/M metagenome (GOLD analysis project Ga0126342, IMG submission 92528) | Coral microbial communities from Lord Howe Island, Old Settlement Bay, Australia - Cyphastrea 1 metagenome | ecosystem: Host-associated > Invertebrates > Cnidaria > Coral ...
CATTGAAGATCTCCAATAAGGGTTTAATTCTCCCACCCCCGTTAAACTTCTACATTCATTGAAGATCGTCAATAAGGGTTTGATGATGTTGATGATGATGATGATGATGCGTCGCCCGTCGTCATTGCGGGTCCGGGCAAAACCCAGGCATTTGCCGTATATATATATATATGTATGTATGTATACATATATATATATATGTATATACGTATATATATATGTATATATATAGATACATACGTACATATATATATATATACATATGTGTATGTATATGTATATGTATATGTATATGTATATGTGTATGCATGTATGCAATGTAAGGTAAGGTAAGGTAAGGTAGGGTAAGGCAAGGTAAGGTAAGGTAAGGTAATGTAGGTAATGTAGATAATGTATGTATGTATGTAATGTAGTGTAGTGTAGTGTAGTGTAGTGTAATGTAATGTAATGTGATGTATGTAATGTATGTATGTATGTAATGTATGTATGTAATGTATGTATGTATGTATGTATGTAATGTAATGTAGTGTAGTGTAGTGTAGTGTAATGCAATGTAATGTAATGTAATGTATGTATGTATGTATATGGATATATATATATATTTATTATGTATATGTATGTATATATGTATATATATAACTCAAACACACACACATACATATATATATATATATATACACACGATGGAAGATTTCCTTTCTTCTTGGGTGATGTGAAGAATTAGGACTTTTACCAAACCCTTCAGTTGCAACTTAGGTTATAACATATGAACATACTGGGGAGTACATTGCGCTATTAAAAGGAAAAACACATGAGCAGGATATGGGTATACAAGACTAGATATATCAGCAACAATGAAGGAATAACATGATTTGGTTGATGATTTGGTTGTAACATGAAAATCCTGGGGATACAACCAACATAAAGTAATGACTAAGAATGGGGACATTTCCAACAATCATGGGGATCTAATGGTAACAATAAAAGGATTCCGTACACGCTGAGATCACCTCACCCCATTACCTGCAGGACCTAAACAGCCTGGATCGACATCTCATGCTCTTTTGTGCCTCATCGAACTTGGCTGCAGTGCGATGGCTCATGCAACTAGGCGGGGTCTGCTGCGATCAGGCTGAGTAGCGTGTCTGGAGTCTGGAGGGCGTCATTTCCGGCTGCATGCTGTGCAGCCGACTCACCGATGTACATATGATCTCTATACATATATATATAGATAGATAGAGAGATAGATAGATAGATAGATAGATAGATAGATACCCAAAAAACATATACTGTTATTATCCATACAATCCTAGTGTTTGATTCCGTTCTTTCCATCTCTCTCTCTCTCTATTTGTTTTGACCACCTTTTCTGCTTTTCCAGGGGCCCATTGGGATGCCTGTGATGCGAATGGCACCAGCTGTTTGCACGTGGCTTGCCGCTCCGGCACTTTGGCCATCGTGAGAGTCGACACCTCAGAGATGGGCTGAGCTCGCTGAGCTCTTACAACATATCTCAAAAGCCATAAACAAATGCAGGGTGAGTCTAACAAACATTGGCCTAACCTACATGTGGCCATGAAGAAAATGAGATAATCCGTGTAACTGATGATCTAATCTCTGAACAATTGGGATTGGGGAAAGCTCCATTTGGCTTCAGGAGATGATGGAGCACCAGCAGCTCCTAGAGGCAGGGGATGATTCATCCAGAGGTATTACCATCAGAATAAATACAATCCCTTAAGCCATAGTATTTCGATGTAGTAATGATATGGTCAAACGCCATCGTTTGCCCGGACCGGGAAGGATCATAATCGTCGTCATCATCATCATCATGATCATCATGATCATCATGATCATCATGATCATCATGATCATCATGATCATCATGATCATCATGATCATCATGATCATCATGATCATCACCATCGTAATCATACTATAATCCAGAGGTATTTCTACAAGTTTCATACTATGTTACGATTTACAGTATATGATGATGCAATCTACCATATCTATGGACATACACATACATCGATAAATAAGTATACAGTATATATATAGACTGCAATCATACTATTTGCTAATCAATGAAGAATTCTGGATATCATCTCCCCGAGTCGTCAGGCCATTGACATGGCTGGCTGGGCACCGCTTCATATAGCGGTGCGGGTCTGAATGGGGGACGGACCTTCACCAATATATTACCACTCAAAAATGGAGAAACGATGATAGGTCATGATAAACACAACATAAATCGTTTGATGGAAACCCAAAGACCCATCTCAAAGCCTTACTGTTGGTTTACTGAGCAGCGACTCTGAGGTCCACGTTGGCCGAAGAGAAGTCGTCATCAGACTGCTGCAGGTTGGTTTTTCTCGAGCAGCTGGTTTTTTTTTCGTCACATGAACACCATCCAATCGATGAAAAAATTCCCAATCCCACAATTGGCCTACAGGAAAATTACAGGAATCCCTCCACAATTGGCCAGTACAGGAGGAGTACAGGGCATGGTTTCCTGTCTGACAATCTCTTCAAACAACCCAGCGAACTAAGCATTGCCATGCTGTGCTGCAGGCTGGTGCCAAGCTCACCCAAAGGAACGGCAAGGGGCAGGTGCCAGACGAAGGACGTTTGGATTGGCTGCAACAAAGAGACATTATAAAACCAGCAAAAATCGGGGTAGAGTGAGTGGCTATAACCAATCCGTAAATGGTTGTGGTTGTGGTGTCAAAATGATCAATTTTTAGCCGATATTGAAACAACCAATTGACTAATCTTATTCACGGGGTTTCAACCAATCAGAGTTGATGTCGGTTCCCAGAATCTGACACCATGATGGAAATTGACATCAGCCTTTCCGGCGTCATGCTTCGTAGGTGCCAACTGACCTTTGCGCTGACAATGGTACATATGAGGCAGGACCAGTCTTGTTTCTCAGTCTCGTTGTTACAGAGACGCAAATTCCTTGCGTTTTCTGCCACATAGCCTCCACGACGTTTCTGGAGCTATTGATTTTGGCAGGAGGGCAGCTGACTCAAAGCCCAATCCAATCCAATCCAAATAGCAGAATTCAGAACCACGGCAATGACAGCAAAAATGCATCATTTCCGATCAATTTAGGTGGATGTGCAAATGACAAATTAATCAACGTTCTGAAGTCTCAAAGCCTGTGATGGCCTTGTTGACAGAGTTGCATGCAAACAACATAGAGCAAGAAAGGCTTCCACGGTGGCCAAACCTACGCCTGAAGTACACAGGGTTAGTGGGTAAATCCTCGGGAAAGCAAACACCTAGCAGTGTGTCCTAGTGATTAAAACCCTTAAGCTTGGAGCGAACTCAACCAGAACCACCAGGCCATCCGTTCCTATGAGATGCATCAGCAGGGCTCCACAGGGGCTGATTGGCTATGCCTGGGAGCTTTATTTCTTAAGTGGATGGATTTCAGATGCCCAATAGGTCTCAGTTTTGCCGACAATGATCCAACCCCGTACCAACAAATCTCCTGGTGTCCAAATATCGCTTACCCCAAAATCCCATTTTAACTCTCCCATTTCTGAGCCAAGCAAAGGAGAGAGTCACCGCACGATGCTTGGGAATTCCCCTTGGACTCGAACCAAGCTGAGGCACTGGGTGGGAGAGCACTTGACGGATACATTTTCACCATATAGGAATGCTGTGGATTTGCCATGTTTCGCACCCTTGCCTAGAATCAGAAAAGATTGAATGGGCATGGAGGGCTTCGGTCATTTTCCATTATATTCCCATCACATTCCATAATTGTTGGTGCATACCCCATTCCCGATGTAACCAACTATCCCCCAAGGCAAGTAACTGGAGAGGAGCCTTTTGATGCCCTGTCAGGACATTGTAGGCAGCCGCCTGCAGTATGAGCCCTTCTTTGTGCCGAGACAACCTGTTATCCGGTCACAGCAGTTCAAGAAGGTGGCTTCCAGCGGGCGTAGATGTGGGGTTTCCAGGGAATTTTCACCTCGAACCTCCACGCCCATCACAGCACCTGTGCATGAATGTTATGATGACAGCAGTGGCCAAACGACATCTTGGTTGAATGCCGACATGGATGTCTGCAGGAATTTCAACGCATTGGCACTCTGATTTTCAACCGCCAGCCCTGCACTAAGGCATTGAGGCACATGTGGTTCCTGTGTAGTTTCAAGTATATTCTCCTTTGGACTATGAACCCAAGTGAATTTCACAATCCCTTCCCCTCAAAATGAATATTACCCTATGGTTATCAAGCATGGCTAGCTGGGAGATCCCCTAAATAATGGGCGTTTCAATTGCAAACTCATCTTTTAATCGGGATTTTGGGATTTTCGATTGCTGTGTTTGATTAGCTCCAAACATTTCCCGAGGCCCGGCTTTGGCTTAGCTTTCCTGGTGGCTAGCGGCGTGGCACGTGATTACCCCGCCGGGGGCGCAGTTCGCGGGGGATTGCCGTAGGGCACCCGCAATCCAAAGCTGGGAAAGACATTTTTTCTAAAGCACGAATTGGGGTATACCCCAAATCAAAAACAAACCAAAACCATGTACAGTACATATCTGACATTGTTTGATAATTTCGGGATCTTACGAAAGGTGGGTTTGTGAGTTCGGGACATACAATATCATCCAATGATTGTGGGTCAAGACATTTTCGCCGCAGCTGCAAATCTGAGGTCGATATGTCCACATTTTTGCGACGGAGCAAAGTCCCGGACTCAGCCGGACTCAGTCGGACTCAGCCGGACTCAGCTGGAAAATACTGAGGTTGACATCAAACAGGTCGGCAACTTCTTAGGAGAGGCCTGACTGGCTGATTTTGATGGTTGCGTTTGGGTTACGGATTTGATGGGATGCACACAATGTGCATTGTGCATAATATCTATCCATAGACCTACCTACCAAGCTGTTTCTTTGTCTCTCAGTCCGTGCATGAAGAGTCAACATTTAAGTCAAATGGAATGGCCCCCAGGGCCCCAGGATCTTTGTTTCATCAAAGGCTTACTTTCCAATGGCATTTTGAGAGTCCTGGATTCAGTACAGGGCATCTCTTTGCAAGGTCTTCCCCAGACAACTCTACCCATCTTGAACATGAAAACATGAGAATCCTCATGTGATAAACCGTCGCGCCGTAGCTGAGTCCTGGGGATTTTAAATGGGGGTTTGTCCAACAACGGGAATACCATGGAATACCTAAAGCTATGACCATTGCATAACGGTTATAACGGGGACAACAATGATCAACCAGTGAGGCCTTCTCGCTTTCGCACACGATCCGCCTGGAGTTTCTGAATTCGGTGGTCGCACCCCTAGCAGATCCGAAGTCAGGCTGCGGAACCTGTGACGATGGAGTTTCTGGTAGTAATCCCTTCCGAATGTGAAATACAACCGTAACAACCGTGGTTTGGCATCGACTCTATTCATTTTGGGTCCTGAATTAAGGCTAAGGGATTTTTCGAAACTGCACGTGGATTCTGGTTCGAAACTGACAACCTCGGCACGTTGGCCCAGGTTCTGCAAAACACTGGTGTGGTCTCTGCACTGATCCAGGTCCCATTGTGAAGCCCTTCATTGATTCATCAGGGGCTGGCTCCCCAAAAACTCTCCAAAACCGGGCCCCCCATTTTTTCAGATCCAAACACTAAACCGAGGTTACTAAGGGGATATTTCATACAGTAATAGGATGTAATAGGGGTGTTCCCAGGCATCAATCTTTTTCCCTGAAATTTTTCACTCTCAAAGAAGTCTAAGCCATTCTAAGCCTCCAAAAAGGATGTTGAAAAATGCTCCGTTGACATCATCCCTGGACCAGGTCTTCCATATGCTTCAGTTGCCAGACGATTTGTGGACCGCCTGTGTTGAGCAGATCCGATCCGATTGGATGATGGTTGGACCACTGCACCTATGAGGGGCGCCTCTAGCTAATCTCCTTCTTTTTTTCAGGATTTTTGATCAAATCATCCTGGGAATTGTCATCATGGGAATTGTCAAATTATTATGGGAATCATGATGTTTTTTCTAAATCTTCGCAATCAAACCATGAAATCTCCCTCTTCGCTGTATCATTACTGTAGTCGCTGCCAGAAAGACCAATCATGTGGCGCGTTTCCATGCCAGGCAAAAGATCAATCGCCTGGTTCATGGGGTAGCTCGAATCTGGTGGAGGCGAGGTCCCATCGTTTTGTCCTAGTGGGATAAAGATCTCACAGAGGGGTTGTCTTAAAATTTGGACCCCCAAAATAAATCCCATGGTTACCTGGTTTAAAAACACGTTCAAATGACCAGATATTGGATATGATTCCCCCATAGATATAGACAAAACCAAATAATATTGCTTGCTATCTAAATGCTACATATACATATTACATGATATCCTCACTATATCCGCATTGTGGTTAGTTTTATACTCCCATTTTTAGTGGTTACATCAGTTAGATCCCTCCGGATTCTCAAAGTGCTAGGCAGCACGAGAGGATGCAACGGGAATCATCTGGAGCTGGCATCCTCAGCGACATCACCGCTGATTTCAGGGAAGATGTGCTGAGTTTTCCACTGAGGTGGTGCCTGCACGCCAGAAGCAAGGTTCAGAGAATGGCTCAATGCAGCTTCATCTGACGCAGGAGCTTAAATGGTGGGCACGGTCTGAAAACATGAGGTTTTAAGATCAATACACGGGGGATTGCCACTAGATATGGCAAGTGCGGAAAATGATTATCATTCTTTTATATTTTTTTGGGATATACATGATATACACATATATACACTACTTCTAAGATTTGAACCTGGATCCACTCGATGGACTTGAATCACCCGTTCGCTTAGGCTTTCCAAAAGCATGGATGGTCAGGTCTTGCACCTCGGAGATTCACCATAGACCCTCATAAATACAGAACCTGTTAACAGCATGCTATAGCTGCAGTAAGTAGATGTACGGTAAGTAGTAACTACATGTAACTACGATATGGCTTTGCCTGTGATAATTTTCATCACCGTGGATTGTTGGGAAATCCCATGGTTTTCCAGAGATTTTTCACCAGGAGCTGTGTGGCCTGGAGCTGAAACAATACCTGTCTGGCTCAGATGTATTGCACCAGGCGCAAACAGCGGCTGACAAGCCGCTGAGTTGGGATGTACTGTAGCAACTACACATGGACACATTGATAGAATATGGAATTTAGATGATATGTCCCGAATCATGTCGGAAAATGATGATCTACCGATAGCTTACTGGCCTTTTCCAGTGGGATTTCTAAATGTGGCTCTGGTCCGCCAGCTCATGTTCTCCACTGTGCTGCTTCATTGGTATCTTTATCGAGATGGCCCGAATGCTGCCAAGAAGGACTGGGGTGCATGGACCTTGCAAGCAAGTTACGTAATGTGGTAAACTCCAATTTCAGAAACAACAACCATTTGGGGATGGTTTATACAACCCATTTATGATGATTTCAGGGATGGGTTATTATTGGGTTCAGAACCCCACTCGAATCGTCAAAGGACCACAGGAATTGATCCGCATGCCCGTAATGGCCATGTTGAGAAAATTGTTATGGATTTGCAGACATTAACAACTAACCATTATGCTATTAACATTCAAGCTAACCAGGGTAACCAACAGATTAAAGATTTAGTTAAATTATATTCTGATTGACCAATCGATGTTGGAAATAACATTTATATATATATATGTACTTATAATTATATATGTATACATATATATATGATTATATATATATGATTATATATATATGATTATATATATGATTATATATATATATGATTATATATATAATATATATATATATATATATTGATCAACATTTTCTGATTCAATTTTCACCCAGCCATAGTTTCCATGACCTCCACAGCCTTCCAGGAGATGGACTTTGCCACCTGGCAGCGGCTGAATCGCGGCATCGAGACGAATGGGACCAATGTGCCCGACCACGTGCAGCAGCAGGTCTACACTTTGGTGAACAAGGCCACAGCCACGGCCACGGTGATGCCAGGGAATGCCCCGTGAAATGATGGTTATAAAAGTTATAAAAGTTATATTCCATGGTATCACCATGATATACGTGATAGGGGATGCCCCACGTGATGGCAATTTGTGATTCTATTTTTAATTAGACATGTGATCAACTATGGGATCCAGGGGGCAATTACCTTGTTTTACGACAAAACTAAAGATAGCAGTTGACGATATACCTGCCACACGACAGTGCTGGGAGTTTCGGGTGAGCTTGCTGCTTTCGAGCCGACAGAAGGGAAAGGACAGGCTCACTTTTGAAGTTGCTGCACTGTGGTCAATCCATTCTCCTAGAGCTACGAATTGAGTTTCCCGACCACGGCTGTTCTTCATTGATCCTGCACGATTGAAGGCCTTCATTCCAGAGCTTGCAGTTGCATCGGCGCAGAGAAAAGGTGAAGGGTTGGGCCCTCAGTGACTCAAAAATTGAAGACCAGCCATGAGTACTGAGTCTACTCTGAACTTTGTAGTAGTATTGTATTGGCTCTCTACTCATTTCCTTTGACTAGAGAAGTTTAACTTAGACCACAAGATATCACAAGATATGCAACTTTGGTTCAAGTCAATTTTCCCCATATTTTCTCCAAGTCTTTCCCGATCTTCTTTCACAACGAGCTGCCGAGGGGTCCAGATGAAGGTGGTGGTCCGGGGGAGATCGCGGCAGAGAGGCCAACAGCGCCACTACTGGCGCCCTTTGCGGCAGCCGAAGGTGCGAACTTGGCTTTTTGGAGTGGATTTTTCCGCCAATTTCTGATGTATATAAATGGGTTGGAGTTCGAAGAATATATATTATATATATATATGTGATGTCATATATATATATATTTATTTGTTTATTTATTTATCTATTTATTTATTTGTGTAGAACTGAATTTATCTATAGTACAAGAATGGAACGATTATATTCGATTAGATCATGAGATCAGACTGGACCAGATTAAATGTCAACTTTGGATGAATCATGATTTGTATAAACCTTGGCTGATGTTTTTTTCGGTGGTTACTCCCGAAACAGTGATGGCTGTGCCAGGCTGGGCACAAATCGTTGGGGGTGGCTTCCCAAAGCCCAGTGGCACGGGGGCTCAGCTCAGGAAATCATCATGTTCATTCCCATGAAATTGGCACATGCTTAGTTTATCTTATATTATAGATATTATATCATATCATATCATATTATATTACATTATGTTAATATTATGTTAATATTATATTTATATTATATTATATTATATTACATTATATTATATTACATTATATTACATTATATTGTATTATATTGTATTATTACATTAAAATTATATTATATTCAATTCATACTATATTATAGTATCTTATCTTATATTATATTATACTATATTATATTATGTTGTATTGTATTGTATTCTATTTTATTATTTTTTATTATATTATATTATATATATACTATATATATACATACACAGACACACCTTTGTAGTCTACACAGGTGATCACAGATGAGTTTGGCTGCAAACCCTGTCATATCCTGCCGTCACCAGCCCTGCTCAGGAGCCGCGGGAGTTCAAACTGTGACTTACTCGCCGCTTGGCTTCGGCTTGAATTTTGGCAGACTGGTGATTTGTCCAGGCTATACATCAAACAGAACAGGTCCAGATATCCTTTCCGATGCCAGGAACATGACATCTATGCAAGTTAGATGGATTGGACCTGGGTCTTATCCCATCACAGATGGGCCGCACTGTTGCAGGCACCCCCACCCTGACCCTGCTTCAGCATCTGATCATCCTGTGTTCCTGAGGCATGTCTCCAGTATTTTCAGTGAAGTGACCCACGGAAACTCAGGCGGCTATAGTGGCAACTCGGGGGGGCCGGATGCTACCAAACAACCAGACACCAGCTGGGTATGCTTCCAAAAAATATGGCCCTCCAACCCAGAGATTTTCTCGGACCATTGTTTGCTATGAACATGGAACAATCATGTTTTTGGATCATTTAGATCTATTTGTTCCAAATGAGTTACAGTTTTGAGTTCACCAGAACACCCTTGATACAACACTTGCGGTCGCAGGCATCGTCCGGAGTCCCCTGGCCGCGGGCACCGACTTGAAGAAGTCGGAGGCAAAGATGCAGTATTTCTCCAAGACCCCCAAGTCCCATGGGATTCGAATCCCGAAAAATGACATAAGATGGCAAATCACTTGGTCCCAAGCTATTGAAACCTCACAGATGGCCCAGGTTTTGCGGTTTCAAAATTTTAGGTTTGGATGATTTCCACACTCCCAAAGCTTGCAGGCACCGAACCGGATGGCAAAAAGGGATGACTTTGCTTGGTTGTCAGTGGTTTACACGCCACAGTCTTAGCCTGTGATGGTTGGACGACAAGAGTTTGGTGAAGTAGAGAAAACTGTCTTTCATGCTTTCATGCATCAGAGAGAGAGAGAGAGAGAGAGAGAGCAACTGATTCTTATGATGGCATTCTTATTCTTTATATTCGCAGATGTTTCCATTCGGTCAAGGCTCTTGTTCTTTGCTGCTCACCCACAGATGGGCGCTCCGTGCCCTGGGGATTTTGTCTGTGGTGGACTGCGGCGGTATCATGCCTTGATCCATCGTAATCCATCTTTATCCAAAGTCAGGGTGAGGTAATCTCTGCTCCTTGAGGTACGCGTTCATCGAACTGCGGAGGGTTTGCATCTCGCATATGGATGAAGGTGCAGCCGCCACGCCACCTTCGTAAACGGGGAGATGAGCCCCGAGATGAGCGTTGCACGGCACGCCAGGCAACCAAGAGCTAACTTTGGTGGGTACCCTGGACCCGGAAGAACCCGACACAGCAGGCTGGAAAGCTGCTGTGTTTGGCTTGGAAAGAAATCCCGTGAATTGCAGAGCTGCTTTGGTTGGATCTCCCCATCATATCTCTGTCACAGAAGATTGCCCGCGAACCGCAGACTTCACGGTGGCACGGCGGGATCCCAATGGGTTCTGGCCTGAGATTGAGTTCGGGCAACGGTAACGCCTGAGTTTCAGCGCGGCTTTCTGAATAGAAACCATGGATATAAAATGAGATAGAATCATATACATAGACATGACTCATGACAGGTTTCTTTTCTGTTCAAAGATGTAACATTTGGTTTCTTTAGGGATTTGATAGACACCCGTGTGGCCTTCAACTGGTTGACATGAGCTGATGTGCAAGCAAATTTGCATTTCCCAGAAACTTCAATTCGCACACGAAGATCAAATCAGATTGTGACGCTACAAATTCGTTTGCAACCACATTCATAGACAATTGGAGGTTTCCTAAAACGGTGGTACCCTCCAAATCATGAACATTAATAGGATTTCCATTATGAATCATCCATTTTGGGGTACCCCAATTTATGGAAGCCCCCATTTGAAGACTGGCACCGTGAAAATGATCAGCGTCCAAGCTTCCAGGGTGTCGCCTGTGGGCATTGTGCTGATGCTTCCGGATGGACGGTGGCAGGACATTCCATGGTTGAAATGGGCAAATTTCCTGATTTTATAGAGAGGATTATGTATCCAAACAATCTTCTGTTCACGGTCGGCAGCATTTTTTTTCTGTGATAGCCACGAAGATTCACGAAGGGTAAAGCTACTGGTAAACCTGCATAGCAGGAGCTCAGTATGCCCAAGCTGGATTTACGGTTCCCTTCTGCAGAGAGTCTCAAGATGTGCAGCACTCAGAGCACTCAGAGCACGCTTTCAAAAGCCGGTCATGAGCCGATCAGCACGAGAGCATCTCAGGTGGGCCAATCACATCATGGCCGGGGGTCAAGGCTAGGGCCGCTAGGGCCACTGCAGGGCCAGCCAGTGGATATGAAAATTTCTACGATGTTTGACATGTTTTGACATGTTTTGACATGTTTTGAAGTGATTTTTGCGGATTTTAAAGTCCAAGTTCTCCAGGTTCAGTGGGGCCAGAGTCTTAACTGGTAACATGCAACAGTGGACCGGCCTTGGGGACAGGCAAGCAGAGCCGCCCATCAACCACCCCTTATGTGAGAGGAGTGCACGTGGCCAAGCCTGGATTTCAGCGGGTTGAAGCACTGGGTTTGCCAAAAATGGAGATTCACACGGATTTACCCCAATTTATGCAGTGGTACATATTATGTATGTATATATATAATTATACATATTACATATCCATATGCATATGCATATACCTATGCATGTACCATACCATACCACCATAACACCACCAATGCCATTACCATAACCATACATTGACATAGACATAGACATACGTCCATCCATAGATCCATCCATCCATACAGGGGACAACATTTGGAGTACCCAGTTTTCAGACCAATGCTGCTGAACCACTCCCGCAGGCCCGCAGTGCTAAGAGGAGGATAATCGTTTGATCGCATTATATGTGGTCATCATGGCAGTTTGCAGGGATATAATCACAACAGATATATGCATGAAAAGATAAACACATATATATATATATATACATATATATATACATATATATATATATATACATATATATATATATACATACATATATATATATATACATACATATATATATACACACATATATACATATTGTAATACACATATATATATATATATACATATATATACATATATATATACATATATGTATACATATATATATACATATATATATGTATACATATATATATACATATATACATATATATATA